>CAACVD010000072.1_pt1 | contig 40272 bp, 40 predicted proteins | sample 2381771 | NCBI WGS metagenome assembly CAACVD01 (sample SAMEA5211965, study PRJEB30684) | marine metagenome | biome: Marine; feature: Epipelagic; material: Water | collected 2015-10-15 | depth 15 m
AAAACCTAAAACATACAACATTTATGGAGAATTTGAATAAAATATTATTTATATTATTATTTTTAAGTAGTTGTACCTTAACACAATATACTTATGACCCAATATATGAAGATCACCCGCATACTACTGAAGTATTTTGGTATACTGATTATGAAATAGGAGGATTACCATATTTTGGGTATTGGAATAATTTTTATTACTACTACGGAGTTCCTCATTTTTACCCATGGTGGTATTATTATCAATTTATTCCTCCCCACCATTACTATGCACATACCCATGTACATGTACATTGTGGTGATGGGTATTATGTTTATTCTCATAGAGGTAGTAAATTTAATAATAAAGAAAATAAAAATTTTACAACTAATATTAAAGTTAGAGAAAACCATTCAAAAACAAATGTATTTCCTCATAATTGGAAATCTCATAATTCAAATAGAACAAATAAACAAAATGAATTAAAATATAATATTAATAGACAAAACTATAATAGGACTTTTAATTTTAATAATTCAAATATTAATAAAAATAAATCAAATAATAAAAATAGATCAAATAACAATAAAATAAATAGATCTAATAAAAAAAGACCATAAATTATTTGGAAAAGCAAAATATTTTACGTATCTTGTACGTATGAAACATATTTTGATATTATTTTTAATCTTAATATTTATATCATGTGATGATACTGAATATTATGAATTCCCTGAAGTAGATTATAAATTTAATATGGATGGAAGAACATCCATAGATAATAATGGGTATTATCATTTAACTATAGATCCTTCAGAAACTCAACAAACACTTCATAGATTTGGTGCTGAAATAACAAATATAGATAAATGGGGGTTACCCTCTCAGGTGATATGGCATTGTGATGATTTTTGGTCTATTGATTTTTTTAATTCAACTGCAAATATACCTATTATAAATGGAACAAGTTATGCAGATCCCTTATTAGATTCAGTATATTGTATAATGGCACCTGTAGGATCTATGATAGGTGATACTATAGAAATTAATGGTACAGCATATTTTGAAGAAGGAGATATATTCTTGCAAGATTCTTTTCATATTATTTTTGAATAAATATATGTATTGATGATATTTTAAGTTTAACTAAAATTTTTATTATCAAAAGTGCTACAAGACATACGAATTATTCATATTCCCTCCTCGGGAACTACACAGTATGTCAAACATGCTTGGATCGCACATTTAAATGATATATGTATAGGACACATTCACTTAATTAGAGAAGCAAATAAAAAAATAAAATTTTTAGATGCATGGGTTCATAAAAATTATAGAAGACAAGGAATATTTAGAAAATTATGGGATATACGTTGGGAATTTGTAAATAAAAATTTTCAAGGATATACAATATATGCATGGGCTAAACCAATGAGTTTACCTTTATTAATTGAAAAAGGTTTTAACCAAGGTGATACTTGTATTTATGTAGAAAAACAATTATGAATAAATTATCAGGTTACGTAGGAAATACTCCATTAATACCAATCACATTAGGAAATCTTACAGTTTGGGGAAAAGCTGAATTTATGAATCCTGGAGGATCTGTTAAAGACAGAATGGCCACATATATTTTAAATAATGCAGAACAAAATAATTTAATAAAAAAAGGAGATACATTATGTGAAGCAACTTCGGGTAATACGGGAATTGCTTTTGCAATGTTAGCAGCCGAAAGAGGTTATAAAATAAAAATTATTATGCCTTCTAATATGTCCGAAGAGCGTAAAGCAATGATGAAATTTTATGGCGCAGAATTAATACAAGTTGAAGAAGGAAATTTTGATGGCGCTATTGAAATGAGAGATGATTTATGTAAAGCTAAAGGATGGTTTAATTGTAATCAATTTCATAACCCTTTAAACATAGAAGCACATTATAAAAATACAGGTCCTGAAATACAAAAACAATTATCAAATTACCCAGATGCTTTTATATCAGGAACAGGAACAGGAGGTACAATTATGGGAGCAGGAAAATATTTAAAAGAAATATTTCCAAAAATAAAAATAATAGCAGTAGAACCTGCTGAAAGTGCAGTTATGAGTGGAGGTGAACCTGGATTACATGGTATTCAAGGAATAGGAGATGGAAGTAAATTTTTAGTAGATTTGGATTTTGTAGATGAAGTTCGTACCATAAAAACGGATTGTGCTAAAAATATAGCAAAATATTTAGCAATAAAAAAAGGTATATTTGTAGGAATTAGTGCAGGAGCTAATGTTAAGGCAGCATTTGAGTGGTTAAGAGATAATGATAAAAAACATGCAATAACTATCTTATGTGATAGAGGAGAACGTTATTTTAGTTGTTTATGAAAATAATAATTACAGGAGGATTAGGTTTTATAGGTTCTAGATTTGTAAATTTATGTCACAAAAAAGGACATGATATAAAAATAATTGATAAAGGGACTTATGCAGCTGATTTAGATAGAGTAAATTTCCATACAGGATATTTTAGGCAAGATATATGTGATGTTACAGAAGATGATGTAAAAGAATATGATTACATTGTAAATTTTGCAGCAGAAACACATGTTGATAATAGTATTAGTGATGGAAAACCTTTTATAAGATCAAATGTAGAAGGTGTTTTTAATTTACTAGAAGTAGCTAGAAAAACAAATATAAAAAAATTTATACAAATATCTACAGATGAAGTATATGGTGATATATTAAAAGGTGAAAGTAATGAAAATCATTCTATCAATCCTAGTTCATATTATTCTGCTACAAAAGCATCAGCAGATATGTTAGTTAAATCAGCATATAGAACATATGGTTTACCCTACATTATAACAAGGACATGTAATAATTATGGACCTAACCAACATGAAGAAAAATATATTCCTAAATTAATTAAATGTATTAAAAATAAAGAAGAAATTCCTGTATACACACCTGGCACACAAGTAAGAGAATGGATTCATGTAGATGATAATTGTAATGCTATTTATAATTTAATGATATCAGATAAAGTAAATGAAATATATAATATAGGTAGTGGGGAAAGATATACTAATTTAGAAATCATAGATAAAATAGCAAATGGAAAAGATTATAAAATTAAAATGGTTAAAGATAGATTAGGACATGATACTAGATATGCTCTTAATTGTAATAAATATATTAATACATTTGGAAAAATAACAACAACAAGTTTAAAAAAATACTATGAATAAAGAAATAATAGGTTTTACAGCAGGTAATTTTGATTTACTACATCCCGGTTATATAATTACATTTGAAGAAGCTAAAAAACATTGTGATAAATTTTTAGTTTTTCTTCAAAGAGATCCTTCCCAACATAGAAAAAGTAAATATAAACCAGTCATACCTTTATATGATAGATATAAAGCTTTAATGGCTATAAGATATATAGATGGAGTTTATGTATATCAAACAGAAGAAGAATTATATAATTTAATTAAATTTTGGAAACCAGATATTAGAATATTAGGAGAAGATTATATAGGAAAAAAATTCACAGGTGACGACTTACCACCTAAAATTATTTATACAAGCAGATCCCACGGATGGTCTACTACATTACTCAAAGATCGTATTGCTAAACAAACTATAATACAAAATGTAAACATTTTAGAAGGATTAGGATTAAATGTCCAAACAAAAGATAATAAAAATAAGTCATAAATTATTTGGAAAAGCAAATTATCTTTCGTATCTTATGGGAAAACACATAAAATATGCAAAATCATTCAAATTATTGGTTAATTCCCTCTAAAGGTGAAGACATGTCTATGATAGAAATGGCTAGTGTACAGTCAGCTATATCAAATTTCGTAAGAATTTTAACTAAAAAAGATATACCAGTTGAATATTATTCATATAATAACGGAGATTCAATGACTAATGGTAAAAATATAACTATATCATCAAGAATTAATGAATCTAATATAGATAGTGTAGTAGGATTAGCACTTCATGAGGGATCCCATTGTCTTTTAACTGACTTTAAATTTATTAAAAAAATAGGCAACTATTTAGCTGAAAAAAATTTACTAGGACATAAAGATATAATTCGTTTTTTACATAATTTTGTAGAAGATAGAAGAATAGATAGCTTTATTTACAAAAATGCTCCAGGATATCAGGAATATTATAATGCAATGTATAATAGGTATTTTTATAGTGAAAATATTGATAAGGGTTTAAAATCTCCTAAATTTAGAAAAGAAACATGGGATTGTTATATGTTTAGAATTGCAAATATTTTTAACAAAAATACAGATCTTAATGCTTTATCTAAATTAAAAGATGTTTATAACATAATAGATTTAAAAAATATAGATAGACTTAAATCTACAAAAGATACATTTAAAATAGCTATAAAAATTTATGAAACAATAAATCCTTATATTAAAAATTTAACTAAAAATCAATCTCAAAAACAACAACAAAAAAATCAAGAAGATTGTAAATCTTCTAATGATACAATAAAAAAAGAAGTAATTAATAAATCATTTAAGTCACAAGAAAATTTTATAAATGGAAAAGTACCAAAATCTAAAACAACTAAATATATAAAAGAACTAGTTAATATAGCACAAAAACACAAGTTAAAAAATAAATTTTCAACATTTACTAATCCTGAAGGGGTTGTGTTAAAACAAAGAGTAACAATAATCCCAAACATAACAAATAACTTAATTAATAATAATTTTATAGGTTTATTTACTAAGGGTATAGATCCACATAATACTAAAGAATCTTTAGAAAAAGGAATAATAAAAGGGAAAAAATTACTTAAACAACTTAAAATAAGAAATGAAGAACAAAGATTAGAAACTAATCACCTTAAAAAGGGTAAACTAGATTCTAAAAGGTTATATGCTGCTAATTATACAGATGATATATTTAAAAAAATAGATATAAAAACATATAAAAAAATAAATATCCATTTATCTATAGATGGTAGTGGTAGCATGAAAGGAGATAAATGGAATAGTGTACTAAAAAATACAACAGCTATAGCTTATGTAGCTACAAAATTAAATAATATAGATTTAAAAGTTTCAATAAGAACAACAGCTAAAGAACCTTTATTAAGTAAAAGAGAACAATCATTAGTTCCTATATTATTAATGGCGTTTGATTCTACTAAACATAATTTTAATCATATTAATAAACTAATAAATTTTAAAGCTGATGGGTTAACACCAGAAGGTATATGTTTAGAAGCTTTAAATAGTTTTATAGAACCTTCATCTTACTATTTAGACTCATATCTCATAAATATGAGTGATGGTATGCCTACATTTACATCAAAAACAGGTGATGAATATAAAGGAGAAGAAGCAGTTAAAGATACAGCTAGAGTTATTAATTTAATAAGTAAAAAAAGAGTTAATATAATGAGTTATTTTATACAAGGTGAATATAATAGTTATGCTAAAGAGGCAGAAAATAAATTTAAATTAATGTATGGTAAAAATGCAAAATTTGTGGATGTTAATAATATTAATATTATAACTAAAACATTAAATGAATTATTTCTAAAAAAAGATTTAGTATCATGAAAGAAAATAGAGGAAGACCTAAAGAAAATGTAGAAATAAAAATGAAATATGTTATAGAATTTAAAGATTCTAAATGGCATTATGATTTAAATAAATATCCTCGTGGACCCTATTTAGTAGAACAATTAGATCCAACATATGATAAACTTGAAAAATTATATTATAAATTAGAAAAATTAAATAAACCTGAATATCATGAAAATGGAAGAAAAAAACGAATTACGAAATCTAGTAGAAAAAAAATGGAATTGGTTGAAAAAGCATATTGGAAGGAACATTATAAACTTTTTCCAAATGAGAGACCAAAGAGAAGAGGTAGAAAACCAATTAGAGGATGAAGAAGAAATTGAACTATTGTTAGAAGAAGCTAATGCTTATGGTTTAAGATTAGAAGTAGAACAATGGGCTATACAAGAACTTAAAGAAGATCCTGAGCTTTCTAGACTTGAGGCATATGTACTAGCATATAACGAATGGATTAAATAATTATGTCAGTAGAAGATTTTTGGTGGGATACCCACAATGAATTAAAAGAACTAGGTTTACAAAAAAAATTTGATAAACAGCTAGAAAAAATGAGAGCACAAGATAAACATCGTTATAAAGATACTCGAGAACAATGGGTATATGCTTTAGATAAAGTAAAAAACCAATAAATGCAAGAATTACTAGATAAAATAGAAACTCTTATTGATGATGTCGAAAGAGATTCTCAACTAACTAAAGATGATATTTTAGAGTCATTAAACGAAATAAAAAATAAAATAGAAGATATCCATTATCATTTGGATAGTTAAAATACCTCATTTATATTTATAAATGGTCGCTAGTACTTATATTAGCTGCTTGTTTGGACCCGGGTTCGACTCCCGGCATCTCCACTAAAAATACACAATATGGGGATGACTGGATTTGACAGCAAGTAAGGATATAAGGAAGACCAACGCAGTAACCGGCAAACAGGTTAACACGGTGACGACAAATGTTTTCGCTTCATTATTTGCTATCCGATCTCTTGCAAAAGAGACTGTAGCTACTGAAGAGTCAGTATTTGCAATGGCTGCCTAGTTAGGTACCCACACCACACGGCAAACAAGGATCATGTCGTAAAAATCCTAGAAGCAGCTCGAAAGAGCTGCTTTTTTTATTTTCCTTTTTATATTTATTAGAAAAACTCATTATAATGAAAAAACTGTTAGTTTCGCTATTGGTCATCCCTTTTCTTTTACTTGGCCAAACAGAAAAAAAATCATTCGATTTTAAAAAAGAATTTAAAAAATTTACTAAATTTTCAACATTTTATGGAGGAGTTAATGGAGGAACCTCTTTAGCTGATAATAATGTATATTCTATAACAACAGGTACTTTAAATCAAAATATTATAGAAACTCCTTTTGATTATTCAGTAATATTTGGAGTAAGAAAAATTGCAAGATTTGGATATTTACCTAAAGAAGCATTTAAAAAAGGAACAGAAAATTCATTTAGTGATGCAGCAACAATAGGTAAAGTTTCAGGATTTGAATTTTTATTTCAAGGAGAATATAAAAGACAACAAGGTTTAACATTTTTTGATCAACATCATTTTTTAAGATATGTTGCGGATAATTGGATGGTTAAAACAGAATATTTAAAAGATGGTTTTGCTGATATAGAATATTTTGAAGGATCTCAAAGATTTAGACAAAAAGTTAATAAAAAATTATCATTTAGTGTAGGAATAGCACAAAGAATTTCTGAACCATATGGGTTTAATCCATTAGATGAATGGATATTAGAAAATGGAAATTTACATTACACATATTTAGCACTACAGGAAGGGTATGAAATAAACCCACTTACAGAAACATATATAGATCCAAACGGTAATGTAGTTGCAAATTCAAATGAAGTATGGGAAGAAGTTATTATACCTCAAGTATTAGATGAATATGTAATAAATGAAAAAAATAAATTACCTAATGTATGGAACCATTCATTAATAGCAGGATTTGATTATTATAGTTATAAAAAAGATTTTTGGTTACATGCATGGGGAAATATTTTACCCTTACATTGGTTAGATGATAATGAATATTCATATCAAAATTTTCAAGGAGGTCAATGGATAGATTATTCTGGAGGGTTGATTTTTGGTTATTGGTTTAATAAAAATTTAGGTATATTTATAGAAGGTAAATATAATAAATATTGGAATAGAGAATGGCATAGTTTCTCATTTGGTGCAAATTATAAAATATTTTAAAAAATGGCAAATAAAGAATTAAACGAAGACACATCCTTTAAAGTCAGTATAAAAACACTGGTAGGTATAGGAGCGGTAATAACAACAATCGTTGGAATGTGGTTTGCACTCCAAGCAGACATAGCAGAAGCTAAAGAATTACCTGTTATAGAAATCCCACCACCAGATGTTTCTAGAATGGAATTTGATATGAAAGATAAAAACATACGACTAACTATACAGAATACTCAAGATGATGTTGAAGAAATTAAAGATGATTTAAAACGTATTGAGGAAAAAATAGATAGATTAAAATAAAAAATTATGAAAAAATTACTATTTTTATTTTTACTAGTATCAGGAATATCATATTCACAGATACAAGTAATTCATTTTAATGCAAGTTGGAATGCAGCTAATGACGTGAAATGGGTAAATGGATTAAATGATTGTGAAATTAAAAATATTGATATTGCAACAAATTCTAAAGCTCAAAGTAACCATAAAATAACAGTTGTACCTACAATATTAATACTAATAGACGGAGAAGAAGAAGAAAGATACGAAGCAGATATTTCATTTAGTATACAAGCAACAAAAGAAGAAATACAAGAAGTTATAGATGAAATAGTAATGGATCAATTTTAATAATTAATAAAATAAAAAAAAATGGCTAAAAAGAAAATAAAAAAAGTAGTTAAAAAAGTATTAGATAAAACTACTATTGATGAAAAAATCATTGCAAATATAGATAAAAATAGAAGTCTATATAATAAAATTTTATGTTACACAAAATGCTATGGAGGTTATCTATTAGCAGTAGGTGCTGGATGTACATTTGGTGTTAATATTTGGGTAGGTTTAGGATTATTAGTTAGCGCTGGTGCTTGGGCTTACTGGGTAACACATTGTAATGATAATGCTAAATGTAAAAAATAAAATTAATTATGAAAAAGTTTTTACTATTCTTAATATTACCCTTTTTAGCATTTGCACAGTATAATGATTCTATAATTATCATAGATCCACCACCTCCACCTCCACCATTGGAATTATTTGGTTGTACGGATAATGAAGCATGTAATTTTAACGAATTTGCTAATATAGATAATGGCACATGTGAATATTATTCTTGTGTTGAGCCATGTCCCGATATTAATGAAAATGGTATATGTGATGGAGATGAGGAAGAACCAACTGATACATTATCATTATTTGATTCTTGGGTAGAAATAAGTTTTCAGTTTGATAATTATGCAGAAGAAGTATCATGGTATTTATATAACACTACTGATACTATATATTCTATAGAAGAAGGTGAATATGATGGAGAAATTGATGCTTATCATTTTATAGAATTGAATTCAGGAGATTATACTTTTGAATTATTAGATTCTTGGGGTGACGGTTTATCATGGCCAGAAAATGGATGGAGTTTAGTTTTCAATAATTGTCAAGATACTTTATTTTATGCAGAAGGTAATTATGGTTTAGGTTTAATTGATTCTCTTACAATTGCACCTTGCGCACCACCAACTGAAGGTTGTATTGATGAAATAGCAATTAATTTTGATGAAAATGCAGATTTAGATGATGGTTCTTGTGAATATATTGAGGGGTGTACAAATGAAAATGCATCCAATTATAATCCAGAAGCAGCAGTTTTTCCATCAGGGTTAATTTTTCCAGGTGGTAGCTGTAATACTACAGTATGGGGACAAAATTATTTCGGGGTAGATCCCGATTTTTATTTTAATAATAATCAAGATATATTTGAAGTTGGTAATAAATTATATATAGGTGAAAGTACATTTTATGTAGACTTTGTTGCAGAAGTCCAAGGTAATTGTAATGCACCCGCAGTATTAATTTATGTATGTTATACAGAAGCAGAAGCAGATGGAAATTTAGGAACATTCTCACCAGGATTAAATGTTAATGCAGTAGTAGGTGAATATTGGTATATGGACCCATGTACATTTATTTATGGATGTACAGATGAAAATGCCTTAAATTATAATCCTGATGCAGGAGTTAATGACGGTTCTTGTATTAATATACCAGGTTGTACAAATCCAACATCAAATATGTACAATCCAGCAGCAACAATTGATGATGGTTCATGTGATGGAACTGATATATCTTGTTCTTCAGGAAAGACAGTAGTAACAGTAGAAATAACATTAGATCAATATCAAAATGAAACAGGTTGGGCAATATATGATGGTGGCGGAACAGTATTAGATTTAGTAGCACCAGGAACATATAGTGACATTCCTGATTATGGTATTGTTGAAAAACAAGTTTGTATTGATAATGGAACTTCAGTTTTATTTAGCATAACAGATACTTATGGTGATGGATTAGCTGGTTCAATATGGGGAGGTGTCGATGGGTCTTGGATAGTATATACTCCATGTGATACACTTTCAACAGGTGGTGGTAATTTTGGTCCTATATTTCAAGAAAATATATTTGTTCAAGAATGTATTGATGATATAATACAAGGTTGTACAGATTCAGATTATGTAGAATATGATGTTTATGCAACAGAAGATGATGGAACTTGTTTAACTCCAAATGTTTATGGATGTACTGATACAGATGCATTTAATTATGATGAAGAAGCAACTTCAACTTTATTTACTCCAAATTGTGATAACACATTAACATTACAAGATTGGGGAGATAATGGTTGGGCTGGATCTTTCCTAGTAGTAACACAAGGTGATAATTGGTGGGGACCATTCACATTAGAATCAGATCAATTACAATTAGATACAGTTTTAAATTTGAATACATCTGGAATGGTAAATACTTATTTTTACTCTTTTGGAAATTCACAACAAACAGCAGAACAATGTAAATTTCAAATAACAAACCCAGTAGGATTAGTGATAACAAATGGAGGAACAAATCCATATACAAACCCAATTCTATCTTATAACCAATATGGTTTTATTTATAAGTCAGAAGCTAAATGTGGTGATAGTTGTATACCAAAAATTTACGGATGTTTAGATGAAGAAGCTATTAATTATATTGCAACAGCAAACACAACAGACGGATCATGTTATTATAATCCAGGTTGTAATAATGAAGCATATACAGAATATTATACCTATATTAATGAGTATGGAGTAGAAGCAGACTTCGATGATGGTTCTTGCAATGAATTTGCAGTATTTGGATGTATAGATGATACACAGTTTAACTTTGATTTGAATGCAACAGTAAATGGAACTGCTATTGGAGATCTTACTGATCCATGTGAACCATTTTTCTTTGGTTGTACTGATCCAACAGCATTTAATTACAATGAAGAAGCTAATTTTGATTTATCAGGTTTATTATGTACTCCATTTATATATGGTTGTACAGATAATACAGCATTTAATTATGATTCATCTGCTAATACAGATAATGATTCTTGTATACCAGTTGTTTTAGGATGTACGGATGATGAGGCATTTAATTTTGATCTAGAAGCAAATGTAGATGATGATTCTTGCATTCCAGTAATAGAAGGCTGTACAGAATCAAATCAATTTAATTATAACCCTTTTGCGAATACAGATGATGGATCTTGTTACCCTTTTGTATATGGTTGTTTGAATCCTAATTCATATACTTATAATGATTATGATAATGATGGTGTAGGAAACCCATTAACAGGAATAGATGGTGTAGATGTTAACACAAATAATAATGTATGTGAGCCATTTATATACGGTTGTTTAGATGAAACAGCATTTAATTATAATTCAGAAGCAAATACAGTAGATGAAAATAATCCATGTGAACCATTTGTATATGGTTGTATAGACCCAACTCAATTCAATTTTGATATTAATGTAAACACGGATGACGGTTCTTGTATAGAATTTATATATGGATGTACTGATCCATTAGCATTTAATTATGATGAAACAGCAAATACAAATGTTGGTTGTGTTTCTTTTGTATTAGGTTGTACAGATCCAGAAGCCTTCAACTACAATCCACAAGCCAACACAGAAGATGGTTCATGTGAAGTAGTAGTTATAGGTTGCACAGATGATACCGCAAACAATTATAATGAGAATGCCAATACTAATTCAGGATGTATTTATCCTATTTTAGGTTGCACAAATCCAGAAGCATTTAATTATAATATTAATGCAAATACTGATGATGAATCATGTGTTCCAGTGATAATTGGATGTACAGATGATACTGCAATAAATTATGATGAGACAGCAAATACAAATTCAGGTTGCATACCTTATTTATATGGATGTATAGATAGTTCTGCTTTTAATTATAATGTTAATGCAAATACAGATGATGGAAGTTGCATTCCAGTTGTAATTGGTTGTATGGATGAGACAGCACTTAATTATAATCCAGATGCAAATACTAATAACGGTTGTATACCTTATTTATATGGTTGTATAGATGATACAGCATTTAATTACGATTCAACAGCAAACACTGATGATGGGTCTTGTATACCTCTTATTTATGGATGCACTGATTCAACTCAATTTAATTATGATGAGTTAGCAAATACAGATAATGGTTCATGTATAGAATTTGTATACGGTTGTATAGATGATACACAATTTAATTATGATCCCTTAGCAAATACAGATAATGGTACATGTGAATCTATAATTTTTGGATGTACAGATAGTACTGCGTTAAATTATAATGAAAATGCTAATACCGGTGATCAAAGTTTTTATTGTACTCCATATGTTTATGGATGTATAGACCCAACGGCATTTAATTGGAACCCTGAAGCAAATACAGATAATGGAACTTGTGAACCTATAGTTACAGGTTGTACAAATAATTTAGCAGTTAATTATAATGAAAATGCTAATACAGATGATGGTTCTTGTATATTGATAGTATATGGTTGTACAAATGAAAATGCATTAAATTATAATGAAGAAGCAAATGTAGATAATGATTCTTGCATTGAAATAGTAGAGGGATGTACAGATCCCACAGCATTTAATTATAATGCAGATGCAAATGTAGAAGACTTTTCATGTATAGATATTGTAATAGGTTGTACAGATGAAAATGCAATTAATTATGATCCTTTAGCAAATACAGATTCAGGAGGATGTATAGATGTGTTGACAGGTTGTACTGATGTAAGTGCTTATAACTATAACTTAACAGCTAATACGGACGATGGGAGTTGTGTTTATGATGCTGGTTGTAGTGGCGGACCAGGCGAACCATATTGGTTACCTAATGAATGTTTTGCTTGGGTAATATCAATTGATGATGAATGTTGTTCAGGAGAATGGGATTCATATTGTGCAGAATTATATAACTATTGTGATTTAGGTTGGCCTGTTGAATTAGAAGAAAATTCGGATAAATTATTTATATATCCAAATCCAGTAACTAACATACTTAATATTTCAAAAGAAATAGATATAAAAATATATGATATGGTAGGTAATTTAATAATTTCTGAAAATAAAACACAACAAGTAAACACAACAAATTTACCAAGTGGTATTTATAACTTAAATATAAGTTACAATAATAAAATAATAAATAATAAAATTGTAAAACAATAACGCCTTTTAAAAAGAATATATATTTATTAGGGAATAACTTAATTAAAACATGGCTAACAATAAATATCAAGGATATAATCCAAAAAAAGAAGAAACTGCACCTAATGAAGGGATTGCAGGATCCGGAAATAAATTAGATAGAGTAAATCCATATGAATTTAGAAAAGGTATGGATTATGAATTAACTGCTTTAGGTTGTTCTAGATTAGCAGAATCAACTCCAGAAGAAAGAGAAAAAGCCACAGAATCTGTACTTAAAAATTTAAATGAACATCAGGGTTATTATTCGGCTCTTATTCAATTTGAAAGAGGAGCAAAATATGCAGGAGGTAAAATAGAAGAATCATCATTTAAAAAATTTTTAGAAAACTATACATCTGAAAAAGGAGAGGGTATGGTAGAAATTAACACAAAATTAAAAGACGATAAAATGGTAGAACCTAAATATGACAAATCAGATTATACTACTACTTATAAAGGCTCTACAGAACAATTAAAAGAAGCTATAAAAAAAGAAGTTTTAAATCTTATAAAAGAAGATGAAGATAAAGAACCTTCTAAAAAAGATATAAAAAAATCAGGAATATCTTTAAGTAAAACAAAAGATAAATTAATTAAGCTTAAAGATCAAATACAAGCTTTAAAAGATAAAAGAAAGAAATTATTTGGGGATTATAAAGAAAAAATAAAAGGTTTAGATCCAGATAAGTCAAAAGCTGAATTTAAAAAATATTCTGATAAACAAAATCCATTAACTAAAGATATTAAAGATAAAGAAAAAGAAATTAAAGATCTAGAAAGTACTTTAGAAGAAGCTAGAATGGATGAAAGAGAAATGAGAAGAGAAGCAGCTAAAACTATGATGGACAAAGATACCCATATGGAAATTCTTAATATAATTAAAGAAGCAGGAATTTCATTAAGAGAAGGAGCAGATGGAGTAAAAATGTATTATGAGATAGCAAAAATAGCATACATGGAAGGTATAACAGCTGGAATGAAAAAAAATATATAAATAAAAAAAAATAAGTTATGAATTGGATAAATAGTTGGAGAGAAGGCAATAAAAAAAACATTGTTGACTTAAAACTAAGATTTGGGGTTTTTACCCTATTGGAATTAAAATGGAACCCAGGTGTGAGCTTTAGGTTCTTAATATTAAATTTTGGAATTGAATTATAAATAATAAAAACCCTAAACAAAAATGACTTTACAAGAATTACAAAAACTAATTAAAGAAGAATTCGAAGCTCTTACACACGAAGCAGACGATTTAGACGTAAATGTAGATGCTGACGAAGTAGCAGCTGAAAAAAACCCAGAAGATACTTTAAAATCTATCTTTGATACCCTTAAAGATTACTTTGAAGGAGAAGAAACAGATGATGTTGAAGGAGAAGATGAAGTTGGAGAAGATCCAATGGAAGAAGATATGATGGATGAAGTAAAAGACGATGAAACTAAAAATGAAGAAGCAGATTTAGAAGAAAGAGCATCACAAGGATTTGGTGATCCTGGAGCTAAAAATACTCATGGTAAAGACGCTGGATATACACCTGCTAAAGTAACAAGAGGTGATGGTAAGCTACATGAAGAAGTTTCAAAAGAAGAAACAAAATCAGCTCTTCAAGAACGTTTTCAAAAGTTAGCTAACATTATAAAATAATTAATATGACTCTCGATGAGTTATTATTAGAATGGTCTTATAGGACTAATAAGGGTTATCCATGTTTGGATAATCCTTCTGATATCACTATCCTTAAAAGTTTATTAGAGCATTTAAAGTTACCATCTAACCAAATTATATCTGAATTAGAAAAAAGTTTTGGTGATAAAGATGGTGAACCAGGTATAGCAGGAATGGAAGATGAAAGTCCAGATGCACGAACAACACCTGAAATCTCTTCTGATGAAATTATATCTTTAATAAATAAAAATAAAAATAATAATGATTTATTATTAAAAATAAAAAGATTAATAACTAATTCACCTGCAGAAACAAGTTGGAAAGATAACTTAGCTAATAAAGCAAACATCACAGATGATACAATAGATTCTAGTAATGCTCCTAAAGATTTATTAGATGATTTAAAAAGCAATGATGATTTACCTGCTTTTAATAAATACTTAAATAACCCTAAATTATTTTCAGATTTACCTAAACAAGGAAATTTAATAGATGAATTTAAAGATATAGGAATATCACAAAGTTCAGTAGTAAAAATATTTGATTTTTTTGGTAGTGAAAAAGGAAGAGGAGTAGGTAGAGGAGAAATGGGATTAGCTTTACTATGTGGGGACGTAAAAATGGCCTCCGCAGGAGCAGGAGACTTAAATTGGAATGGTAAATATTTAGAAGTTAAAGGTTCAGCTGCTAGATTAGGAAAAAGAGACAATCAATTCCCTAGTTTTAATAGATCAGATTTAGGAATATTAGCAACAAAATACGATAAATCAGATACTAATTTAAGTACATTAATATCTAATTTAGCAAATGAAGCAGATATAAATTTAGATGAATTATTAAATGCCGTAATTAATTTTGCTAAAATAGCTCACCCAAAAGGCAATACAGAAAGTTATTTTTCTAAAGAAATATTAAGTAATCCTAGTGCTCTTAATATAGCATATTCTAAAAATATGGCTGAATCTTATACTAACAAATATAATATACAACATTTTTTTATATGGAATTCAAAACCTACAAGTGTTAAAGGAGGTGGTATAAAATATGGGGATTATGTTCATTTTGCAGCTAATGAAATGAATAATATGATAGATGAAGGAACAATAAGATTTGGCCCTGCAGGTATTGGTAATACAGATCCATCTTTAGCAGGAGGAGCTCCTTATTCTTAAAAATATTTGGTTTTTTAAAATTCTTTTATTATATAATACCCTAAAACAAATAATTATTATGAAATACGCACGACAAATACAAGGAGCTTTAGATAGACTTGACCAATCTTTAGCTAGTTTACATACAATGGTTAAAAGAGGTCAAAATACTCAAGCACTTAGATTTATGGAAGAAGGAAAATTAAAAGAAAGATTTGAAGAATTACAAAGTATTATTAAAATTTCGTCTACAAATCAATTAGGAGCTAGTGGAGTATCAAATACACGTCCACTTTAATAAAAAATAAAAAGGTTATGTTATCAGCAGAAAAAATCCAATCAAATTGGGAACGTTATATTACTGAAATAAAAACAAATATATCTAAAGAACGAACAGATATATTGATTCCCTTTATGGAAAAATATCAGGAAAGAATGATGATGATGCCAGCTGCAGCAAAAAACTGGCACCATTCAGCATTTGCAGGTGGTTATGTTGATCATGTATTACGTGTATATGATTGCGCGAATGAATTATATAAAACGTGGAAAAAAATGGGAGGTGATATATCCACATATACAATTGAAGAAATACATTTTGTCGCTTTATTCCATGATTTAGGTAAGATGGGCCAACAAGAGGGCGAATATTATCAACCAAATGATTCTCAATGGCATATTGATAAATTAGGTCAAATTTATAAATTTAATACTGATATACCTGCAATGAAAATACCAGAACGATCTTTATTTTTATTGCAACAAATAGGGTGTAAAGTATCTCAAAATGAATTTATTGGTATTAAAATACATGATGGTTTATATGATGACTCTAATAAATTTTATTTTATGTCGGGTATGAAAGAAACAAAATTAAGATCCCATTTACCTATACTTATGCATCAAGCTGATCATATGGCTGCTCAAATTGAATATGAAATATGGAATAATGCAACAGATGCTGTTCCAAAACAATCAAAACCTAAAAATGCTTCTAAAGGAGATAAAACTTTAAGAGCTGCTAAAAAAATTAACACAAAAAATAACCCGAATCTATCTAATGCTACTTTGGATGTTATAGATTCTTTTTTTAAAGATTAAAATATGGGCTGGATAATAGCAACAATAATACTTACAATAATTACAACTTCTTTAATATTTGCTCTTTTTAATTTACTAAAAAAGAATGAAGCTTTAGAAGATTTTATCACAAAACAAAGTGATGCTGTCAATAAATGCAGTAAAAGATTAAATGAAATTGATGATAAAGGTGTATTTTATGCTGATGATCAAGTAGGATTCTTTTTTAAAGAATTAAAAAAAATCCAAGAAGCCTTAAACGAATTTACTCTTAAATAAAAATATGACTAATAAAGCTAAAACCAAGTTAGAAGCAAACTCTATTCCCCCACCTAAAAAGAAAAGAGGAAGAAAAAGAACAAAAAAACGATATTTCACAGAAGAAACAGAAGCAGCAATAGCATTATATTTAGCTTCAACTAAACAATCTGAACGAGATAGAATATATAATGAAAAAATCCATTATCCTTTTTATAAATTAGCTGAAAACTTAATTCATACATTTAAATTTTACTATACAGAAGTTGATAATCTTGAAGATTTAAAACATGAAGTAATATGTTTTCTTTTAGAAAAATTAGATTATTTTGACCCTACTAAAGGTTCTAAAGCTTTTAGTTATTTTTCAATAGTAGGAAAAAATTATTTAATTTTATATAATAACAATAATTATAAAAAAAAGAAAATAACAACAGATGTTATGGATGCTGATGATGATGAAGGAGTTTTATATCAATTAGGGAGACCCGAAAGAAAACAAGACTTAAAAGACTTTATAGATTATTTTACAGAATATGTAGATAAACATATGTTTACTTTATTTAAAAAAGATAAAGATAGGAAAGTTGCAGATGCTATAAATATTTTATTTAAACGAAGAGAAAGTTTAGAAATATTTAATAAAAAAGCACTTTACATATATATTAGAGAAATTACAGACGTAAATACACCTACAATAACAAAAGTAACTAAAATATTAAAAAAACTTCATAAAAAATTATATTTTCAATATAAAGATGTAGGTTATGTAAAAATTTAATATTTTGTTATATTTATAATAAAATGCTAAAATTATGGACCCATTAAATCAAATAATTTTTGATGATAAAAGTTTTTCTGACATTTTAAAAGAAATTCATAAAAATCAAACAAAAAAATCAAAACAACTAGCATCTTTAATAGCCGAATTACGTCCTCTTATTACTTCTTTAGGTGATGCTACTGTAGTAGTACCCTTAATTAAAGAGTATATGGAAATTAGTGTTAAAAACGATGACCAACTTATAAAAATGGCAGCTATAGTTCAACGTTTATCTACAGGAACTACAAGTAATGGAGATGGAGGTACATTAACAGAAGCTGAAATGGAACAACTTCAAGAAGTAGCCTCAGAAATAGCCAAAACAGTTGAAAAACCAAAACAAGTAAAAGATGGCAAAATTAGTAACTAACGCACAATTAAATAAGGGTACTAACGCCGCATCTTATACACCTAATGCTTTATCAGAAGTTATAGTAACTGATGTTATTTTAAATGATAGGCATGAATTTTGGTCAAGATTAGGTGGTTGGGATTCTTTAGGTACTATCTTTTATAAACACGTATCAGAAAGAAACATAGGATATGATTTAAGTACTCCTAATAAATTTTCAGCAAGACCTTTCTTTTCTAACCAAAAATATTACCCCTTATTAGGTGAAAGAGTAATAATATTTAATGCTATTACAAAAGATGTATTAGCAGATGGTGATGGAAATAAAACAACAGCATACTATTTACCTAACTTAAATGTATGGAATCACCCCCATCATAATATGTTACCTGAAAGAATAACATACAATAATCCTAGTAATACTAATAAAACTACTAATAAAGTCAACCAATTTAAAAAAACAGAAGGCGGAGTAGTATTAAGACAAACTTCACAAGAAGATGCTTCTCCACCTTTAGGTGGTTATTTTAATGAAGATGCTTTAATAAAACCTTTATTACCATTTGAAGGTGATTATATTGTAGAAGGTAGATTTGGTAATTCTATTAGATTTGGAGCTACTACACCTTATGATGAATCTGAAGAATCAACTCAACATATATATAACCCATGGTCTTTTGGTAGTTTAAATGGAGTTTCTAAAACACATCCTAATGGTAAAGGAAAAGTAGGAGACCCTATTATTATTATTAGAAATGAACAAGCCCCTCCAAGAAACTTAATAGATGACCCTACTGAACAAGATAAAAAAGGTTGGGTCCCTTCTGTAGAAGATATCAATAGAGATGGGTCTTCTATATATATTACTTCTAACCAAGTAGTACCTATTGAAGTAGCAGGAAGTTCAAGAAAAAGTGATCCTTTTATAAAAGATGATTCTTACAAAGGAGATAAAGAACCTATGACTACTAATTGGGATTTAGCAGGAAATAAAGCCTTAGAAGTTATACAAACTATAGATAATACTATAGATGCAATTGGAGATTTTATAAGTGATCCATTAGAATTTCTTGCCCCATCAACAGAAGAAGTCACAACTTATTATGAAGAAGAATATGATGATGGAGATAATGATTTTAGTTTTGCAGATGAATTACTTGCAAATGGCGCAGATGAAGATGATATAGAAGATTATTATGTTACATATGAAAATGTCGAGGTAAGTGGTACTGAATTAACCGTAGCTGAACAAGCAGCTGAAGAAGAAATGGAACTAACAGAATCAGCAGCAGGAGCAGGTCAACCTAATAAAAAATCATATGAACCCTATGTAAGAGATGCTTCTGGAGCTACAATATTAGAAAATTATAAACAATATAATCAATGGGAAAAAGAATGGAAAGCAGGTACTGTTTCTTACCCTGTACTTTATAAAAACCCTAAAAGTGGTGGTATAGATTGTTTAATAGATCCTAAACCTATAGAAGAATTAATAAAAACCCTTAAAGCAGAAGGTGTTAATGGTACTACATTCCCAGAAAGAAAATATCTATGTATGCATGTATCTGCTGCTTCTTATAGAACTCAACATGAATTATGTCATGATTTTTGGTCAAGACCCTGGAGTAGATCTGGATATCATATATCAGTAGACCCTGATGGACTAGCTAATTATAATGTTGATTTAAGAGCAGGTAATAGTAATGGAGTTGGAAAAACAGCTTTTCATAAAAATACAATTGGAGGATTATATATAGCTAACAATAACACAATTAATATTAGTTGGATAGGAGATAATGATTGTCCTGATGAATGTGCAGATGTAAAGCTAGCAGGAGGTAAAGCTAGTAAAATAAAAGGAATTAGTATAACAAAAGCTCAAGCATATTCATATTTAAGACTAGCAGAGTATTTTATGGAAGCCTTCCCAAATATAACTTTAATAGGACATAATCAAATAACTATTTCAGGAGGGTATGGAAAATCATGTCCTTGTTGGAATGTTATAGAAATGGCTAAACATTGGAAAGGTGGTAAGTATAAAGATAGAGTGTGGAGTAAACATATTATTGATTATACTAATGAAGAAAAAAAACAAATGTTTGGTTTTTCTTCAATAAAGTCAGAAGGAAAACTCCAAAAAGAAAAAGGTACTTTTCTTAGTAATTTTATGTCTTATAAAACTAAATTTGAATATATAAGAGCAGCACAATATGTAGTAGTATTAGCAGGAGGTAAAGTAAAAGAAAATAGTATATTAGGTTAAATAAAAAAATAAAATGGCAGTAGATCAATTTTCATTTGAAAAAAAAACAAGAAAAGGAACTTTTAATTATGTCCCTGAACAACCAAATCAATATCAAGGAAGACAAATAATCTTAAATTCAGATAGAATTTTATTTAATGCAAAACAAGATTCAGTATTACTATATGCTGATAAATCTATTGGATTAAATACAGCAGGTACTATTAACTTTGATACAACAGAAAATGGAAGATTTATAGTTAATTCTCCTTTAATACAATTAGGAATGGAAGAAGTTACTTATGATGGTAAAAAATCAGACCCATTAGATTCAGCAGTATTAGGAGATAAATTAGAAATTTGGTTAGATGATTTTTTAGATTTAACTGAAAATATTTTAACTTTTATTATTGGTCCCGAATTTACTGTTACTTGTCCTGTATCATCTCAAAACATGGAATCTGCTTCTTCACCTGGAGATAATGATATTAGTTATTTAGAAGATGAAATACTTAGATTAAGAAAACAAATAGAATCAATTAAAAGTAAAAGAGTAAAATTAGTTTAAATTATGGCAAAAGGAAAAACAAGCGCAGGTAAACTTATAGGAAAATTAATAGCATCTGCTAAAAAAGAATCAGGTAATTTAAAATTAAAAGCAAAAGAATTAGCCAAACAAAAAATAGACGAATTAGAAACAGAAATTAGAAATAGAATACCTACAGAGGATGAAGTAAAAGATGCAATATTAGAAGAAGCTAAAACAAGAGGAAAACCTATAGCTTGTTCTAGAAAAGCTCAATCTACTATAGAAAATATTTATAATGAGTTTAAAAGAATAACAGACTTTGCAAATACAAAAACATTAGCAGTGTCTGGAGCAATAACAGGCTTACTTACTAATAGTGCAGTAGTAGAAGAAATATTAAATATGATGGGTACTTTTTTAGATATAATAGAAGGTATTATAGATACACTAGGTACTGTCATTAATTTATTAGCAAAAGCATTTACAGCATTTATACTTTCTGATTTTGCTCCTACTCCTGTTCCTGTCCCTGGTAAATTTAGTATTTTTAGTGTAATTGTAGATGGTTTTTCATTAATTTATTCTATATTTGATAAAATACAATTAATTCCAAAAGTTACAAATAAAATAATAAATTTTATCAGAAGAAATTTAAAAAAAATAATAGACACTATCCAAAAAGTAGCAGCTACTATAACAAAAATAATAGCTTTTATAAATGTTATTAAATTAGCTGTAGAAGGAGCTTATTTACTTTATTTAAATTTTTGTAACGTTTCTGATGAAGATAGTTTTGAAGAAAGATTTTCAAGTGATTTAATAGATGAATTTTTAGAAAATCCAGATCCTTTATATCTTCAAACTGTTAAAAATGCAAGAGATAATGAAGATGTTATTGAAAAAATATATAATGCTAATTTTGAAATGGTTAGCTATAGAATTAAAAGAGGAACTGTTCCAGCTCAAATAGCAAAAGTAAATCGACAACAATCACTTCCTACTGGTATAAAACAAGGAGGAGGATATTCACCTTTTGGATTATCTGGTGCTTCTAGATTTTCTGGAAAGAAAAAATTACGTCATAGAAAAAAATAATTTATAATTATTTAAATAAAATAAAAAAAAACTATATTTATAACAAATAATAATACCATGAAAGCAAAAACATTTGAAAATCTAATTAGAAAAATAGTTAGAGAAGAAATTGATTATGCGTTACGCAGAGAAATTAAATCACTTAAAGAAGACTTACGTGATGAAATCAAACCAATAATTAAAGAACAACCAATTACTAGTACACCTGTACCAGATAAAGTTAAAAGTTCTTTAAAAGAAAAAATAATGGGTAAAAAACCTATTAAAAATACAAATTTTACAAAAGATAAAACATTAAACGCTTTACTAAACGAAACAGCACAGGGAGATACAAATACCCAAACAGCAATGGCACCCGTAAGTGACCCATTTAGTACATCAGGAGCAATACCTACAGAAGTTATGCCTGATCCTGTAAAAAATGTTGTAACTAGAGACTATAGGAGTTTAATGAAAGCAATAGATAAGAAAAAAAACAATAAATGATAAATGATCCTTTTCAAATAAGTCCCCTAGATTTAGATAGAAATAGTTCTATAGGAATTGCTTTTCCTCTTTTAGAAGGAGGTTCTTTTAAACAAACAAGAACGGTTGCTGAACAAGTAAAAGCTAATATAATTAATGTTTTACTAACAGAACCTGGAGAAAGAGTAAATCAACCTCTTTTAGGAGTAGGATTAAAAAGCTTATTATTTGAAAATATTACTAATGCAAATGAAATAGTACCTATAATAGAAGAACAATTAGAAAACTATGTTCCCGATATTGATTTAGAAGATGTACTTTCTGAATTTATTGATGATCAACAAGTATTACAAATTACATTAGTATACTCTTTAGTAATATCAGGACGTACAGATTCTATAGTAGTAAATATGAGTAATAGTTCTCAAGGAACTAATTATAGAAATTCTGCTGGAGGATATACAACAGGAACAGATCATTATCCCCATAATATAAATAATAATTACTAATAGAATGGCTTATTCAAAAGTATCAAATAAAACACAAGATAAAGATGTTCAATATTTAAGTAAAGACTTTAATTCTTTTAAAGATGAACTTATATCATTTGCAGAAAATTATTTTCCTGATTCATATAAAGATTTTTCAGATGGATCTCCGGGAATGATGTTTATAGAAATGGCGGCTTATGTAGGAGATGTTTTATCATATTACACAGATAAACAACTACAAGAAACTTATTTATCGTTAGCACAAGATAAAGAAAATTTATATAACTTAGCTTATTCATTAGGTTATAGACCTAAAGTCACAGCAGCATCTTCTGCAACTTTAGATGTATACCAATTAGTACCATCAAAGTTTACAACAGAATATGTCCCCGATTATGATTATGCCTTAATTTTAGAAGAAGAATCCGTTTTTATTTCTACAGAAGGAGCTTCTTTTTACACAACAGAAAGAGTTAATTTTAACTTTTCTAGTTCTTTAGATCCAACTTTTAAAAATATATATCAATTTGATGCTAATAATAACCCTGAATATTTTTTATTAAAAAAACACGTAAAAACAATATCAGCAGAAAGAAAAACCCAAATATTTGATGTTAGTGCACCAGAGCAGTTTTTTACACTATCTTTATTTGATACCAATATTATTAATATAGAATCTATCACAGATAGTGATGGAAACATCTATACAGAAGTACCTTATTTAGCTCAAGATACTATTTTTGAAGATGTAGCAAATACAGCTGCTAATGATCCTACATTAGCACAATATAATCAACAGACTCCTTACTTATTAAAAGTAAAAAAAGTACCAAGAAGATTTGTAACAAGATTTACTGGAGATAATGAATTGCAAATACAATTTGGTGCTGGAAATAGTGATAAAGCTGATGTAGAAATTATACCAAATCCAGATAATATAGGGTTAGGAATTAAAGATGGAAGAAATAAATTAAATGTAGCATACGACCCCTCAAATTTTCTTTATACAAGAGCTTATGGACAAATACCTTCTAATACAACTTTAACTGTAAATTATTTAGTAGGAGGAGGGTTAAAATCTAATGTTAATTCAAATACTATAACCCAAAAAGGTATTTTAAATATAGTCACTAAAGCAGGACTTAATGGTAATTTATTAAATTACATAAAAACATCAATATCTTGTAATAACCCTGAAAAAGCAGTAGGAGGAGCAAGTGGAGAAACTAATGAAGAAATCCGCCTTAATGCAACAGCAAACTTTAGTGCACAAGACAGAACAGTAACTAGAGAAGATTATCTAATTAGAACATTATCTATGCCTCCACGTTTTGGTCGAGTAGCAAAAGCATATATAACACAAGATGACCAAACATCTCCTCTAACTACAGAACCTAATAGAATTCCAAATCCATTAGCTCTTAACTTATATGTTTTAGGTTATGATGCGAATAAACAACTTACAAACTTAAATGAAGCTACTAAACAAAACTTAAGTAATTATTTAGAACAATTTAGAATGTTAACAGATTCTGTAAATATAAAAAATGCTTTTATAATTAATTTTTCAATGCAGTTTGAAATTGTAACTTTTAAATCATATAATAATCAAGAAGTAATATTAAATTGTATAAGTGAAATAAAAGATTATTTTAATATTGATAGATGGCAAATAAATCAACCTATTATTATTTCAGAAATTTTTAACTTAATAGGATCAGTACAAGGAGTTCAATCAGTAGAAAAAATAGATTTTAAAAACGAATATGGCGTAGCAGATGATTATTCACAATATAGATATGATTTTACACAAGCAACTAAAAAAGGAGTAATTTACCCTTCTTTAGATCCTAGTATTTTTCAAATTAAAAAACCTAACCAAGATATTGAGGGTAGGGTAACAACTTATTAATATGGCATATTATTTTTTATTTCCGGAAAAAGATTCAACAATATACAGTCACCCTGATAGAACTGAATTAAATACAGGTCATGATGAGATTTTAGAAATAGTAAAAGAAAAAGGATCAACAAATGATTTGTATTATCCTTCAAGAGTTCTTATTAAATTTAATGATAGTGAAATCCAATCTACAATAAAAAATACTATAGGATTTTCAACATTTAACACAAAAGCAACATGTAGTTTACAATTACTATCTACAGAACATAATAATTTATCTAGAGTTTTAAATTTAGATGTATTTGCTTTATCTCAATCATGGGATGAAGGTACAGGAAGATACTCTAATTTACCTCAAACATCTACAGGATGTTCTTGGTTATATAGAGATAATAGCATTACTAAAACATTATGGCCAACTAGTTCTGCTCAAACAGCAGGATTAACTTTTGCTAGTTCTTCTATTACTATAGGAGAAACACCATCATCATCAGCACATCAGTTAACTATTAACGGAATTGATTTTATAGGAGTATTATCATCTTCATTATTTAATAGTGATAATACAGAAGTTTACTTTAATATAAGTGGTTCAACAGTAGCTTTTAACGAAAATTTAGCAAATGCAATTAATGCCTCCTCATCAATAACATCAGTTTCAGCAAATGCGTCTGCATCTGTATTAATATTATCGGGTTCAAGTGCAGGAACATTTGGTAATGTAACAGTAACAACAAGCTCTATTAGTGGTAATGATCAAGCAATATTTAAAGTAGGAGCAAATGGGTATAGCCTTCAAGGAGGTACAGATCAAGGAGCCTCAATATTTAATAGTGGAACTTCAGGATCTATTGATTCTTCTACAGGTATAACTCAAGGGGGAGGTTCTTGGTACACTGATGATGATTATAATACATCCCAACAATTTATAAATGCATCAACATTAGATACAGATTTTGATGTAACAAGTACAGTTAAAAAACACTACAATAATATTGAAGCAAATTCTGTTTATCCTCAAGGTATTGAAAATCATGGTTTTATAATTAAACAACCTGATGCTGTAGAAACTAATACATCCGAAAGTTTTGGAGAAATAAAATATTTTAGTGTTGATACTCACACAGTATTTCCACCAAAATTAGCATTTAAATGGGATGATAGTGTACATAATAAACAATCATCTGCAAAACAAAATGGAGAATTAAATGTATCCTTATATAGAAATCAAGAAGAATATAACCAAAATGCTGAAGCTACTTTTAGAGTACATGTAAGAGATAAATATCCTATTAGACAATTTGCTTCTTCTTCTAATTATTTAAATCCAGGATATTTTACAACTTCTTCTTTTTATAGTGTGAGAGATGCAAGCACAGAAGAAGAAATAATCCCTTTTGATGATTATAATACTAAGTTAAGCGCAGATGAAGAAGGAATGCATTTTAAAGTATATATGAATGGTTTACAACCAGAAAGATACTATAGAATACTATTTAAACATACTAATAGTGAAGGTACTAGAGTATATGATAATAATTATTTATTTAAAGTAATTAGATAATGAGTATAAGTGAAGAATTAAATAATAAACTTAATGGAAATAGTTCTCAAGGTCCAAGTCTTAGTAATGTTGTTTTTCCTATATCTTTAAAAAAAAGACACCATAGTGCTAAAGGAGTTAGAGAAGTTTTAGATACATCTTTTAATGATTTTAAACCTAATAATAAAGATAGAGACATAGAAAGATTTTTTAAATTACATGATGAGTTATTTTTTGATATACCTAAAGAAGGAGAAAAATCACACGAAATTTTATTTACAAAATCAAAAGATTTCCTATCAGATTATATAGATCCTAAAGACGCTCAAATATTTGAACTCACTGAAGAAGTAGCAGATTTAAATGAAGAAATATTAAGACTTAGATTAGAATTAATATCTGGATCAGCACAAGTTTCAATTCCTTCTAGTGATGATTTATTTCCTGATGATAATGAAGATGGCATACCAGATATAGAACAACAATTTTCTAATTTTGGTACTCCTAAAAGAGTAATATTAGTACCAACAAACTCAGACTTAGTAAAAATTTTATCAGACCCAAATTGTGAATATTATAAGGATAAGCATTATGGACAACAAATCTATAAATTTAAGAAAAAAGTAGAAAAGAAAACAAATAGATTTGTAGTTTATCAGGGTTCTAAAGGAAAAGCAGGTAAAAGATATATAAAAGATTTAAAAGATGGAAAATCCTATAAGATACCTAAAAGACATTGGAAATCAAAAAATCGTACTAAAGTATTTAAACCTTCAGTTTCAACTAATCCTGATGTAACTTAATAAATAAATGGCTGTTAGAAATAGAAATAATAATGTAACTAATAATACTCCTAGAGGAAACCTAAGTACAACAGGAGGTGGATCTAGAACAGGTGAAAAAAATCCTTCATCTATTAAAACCCCTATCAATAAACAAAAAGCAAAACAAGCAGCTGGATATAGAAAAACAACTCGTAGACGTAATCCTAATGTAGCCCCTCTAACAGGTCAAACTAGTGCTGAAGCAGCTACTAATGAAAGAAGATTTGACGGAACTAATTATAATTCAGAAGTAGAAAACCCAAATACTCCAGTACCTCCTATCCAAATTGATCCAACTCAACCTCCTTATTATAATCAATTTCAAGAACCTAATTTTACACCTATTGAATCTGTAGATTCAGCATTTATACCTAAAAAGTTTGGTAGGCCTGAAGATTATATAGAATTACACATCTATGATAAAAATAATAACCTACTACTTTCTGATGAAAACTTTTTAGACTATGAATTAGGAGGTGGAGATGATATAGAAGGAGACCTTAGTAATGAATTAAATATAAATATTGAAGCTGTTTTAAAACAGAATGGATTTTTATATGGACAATATAATGTAGTATTTAATATACAAAGAAGAAAAATATTTAATACTCTTGATAAGATATTTTGTGTAAAAGAAATTTCTCCTAATCGAAGAGAAATAAGAGCAACAGTTCCAGAATCTAATAATACTGCTGTAGAACGATATATTAAAGCTTTTGGAACCGAACTTAGAGCAACTCCATTTTTTAAAGATTTTGTTATTAACTTTGGTGAAGATCAAATGTTTTCATGTATTAATATACAACTTGATAAAGCACCTTTTAAATATGAAGTATTAATTAAAACTCTTGAAGGTATACCTAATAGTATTACTACACAAACCTTTTTTAGAGTAGCTGAAGATATAGTAGATAAATTATCTATCCCAATAGATTTAGGAGAACCTAGAGCAGTAAAATATGGTACCCCATTACAGGGTCCTAATTTTAGAATAGACACTAGAATAAATTCTTCAATACCTTCTGAATTTAAAAATTATAACTCATTACTTAATAGCAAAATATCAGGTTCATATTTAAGATTAATTAATGAACTTAATAAAAAAGAGATACCATCTATAAAATATGATTATGTTAGACCAGTTTCAAAAAGTAATGATGAAGAAGAGGAAGAAACATATCATTTTGAAAATTTTATACATTTTGGTAGTGCTGTTGAAAGAATAAAAAATTTTGTTTATAAAATCAAATTATTAGAATTATATGATGGTCAAGTACAAAATTTAAACAGCATAACAGGGACTACAGCTATGACTACTATTGTACTTAATAGTAAAAGTGATATAGCAGGAAAAAAACAAAAAATATTACAAAATTTAGATGGTTATGAAAAATTTTTATATTATAATTCGGGTAGTCTATATTCATGGCCTAAAAATAGCCAAACTCTTATATCAGGAGCATATAGTTTATATCCAGTAACTTCTTCACAAATTAAAGATTGGTTAGGAGGTGAAAATAGAATTTTAGATAACTATGGAGGTCAACTTAAATCTGCTTCTTTATTTGATGAACAAAATCCTCATAATTTAGAAAAAATAATACCTAATTTTGTAATAGAAGATCCTGATCAATCTAATTACAAATTATTTTACCATATGATAGGTCAACATTTTGATCATTTATGGACACATATTAAACATATAACAGAACAAAAAAATACACACCATGTTAGAGGTGTGTCAAAAGATTTAGTTTATCATTCTTTAAAAAGTATAGGAATTGATGCTTTTGATCAATTTGAAAATTCAAATTTAATTGAATATATTTTAGGTCAAAGTGTATCAGGAAGTAGTTATATGACTTCTACATATTCAGGTTCAGAATCATTTGTCACAGCTTCTAATGAAGGTTCTTTACCTAAAAACGACATAGCTAAAAATGTATGGAAAAGATTATACCATAATGCACCTTATTTATTAAAAACAAAAGGTACAGAAAGAGGAATTAGAGCCTTAATGAGTTGTTATGGAGTCCCATCAACTATCTTAAATATAAAAGAATATGGAGGGTCCTCACAAGATAAAACAGGTTTTAAAACTTTTACTTATGATAAATCATCTTTAGCCTTACATGGTCTTTCTAAAGACCAACAATATTTTATTAAAACACCATGGTCTTCTTCTAACACACAACCTTTATCATCTTCAGCTAAAACTGTTACTTTTAGAATACAACCAACAAGACCTTCTGATGATGTTGATTATCATTTATTTAGTTTATCTGGTTCTCAAACTTATGTCACTCATGATCCTATTCTAATATTAAATCCTTATACAGGACCTGATATATCATCATCTAATGATGCTTCTACTTATGGAAGATTAAGTTTAGCATTTAATGGTTCAGTACAAGCATCTACAGCATATTTTCCTGTTTATAATAAAGATTTTTGGAATATATTTATAGGTACACCTGCAACTTCAGGAAGTTCTGCTAATATTACTTTTGGAGCATTTAAATCTAATTTTAATAAAAATGTATTTAATTACACAGCAAGTGTATCACAAACAGAAGTACAAAGAGCAACCACTTTTGGAGATCCTTTTTATGGATCTGGATCTTTTGTTAATGGAGCTGAATTTGCATATTTTGGAGGAATAGAAACAAACCCCTCTTCAGTTTATGATGACTTTGATTTAACCTATTCAGGTTCTTTACAAGAAATAAGATACTACTTTCATGATAACTCAGGGAATCAAATATTAACAATGGAAACCCTTAAAAAACAGGCATTAGCACCTTTTATGTATGCTGGTAATTCTGTTTCTTCTTCTTATAATGAATTAGTATTAAGATTACCCTTAGGTAGTAACAACCAAAAATCAACTGGTAATTTTGTACCTAATACAAATATAGCCTTAGTTAATAATGATACTGATATTTCAGGAGGTTTAAGTAGTCCTATTTATAAACAAATAGAAGAAATCCATTTTTTACCAACTCCTGATACTGTAGGAATTTCTGCTACTAGTGAAAAAATAAGAGTAGACACAGGTACTGTAGATGATGATTTATTATCTCCTGTAATAAAATCAGAAACATCAATATTAGATAGACAAGCACCTGATTATGAAGATTTAGGAATATTCTTATCACCTACTAATGAAATAAATGAAGACATAATTTATACTTTAGGAGCTTTTAGATTAGATGATTTTATTGGTTCACCTTTACCTGATGCCCAACGTTCATCTTCTTATGCTGATTTAGAAACTATTAAAGATATTTATTTTAAAAAAGTAACAGGAAGATTTAATTATTGGGATTATATAAAACATATTCAATATATTGATCATACTTTATTTAAATTAATAGAAAAATTTGTACCAGCAAAAGCAAATCTTAAAACAGGTTTATTAATCGAACCTCATTTTTTAGAAAGAAATAAATTTGCTAGAGAAATTCCAGAAATAAATGATGATCAAACTACAATTCCAGGTTCTTATAATACAATAGAATTTAGTATCAATGGTGCTTTAGATGGTTCAGATAGAAAATTTTCTTTACAAGGTTCAGAAGTAATTACTTCAAATAATGAAATACGAACAGTAGGTAGACCTTTCTTTTCTGATATAGGTCGTTTTATAGTAGGGACTTCAAGAGTTAATCAATCTTTTACTATAGCACCTACAAGAAAAGAAACAGGAACTAATGCTACTATAGACATAGGTCCTGAAGGAGTTTTAAAACAACCTACACCTAACACAACTTTTAATACACAGTTTTGTCAGGCACCTATTAAACCATATACAGGTACACAACCTGAAAATTATAAAGCATATACTTCTAATGTACTTTTAGGAAATGCTACTAAAACAAAAAAATCTAGTATTTATTATAGAAGTTTAGATAAAGGAAAAGAATTTGATTATTAATTTTAATAAAAAATGGCTTATACACAAAGTTTTAATGTAGAATTTGACGATACACTTTTAAGTTATCAAAGTTATACTAACCCTAGACATAATGGCTCTAAGTTAATAGCTAAAGAAATAAATAAGTATGTAGATATTAATTTAAATTCTTCAGTTGGTAGTGGTAGATATCCAAATTTTGAAGAACTAAATCTTGAAGAAGTACAAGATAGTGTTCGAAATCCTAGATTTGAAGATGGATGGGGTGGAGATATTACTTATGGTAAAAATCCTGTAATAGAAAGTAAAACATCAGCTATTTTTATTGGAACAAGTGTAACTGATGGAATTGAAGACAATTCAGTAGTAAGAATTGATGGACATAGTTATGTTAGTATTGATCAAATACTTTTGATAAATACAGAAACACAAGAGGTACAAATACTAACTCCTGAAAATACAGAAAAAGAGGCATTTAGACAAGCAATTAAAGAAAATTTTAAAGAAGGTTCTGAAGTAAATTTTAAAATGTTTGCAGCTTCTAAAGGAATTATATCTAACACTAATTTGAAAAAAAGATATAATGTTAAGTTAAATGAGGGAACCTTAATGAGATTATATACATACACTCCTGATAAGGAGTCTGGTAATGAGGATGGAGTAATAGGAGGTTTTGGTAGAAAATTTCATAGTGATAATGAAGATGGAACCAATTCAGATAATCCTGGTTTTACTGCCAATTTAGCTAAAGCTAACGGAACAAATCCTGAATCAGAAAGACCTGGAGGAGGAATATTTTCATGGGGGATAACAGCACAAGTAAGTCAAAGTTTATTCACTACGGGTAGTATTAATTTTATAAATGAATTACCTGAAGAATTAGCACAATATGAAAATGATATAGACCTATCAATAGCAGGAGATAGAATAAGCTTAATATCGGCTTCTTATTTCACTCCAGAACGTGTTGTAGGAACAGCTCCACAAGATAGAGGAAGTTTTGACTAATAAATAAAAAAATATAATAGATAAATATGGCTATACAAGATGATTTTGGATTAAATGCAACAGGGAGTTTATCTTCTTTTTATGATGAAATAGTATTTTGGGAAATATATAAAAAAACTAATAGATTTTTTGTAACTTTTGAAAAAGGAAGGTTCGGTATTTTAAATAAAAAAAGAGAATCTATTGGTACTATGGAACTTGATTATCCTCATACTTTAGCTCAAACTTCTAGTATAAAAAAAAGGGTACACCCTTTTGCTCCCAGAGGATCAAAACCATTTGATTTTTTCTTACAAGAAGAAGAAGTAGGAAAAAATCCAACAGCTGATATCCAAAATAATGGACATATACCTATTACACAATTAAAAGGAGATAAATCGTTTGAAACCCTAATTACAGGTTCAGGTTTTAAACTTGTTAGTTGTAGCTACGAAGTTCACGTTGGAGGTACTTCGTTTAAATCTTCTAGATTACTATCAGCTTCTTATTTTTATCCTTTTACACAATATCAGTTAGGTGTTTTAAGAGAAAGTGAAACATTAATATTAAATCTTAATAAACCACAAGAATTACCGCAAGGATTAGGTGAACTTGGTTATGCTTTAGTTCCTGAAAATACTAGTCGACTTGTAAAAGATAATTTAGAATTCTTTTTAGAAAAAGCTGGATTGCTAGATAAAACTACAACAACTTTTGTTGATAATAGAACTGAAAGAGGAGGAGGAAAGTTAATGTTTGCTGGAGGAATAGGTCAGGGATCTGATTTAGGATCAGTTCCAAGTATTAATAATAGTGAAGACGAAGAAGAAATAGGAGAAGGTACGGATGATGCTGATTTACCATCAAATAATCCTGGAGGGGGATCTGCTAATCCAACTCCTGGTGGAGGAGGAAGCATACTTTATTAAAAAATGACACTTTTTTTAAAAAATATATATTTATAATAAAATAATAAAATTATGGGATACTTAGATAACACATCTATAACAGTAGATGCTATTTTAACTAAAAGAGGTAGAGAATTACTTTCAAGAAATGATGGTTCTTTCCAAATAACACAATTTGCATTAGGAGACGATGAAGTAGATTATACATTATTCAACCCAGATCATCCTAATGGAACACAATTTGCTGGTGAAGCAATAGAAAATATGCCTTTACTTGAAGCTTTTCCCGATGAAACCGCTGTAATGCAACATAAATTAGTAACACTACCAAGAGGAACTTCTAAATTACCTGTAGTTACATTAAATATATCTAAAATTCAATTAACTATAGGGTTACAATTTGTAGCAAGCCCTACTACCCTTAATTTTGACGGAACTAATAATTCAGTAGAAGCAGGAGGTTATAGAGCTACAATAGCAGATAGACGTCTATTAACAAGTTTTGTAGGTAGAGCTGCTAGTGGGGGTAACCAAGTAAGTAGAGCTACAAGACCTTACGTATCTACAGCTGTGAGTGAAACTATAACTGGTACTAGTTTTAGTATGAGAGCAATTAATAGTACATCCTTATTTGGTAATAATACTAAACTTTTAACTACACTTACAGTAGAAGGGGTTGATTCAGGAGCTAGTGTTACAGTCCCTATAGAAATTTCGAAAGAAATAATTGCAAATGTAAGTACACAAGGAGAAACAGGAGTAGTTTTAAGATAAAAATAAAAAAATAAAAACAAAATGGCTAATATAATCAGATTTGCAGAGAACGACATAGTAAATGATACTCAAAAAGTCGCAGTCTCAGCATGGACGGGAAATACTAATAATTTAACTGCACACCACACATCTTCTAATTTAACTAACTTAGGTTCAGCAACAAGTTCAGGTGCTTTTTTCATACAGGTTTTTAATGAACCTACATCTTCTAGTACTGCTGAAGTACAATACGCTATAGGTTATGGTCATAGAGATGGATCAGGTTCCTTTAATTTTACTAATGATTTAGGTGCTAAAGGAAAAAGTCCCACAGCAGTAACTTATGCACAATATAGAAATTTAGTATTTGGTGATGAATTAACTAATTTTACATTTAATGATCATACACCAAAAGATTTTTATGTTCTTAATATAAATAGAGCAAGATATAGACATAATTTAAAACCTGGAACTTTAAACTTATTTTTAACATCTGGGTCTAATGGTTCACCCCTTAAAACATTGCATTTAACTGATGATGCCGTTAGTGCTACAGGTTCATCTATAGTTACAAATATTGGTAGACAATTTAATGTAGTTTCAGGATCAAATGGAATTAGATTAAGTGGTACTACTACTACACAAGTTACAGATAGTGGATCTTATGGATTATTTTACCCAGATGCTGGTATTATTTTATTAAATCCTAGTGCAATTAGCCATTCTTTACATATTGATGCTACTAAAACAGATAATGTTGAACCTGATGGACATAGAAAACTATATAATTCAATTGCTGAAGGAAATGGAGCAGGAAATCCAGGTACAGGTCATTTTATAGTTGATGCTGAAGAAAAAATAAGCTCACAATTTTATTTTGTTAGAGCTAGAAATGACCAATTTAATTATACTACTAATCCTTCATTTACTGATACTCAAGGTAATTTAAATGTTGATAGTTTCATAGATAATCCTACTACATTTATAACAACTATTGGATTATATAATGATTCTAATGATTTAGTCGCAGTAGCTAAATTAAGTCAACCAATAACTAAAGATTTTACTAAAGAATCACTTATAAGAGTAAAATTAGATTACTAAAATGTCGCTTAAATGTCACAAGAATACACAGTATTTAAAAAATTTACAGCACAAGACTATGCTACTGTCCCCTTTAATGCAAATAAACAATATCAGTTTAAAAGCTCAGGTTCCGTTAATAGTAATGGCATAAAATCATTTAATGCTAAATGGACTTCTGAATCTATTTCTCAGTTTAGTACTGCAAGTTTATTTTATGGGCATGATCTATTTAATAATAAGATATATAATCAAATAAATCACTTATATTATAAAAATTATAAAAGAGATATATTAGATAGATTTCAAGAATTAAACTATAAAACAGATAGAAGAGAGTTATACGAAAGAGTAAATGTACTTTCAATGCCCGCAGGACATTATGGTCATTCTATTAAAAAAGGTTCTTTTAAAGTCATTGATGACACTTATAATATAGCTATAGTTGACGATTCAAAAGGTAATCTTATAGTAAGTGGAACTAATTTAGATAATTTTAATACAGATATAACTAGTAATGTTTTTAGATTAGGACCTATTAAAGGTTTTGAAAAATATGATTTAGGAGTTTATTCTGATAATTATATAAAAATAAACGTAACTGAAGAAATACCTTTTTATAGAAAAGGACAACCAATACCAGGAGGAGGACCTTCAAGTTATTCTACTTCACCTTTTGGAGATGAATTTGATGATAGTTATTATTTTAATTTAATAAAATATAAAAATGTTAATTTTAAGTTAAGACCTTTAAATACGGGTGGGATAAATTATCAACATAGTTGTATAGAATTTAATGGAGAAAGTTCTGAAGTAAAAAAAGCTAATGATGAAACTTTAAATTTTAATGGAAGCGAAGATTTTACTATTTCTTTTTGGACTAGTGTATCACAATCAGCTTCAGACACTTCTTATTTAATTTCAAAAAGCACAACAAAGACAATAGTACCATCTCCAACAGCTCAAAGAACTGGAATAGTCAACACATTAAAAACAACGGGATCAGCGCAATCAATTGACGTAAATGCAGGACCAAAGTTCCCATATGAAATATATGTAGAAACGGGTCCTACATTAACAAACGCAAAACCTTACTTATATTTTAGTAGAAGTGATGGTAATATAACAAGAAGAGTAAGTGCATCTTTTACAACAGGTTCAGAATTACAACACGTAACTTGTAGATATGATAATTCAGAAATGAAAATTTATCTAAATGGGATAGCTGCAGGATCTGTTTTAACAGACAATTTAAATACGACCCAAAATAATGCTAACTTATATATAGGTAATAAAGGAGGAAAAAGTAACTTTTTAACTGGATCAATGAGTAATATAAACATTTATAGAGATGCTTTAACCGATACTCAAATATTAAATCATTATAGTAGTAGTAATAGTTCTCCTTTTATAGGTAATTTATTTTATTCTCATGGTATAGCAACTGTTACCCATCCTAATTACCAACATGTATTATATGGTCCGGGTTATGATAGTTTTTTTGCTGGTGGAGGAACTAATAAACAAAAAGGTATCATAACAAAATACCCTACTGTTTTTAATCCGTTACCAGGTTTAAGATTTGAAAAAAGTATTAATATACATGATAAAGAACCAAAACCAACAGATTTAGCTTTTAATAATGATGGTTCTAAAGTTTATGTAACAGGGACTGGTGGAGATAATGTTGAACAATTTGCTTTAAGCACTTCTTTTGATGTACTAACAGCAACACATGAAAAGGGATCAACCCACGGTATTATAAGTACAGGTTCAGAAAACGCACCTAGAGGTTTAGAGTTTAATGATGATGGAACTAAATTATTTGTTGTAGGAAGTGATCAGGATTTAATAATGGAACATAATTTATCTGGTGCTTTTGATATAGGTAGTGTTACTAATGTAAGTAAAAGTTTAAGTCTAGTCGGAGATTCTATTGAAAATAGTAACCCTCAAGGTATTAGATTTATGAATAATGGTAAAAGTTTTCTTAGTATTAGTGGTACTAGTAGGAACTTCACACAAATAAATTTAACAGGTTCTTTTGACATTCATGCTACGGCTAATGCTGATAATTTAGATATTCATACTGTTCCTAGTCAATCAATTACTTTTGCTAACATAGATGGAATTGATATAGTAACAACAGGTACTGCTTATAGTTTTGGTAATAGTTTTGATATTAGTCCTGACGAACAACAAATAATACTAACTGATTATAAGAATGATGCTATATATTACCTTCAATTTAAAACACCTCATGATGTAAGTTCTTTAGAGGTAGTAAAAAAACTAACAGTAAATGAAACTATACTATCAGGTTCAACAACTATGAATAGAGGAGTTAGATGGGAATTAGGACCAAGTCCTATTCGAGGAGGAATAAGTGGAACTATAGGGCCAGTAGTATTTAAAACACCAAGGTTATATATTGGAGCCCAAGATAATAGTTTACAACCCAAAGCAGTAATTAACCAATATAGTATAAATGGAAGTAACATTGAAGAAATAAATTATCAAGGTAATCATTTAATTTATGAAAACGAATATCAATGCACAGTAGATGAACATGAATTTAATGACACTTTAAATATATCAGCAAGAAAAAACCAAACCAACCAAGACTCTGAATTAAAAGATTTCATAACAGGTTCTTTATTTAATCCTTATGTAACAACAATAGGATTATATAATGAACATCAAGAATTACTAGTAGTAGGTAAATTAGGACAACCAGTACGTATGAGTAATGAAACTGACACTACCTTTATTGTAAGGTGGGATACTTAATAAATCAATTAAATGGCAGTAGGAGACAAAACCCCCATTAAATGGGAAGATGCAGACTTTAAATGGAATATTGCACCTTCAAGTATAGATTATAAAACAGGTTTTGAATCTTCAAGTTTTCCTTACACATGGGATGATGTAGCCTTAGTAGAAGCAGCAGTAGGAGCAGGAGGTGGTGGGGTTATGGCAGAAGACATGCCATGGACTAAGTTTGATGATGAAAAGAAAAAACGTCTTGTTAAATTGATTTGTAAAGTTCAGGGAAAAACCATAACAGAAGAAAAAGAAATACAAGAATATAAAATAACAGTTAGTGATGTTAAAATGTTAGCTAAAGAAGTTTTAGGAATCGAAATAATGACAGAAAACATCAAGTTTTAATTATTATTTTATATTTATAATAAATAGGTATCTAATGTATAAATTATTCACGGATAAAACCGAATTATTCGAATGTGATATTAAACTGCAAGGCGCAAGTCTAAATAAATCTAAAGCAAGATTAGTTGTAGAAACGTCAGAATATTCACTTTTATTCAATGGAACAATTAATTCTAAAGGAAAATGTGAAATTCCCATTAGAAAATTAAAAGGCTTAATAGATGAAGATACAAAAGGTAATATTCGTTTAGAAGTTATAGCAGAAGATACATATTTTACCCCATGGGAAAGTGATTTTGAAGTAGAAACAAGTAAAAAAGTAACAGTTGAAGTAAAATCTCAACAAAACAAAAAACCAATCTTAGAAACTAAAGTAAAAGTAAAAGTTAAAAAAACCAAACCTGTTACACTTACAGAAAAGCAACATGTAGTTAATTTATTTAAATTATTAATTAAAGAAGATATTAATATAGATAATATTTCATTTAAAAGAAATAAATTAAATAATATAGTAGCTACTTACTTAAAAGAAAACACTATAAAAAATAAAGATAAAGTTATAAATAGCGTTTTAAAGGTATTAGAAACAAAAAAATAAGGTTATAAATGGCTGGTTCAAACGACTTTACAGGCCAAAATATACAGGATACTTATCAAAGAGTATTGCAGTTATCATCTAGCGGCCAATTAGCAGACGGTACGGGTTCTTTAGTTACTTTACTAGAGACTACCTCTTCATTTGCTACTAATGCAATAACTTCATCTCATGCCCTATTTACAGTATCTGCATCTCATGCTTTATTTGCAGTATCTGCATCCCATGAAGTAACATTTGAAGTATCATCATCACATGCTCAAACAGCAGATTCTGCTTCTTATGTATTAGCTTCAAATATAGACCAACCATTTACTAATATAACAGCCTCAGGAAATATAAGTGCAAGTGGTACAATTGTAGGTTTTAATTTAAGTGGAACAAACACTGGTGATCAAGATTTATCCGGGTTTTTATCTAGTTCAGCACAAATAGCTTCAGATATAAGTGGCTCATTCACAGCTGCCAGTGCTTCATTTAGTACTAGAGTAACAGCTAACGAGATAATAACAGCTAAAACATTAGTTTCGAGTTCAGCACAAATAGCTTCAGATATATCAGGTTCAATTATTGAGTCATCTGCATCATTTAGTACTCGAGTATCAACATTAGAAACAAATAATACAGGTACAAATACAGGAGATCAAGATTTATCTAATCTAGTAACAAATGACCAAACTGCTTCATTTGCTATAACAGGAAGTGATGTAATATTTAATCATATAACAGCATCAGGTAATATAAGTGGAAGTTCTACATCAAATATAATAATAGGAGGTACGGTAACAGCTGGAACATTAGATGCTGCAGCAGTTTCTGATGGATTAGCAGCAGCAATAGTTGCCGAAATAGATAATGATGAAATCCCAATTGCTAAATTAGCTGAAGATGCCGTAACAATAACAGCAGGAGATGGATTAAAAACAGGAGGTTCAGTTACTCTTGGAGGTTCAGTTACTTTAGATGTAGATGTTGATGTTATAGCAGGTGTAGGTTTAACAGCAGATAATACAAATGAAGAAT
>CAACVD010000073.1_pt1 | contig 39382 bp, 39 predicted proteins | sample 2381771 | NCBI WGS metagenome assembly CAACVD01 (sample SAMEA5211965, study PRJEB30684) | marine metagenome | biome: Marine; feature: Epipelagic; material: Water | collected 2015-10-15 | depth 15 m
ATATTCTTTTACTTGGCCTACAATAAGGTGTACCTCTTTTTTCTCCTGCTCTTCTACCGCAAGGTTTACCTGTTCTAACATCAACCCATTTTTCTTTGAACCAACGTTTAAGTGCTAAACCTTTTTTAGTTTTTCTTACAGCCATTATAAATTTCTATTTATTTTTTTCATTTTTTTCTTAAACAATCTATCTCCTGCTCGATCTGTTTTAAATACTTGTCTATTATTTTTTTCATAAGTAACACCACCTCCTTCATGTTCTCTCGTGTCATAAACGGCTATAAATTTTTGTTTATCACCATTTTCTTTAGTTAAACTATTTAAATAACTAGAACTACCATTTTCAGAAGTAATTTTACCTTTACGGGTATACATAGCTTTATAGCCCTGTTTGCCATTTTTTTCTTCAGTAATTCTTTTATTAGTAGAAACAAAACTAACAGCGTTGTGATAAATTTTTGGATCTGCCATTATTTTAATAATTTAGCTTGTTTGTATGCTTTCATTAAAGATTTTTTAGGTAATTCATTTATATGGTAAACATATACACTTCTTTTAGTGTGCGTTTTACCAGACATTAATTTACCTTTAGCGTCTTTATGTGTAGTACCTTTATATATAGTACCATCTTTTTTAAAATGTGGAACACCTTTCATATTATTTCTTTTTAGATTTATTTCCCCAGTTAGCAGCACCAACTTTTCTGCATTTAGCTAATGCACCTGAAGCGTATGCTGACGGGAATACTTTATATCTTGATTTTACTTTGTGATAGCATGCGTCTTTTTTTGCCATAATTAAAATTTTTTACCAAATGTTTTACCAAATTTTTTACCAAACGGTTTTATTTTTTTTTCTTTTTGATTTTTTTCATCTTCCATTCCCAGTTCCCAAGTTGACCAACCTAATGCAAGAGCTACTCTTTGCCAAGTTTCTGTATCTTCTGCAACTGCTGCCTTTGTGTTATCATACAATCTTAATACTCTATCTAGTGGTACGTTTGTTGTAGCCGCAATTGTTTGTGCTATTGCCATATTGGCAGGGTTATCTAAGCTTAATCCTTTATCTAATATTTCATCTTTTTCTTTTCCAATAGTATACCCCGCTGATCTTAATTTAGTTACCTTTGAGTCTAAAGGAGGCGAAATATCTAATAATTTCCAAGCAGAATCTTGAAAATTTGGTCTGGATCTTTTTGCTCTTTTAGCAACATCTACGGCAATATTTTTTCCTGTCATTACTGCAGCTCCTCCAACACCAGTTCCTCTTAAAATAGAATCTAACATTCCATTTGCTATGCCATAGTATTTTTCTTTTTTCTTTTCATCTTCCTCATCTTCGAACCCTAATGCAAATAATGCTTGCTGCATTGCATTGAATATAAAGTTTTGAACAAACCCATAATAAGCAATTTTAGACATATTGGTTTTCCAATCACCTCTGCCAGCTGCTAAATCCTGGGCTCCTCTTTTCATTAATCGAGTATATTGCATTGGTGTATTAGCAAATGCTAATATAACACGACCCAAAGCGGACGCTTGTTGAGATGATATTTTATCTGGTCTTGATGACTGTTGCGCTTCTTCAGTTAATTCTCTAAATTCTTTAAAAGCTTTTTCTTCAGCTTGTTTTTCAGATAATCCCTGTTTTAAATATGTGTTAATTCTATTTCTATAAAAAGCAGCACCACCGTTTGCAATAGCAAAACTATCCGCAGCTCTTGTTAAAACAAAACCTTTATTTAATAAATAGCTTATAGCGCCTCTAACCCCTTTTTGTTTTGCTTGATCTGCAATTTCACTTTCACTTACATTCAATTTTAAGCCACCTCTTCTTTCTTTAAGAAAATCAGAATTGAATAGTTTTGTAAAATCTTTCCAAAATTGAGGTTGATTAGCATATGCTTTAGCGGCCATTAAAGGATTATTATCAGACCAATTCATGTAGTTAACAGTTGATATTGTTTGAAGCACAGCGGACCTAACATTTAAAAACATAATAGCCCCTACAGAATTATTTAACCATTCTAACCAAGCGTTAACTTGTTTATTCCCACCACCGGGAGTATTCTTCCCGGACTGCATTCTACTTAAAATATTTTTTAATGCTTCAACATATTCAGCACCTTTTATTGCTTCTAGCTTATTAAAATTTTCTTCAGTAAATATAGCATCAATATTAGATTGCCATTTTTCTAAATGTTTTTTTCTAACATTTTTATTTAAACTTTCGTATAAATCAGTAGTTATTGTACCACTATCCCAAGTAGCACTAGCGGAAGGATACCCATGCTCTCTATTAATTCCTATTAGTTCATTAGCAAAATCTATTAGCTCTTGATTATTTTTTATATATCCTACTAATTTTTTTCTATCTGTTTCCGTTAAGCCAGGAATATTAACTCCTTGTTTATCCCAAATAAAAACTCTTATAGCATCTTCATAAGTGTAGTCGCCATCAGGAGTTTTCTTAGGCAAAAGACTAGGCACGTTTTTTAATTTCTTTTTTAAAGCATTCCAATTATTCATTAATGCCATTCTTTCTCTGCTTATATTTTCCATTGCTGTTCCATATGGCCTAAAAAGTGTTTGTCGCATCCATTCCATTGCTCTATTACCTTCTTTGCCTTTTGGCAATATAGAATACATTAACCCTTGAAAATCTTCAGCACTATGTGGAATAAAGAAATTAAACATTCCTTTCCCAACTCCTCTTTTTTTAGCTTTAGCTCTGCTAAATCTAGCGTCAGATAGTATACCGGATTTTTGTTCTAATATATTATTAAATTCAATATCCATTGTGTTTTCTCTGCTGAATTGTAATTCACTTAATGGTTTGCCATCAGGTAAATTAGATGCTTTTTCAATATTTAGATATGCTCTAAATGTTAATGTCCTAGTTTTTTTATTAGAACTAGTGCTATAAAAACCAGCATTAATTAAAGTATTTGCATTTATATTGCTAAGATTGTCTAATGCAGCTTCTGTAGGGTTTTGTCCCATTAAATACACACCTTTATCCAATGTAACCATTAAATTCACATCACCTTTATTGTAATGATTAATAATTGGGTTTAAACCAGGTATTATAATTTTAGTTGTTCTTACAGGTAATTTACTTAAATCAACATCTTTAGGAACTTCATAAGGAAAAGCTCTTTTCCCTTCTTTATTTGTAGGATAATTTCCTGTTAATTTTTTATAAGCTTCGTCCCATCTATTTACAGCTTCTTGAACATCTTCTTTTATTTTATTTATAACATCTTGTGATAATTTTACACCTGAGGCTATAGTTAAATTATTTATAGGACCTGTAAAAGAAACACTACCTAATTTACTTTTTATTGAATCTTTTACTTCAATAGTGCCTTTATATGTTGTACCTCCTTTGTTAATTTCTATTTCAATATCTGCACCTGTATCGCCAGTTGCTAAAGTAGATAGTTCTTTAAGATTAGTAATTTTTAAACCAGGTATTTTTAAGTCTGTAAGTTGTTTTGCTACATAATATTCAACAGCTTGACCTTTTAATTTTTTTGTACCTATTTCTTGTTTAGCTGCAAGTTTTGTAAATGTATTCCAAAACGTTGAAAAATCTGATTCTAAATATTCAAATTCTAAATTTTCTAATAATCTGCTAATTTCAGCCCCGTCTTCTTTACTAAATTGAAAATCAGTTCCCCTATCTATTTCTTTTGCAACTTGTGATAAATAATTATCAGGTATAGAATAACCTTGTGATTCAGCAATAGCATTTATTTTATTTTGCACATCAGGTTGCTTAATAACGTCTAGAGTGGCATCAAAAGCAATTTCTTCAGCAAGTGCTTCAGCTAATGTGGTTTTTCTGGCACCTTTAGTCGATGCCCCAACATTCTCACCTATAAAATAATCTACAAATTCTTGTTTTGTAATATTTTTCTTTCTAAAAATACCATTACCTTGTGCTGTTTTTTCTCTTTTTTGCTTGCCGTCCTTATCTAATACAGGTTCAGCAAATGGTTTAAATCTTTTATTTATAGTAGATTGCGGTAAAATATCATATATTAATTTAAAATTATCATTTAAAAATTTTTCATAAGCTTTTTGTTTACCTAAAAATTTTGTAATTACAGGTTTTAAAAATGTTCTATAATTTTTTTGCAATTGTTTTTTAAATTGCACTGATGTAACCTCTGGTAATTTAGTGCCAAAACTTTTAATCACACTATTTTTAACTCGCTCTATAATATTATCATTCAGATTAAACGATATTCTTAAACTTTTTCTTTCTTGAATATTTTGTTCCGGAGTAGGATCACCAGGAACAGCTGAAGTTGATGTTACTCCTCTAGCTTCTGTTACATCTACTGTAAATTTAGTATCTAGTATTCTATTTGCCGCCTCTATAGCTCTGGCTGATAAAAATTTATTTATATAAGCCGCTAAAGGGACGCCTGAGCTAGAATTATATGATCTAATTAAATCAATAACCCCTCTTTTGCCAGTTAATATTTCATCAACTAATATATCAGAATTAGTAGCAAATCCAGGCACATCTCTAAATCTTTGAGCCTGCTTATTTGCCATTCCTCTATATTTTTCTATTATTTCAAAAGCTCCATCATACCCCTGCTCATCATATATATCTTGGATTTCATTAGATACCTCTGATTTTTGCATTTCTTTTCCTAATACTTCTGCTTCTTTTATAGCTTTTTTATCCAAAACAGATAATACTTCTTCGCTTAATTTACCATCTTTTACACTTTGACTATAAGCTTTCATAAAGTTATAAACTCCTTGCCCAGATTTAAAATCTATATTTTTATATCCTTTTCCTTTATATAATGATGTAGCCCAATCTAAAATTTGTTCCCCAAAATTTAAATCAAATGAAATTCTATTTTTTACAAGACCCTCTGAAAACACATTTATATATTCAGTATAATAGTCTGAAGTACCTTCTTTTTTACCTTTTCTTTTTATTTCACCATCTGTCCATTTTTTTTGGCTAGATGTTAATGTATCACGGAACTCTTCAACAATTTGTTTTTGCATGGCGGCATTCCCAACCATTGCATTCAATATTGGATGCAATATTTCATGAGAACCTACACCAACATCACCAAGTTTTAATGCAGATTCTTCATTAATTATTATTTGTCCTTTTCCAATAAATACACCACCAATTCCACTAGAATCTTTTATGGTTTTACCACTTAAGAATTTAACTTTATTTTCAAATTCTTTTGTGCTTTTTGCTATAGTTGTTTTTAAACCTAATTGTTTTGATGCTACTTCAGCAAAAGTAATATTTTCGCCATATTTTTCTTTTAAAGCTTGATCAAATATTTCGTTATTTCTTTTAGATAATTTATCTATTTCTTTTTTGTCAGCTTTACTAACATCGCTTATGTCTTTAGCATCACCAATAAGCGCATTAATAGAGTCTATATTACTAGCATATTCTTGTAAATTATTCCCTGTAATATTATCTATTGCTAACCTATTTGCAGCTTGCAACTGTCTAAATTTTATTTTAACTTTTCTATTTATTCCTAAAAGAGCAGCGGCTCTTTTGGTTTGGCCATTTTCTTTAGCAAATAGTATAGATTGTTGTCTTTCAATATACTCTTTAGCAAGATCATTTTGTTGTTTTTTTACGATATCAGATTTTAATAATTTTTCAGCTCTTTCTTTAAGCAAACTGTTCTTTTGAAAAGCAGTAGCTACGGTAGAAACCCCACCGCCACTAAAAGCGCCAATAATACCCTCATCTATTATACTATAGATATCTTTTAATATGCCTTTTGTTAATCTGCCTTTTTTAATACCGGGTATATATCCTTCTTCGTCTGCTTGATCAAATTCAAAAATACCACCACCTTGAGAAAAAACGTCATCAAGCTCAAACCAAAGTTTATCATTTATTCTAGTTGCTATTGCTTGCCCAATTTCTGTAAGACCTTCTTTACCTGCGATACCTAATATATCTAAAGCTTTTCGGCTAATGCCTTTATTCATTTGCTCTATTGCTTTTTTTGCCACTTTATTTTTTCCGCCACTCATTAATCCCGCTGATTTTAAAAATCTTCTAGTTAAAAATGCATCAGCCATTTCTATACCACCGGTAGTCAAAGCATTGCCATATAGTTGGAACATGGTTTTATCAGGGTTTTTTTGTGATTCTTCCACAAATTTATCTCCAGAAATTGCCAGGCCTAATGCGGTTGCTGAATATGGGTTTAATGAAGCTATAGTATAAGGCAAACTAGTTAATCCATCACTCATAATTCTTCTAGCAACTACTTCAAAGTCAGCGTCAGCCCCTTTTAAAATTTCTTCTGTTATAGTATTATCATATTGAGCTCTTTCTTTTTCAACAATTTTTTTAAATGGAGCTCTAATTTTTTCTATACTCTTTCGGCTTGGTAGTGCGTCTAGTGGCCCTGGAAGTAATAATTTTATAAACTTTCCATATCCTTCTTCAAAAAATTTATCTTTTGCAGCTATTAACGCCGCAGCTCGTTTAGATTTTTCACCAGAGTTTTCGCCTCCCATGAAAGCGGCTAAAGCTGCTTGTTCATTATCTTTTATTAAATCGTCAAAAATTAATTTAATACCAGTGTCTACAAACCCAGCCCCACCAGATTTTAATCCCCCAAATAAACCTTTAACAACAGCCAGGGGGTCAATGTCCTCTCCTGCGTCTAATTTTGCTTTTACAGCGGTTGCAACAAGTGCTGTATTTTGTAGTCTTTCCATGTTAGGTAAAATCATACTCATTCCCATTGGCATTAACCCACCTTTACTTTTTGATGATTCCGAAGAAATATTTTCCAAGCTGGAATCCATATTGGGTGCTGCAGTTTCCTCCACAACCGCACCCGGTGTTGTGGGAGTTTGAAAATCCTGTTTTAAAGTAGCATTAGGGAAATTAGATTTAAAGCTTTGTAAATTTTCTTTGTCAACTCTAACTTCTTGATTATCTACGATATAAATTTCGTATTCATTCATATATATAAAATTTAATTATCTATTAAATAGACTTGGTTCTTCCTGAGGAACATTTGAAGGAACTTTATATTTTTTTTCAAATTCTTTTTTGGAAATAATTTTTCCGCTGGCAGCATCGTAAATCATTGCACTTTCATTTTCCTGTTCATTAGATTCAATTTCTATACCTGCGTCTGTTGCACCTAATATATTAGCTATTTTTACATTCCCAGCACCTGTTGTGTACCCTGCTAATAATACTTGTCCTGTGTTACCTAGTTCAGGGTTTGCAAATTGGTAGCCAATCACCTCATCATTACTTATTAAAGGTACAACATCTAATCCCATATTCTGCGCTGCATTAAATACAAAATTCTGATTTTTTGGATCAGTTGCTAAAAAACTAGCAAGAGCTTGTCCATTTTTTTGATATTTATTATAGTATCTTAAAGATTTTTCTCTTTTTTGTCTTTCACCAGGTGTAAGGCCGTCGCCTGTTTTATTATCTTCTCTTTTAATAACTGATCTTTCATTTAATTCCGCAGACAAAAGTTTATTTTTTACTTTGTTTTTTAAGTCATTAAAAATTTGATTATTTTGTTCTTCTGTTCCTTGATAAGCATTAAAACCTTTACCCATATCATCTTCAAAGTAAGCTTCTAATTTTTTTTCATTAAAACCGCCTAAAATTGTTTCTTTATTAAACTTTTCATCAAGATATGAATCAATTTTTTCAGGTATAATTTTACCGTAATTACTAGTTCTAGTACCGGCATCCATATTTTGATAAGTTATATTAGACTTTGGAATATTTTCTAATAAACTATTGGATAAAGCATTTATAGTAGGTTCAGCATCAAATTTAATTTGAGGCGTGTAATATCTATCATCTTTTATTAAATCTTTAACAGACATGTTAACTAATTTAAAATCAGAAGGCAATCCAGATGGTAAAGAAAAATTAAGGCCATCTTCTTTTGCATTTTCGGATATAATAAAATTTTGTTTCTGCAAATTATTTCTTGTCATTGCGGCACCAATATTGTCTAATCCAAAACGAACATCTTTTAAATCTATTTCAGGATTATTAGATGAAGCTATTTGCTCTATAGTTCCTCTCATTAATTGTAAATCATTTAGATAACCATTATATTTATCCATTGATTTTGAATATTCATCTAAACTTATTCTTCCTAGTTTATAACCTTTAACTAAATCCCCAACTTCTTGTTTTAATCCAATTACAAATTCTCTATTTTGAGATTGCGCGTTTCCTAAAGCTTTATTAATTTGTTTTTCATATTGAGTACTAGCCATAAAAGCTTGCTCTTTTGCTAAAATTCCTTCTTTTTTTCCTTTTTCAAAGCCTTCAGCAAATTTAACGGCAGCCTGCGCGAGCCCTTCTCCAAAGCCACCTTTATATTTTATTGGCGTTGGGTTAGCGTACTGACCATAATTATATTGACCGTATGTTACTTTTGGTAATGCCATAATTATTGTATTTGTTTAAATTCAACATCTATTTTTGAATAATCAACACCATCATAAATTCCTCTAAAGTTTTTTACAACTGCATAATTTGGTATTTCATCAGACATTACTCCTTCATAAATACCATCTTGGTTTTTATATTTAAATGAATATATTTTTAAACCGCTTGGCGATAATCTTAAAAATTTAATATCCTTTTTTAATCTTCTATCACTCTGATTTCCTGATCCTCCTCCAGAGCTATTGTTCTTCCCACTTCCTATGTTTCGCCCTAGTCCTGTCCCAACACCACCAGCAAAAGCTCCTAGAACTGCACCTGTAGATGCTCCCATTTGACCTAAAGCATCAAATCTTTGTTGACCATATTGTTGCACCATTCCAGCTTGTCTTGATATATCAGCAATTTCTCTTGCTTCTTGAGCTTGAAATTGAAATGTTCTACCTAATATATCGGCTTCTTGTAATCTTCTAGCCTCACCTAATCTAGCACCCATAGCTGCTTGTTCACCTTGTGCCCTTAATCTTGCGTTTTGTGCTTCTTGTTGTTGTATTGTTGCGGCTATTCCTTGTTTACTTCTTGCTGCTGCTTGTGCTAATGCCGTAGCTCCCGCTGAACCTGCACCTGTTGCTCTTAATGTATCCAAGGTATTAGCTAATGATATATCTGCTTGTTCTGCTTGCATTTCAGCTGCGCCGGTTGCAACTTGTAAATTAGCGAAAGGATTACTTATTTGTGCAGATAAATCTGCAACATTTTCATAAGGATTTATAATTTCTTGTCTGCCAGCAAGTGCTTCGTCTAATTTTGTTTGAGCACCCGCTTGCGCTTTTCTAGCTTTTCCCGCTGCTATTGCACTAAATATTGCCATTGATTATAAATTTTTAATTAATTCATATGATGGTTTTTCATCTACTGACCACCCTAATTTTTTATGTGTTTCTATTAAACCTTTATGTCGACCAATAGAAAATATATATTTTATTCCTTGGTCTTTTAAAACGCGCTCTACGGCTTGAATTAACAACGTTATCGCGTCTTTTCTGTCACTTTCTCTATATTCTGGATTAGATATAATCCATTCAAGCAAAGCAGCTTTAGAATTGGTCATATACACATAACCTGCTACTATACCTATATTATTTTTTTCAACTATAAAACCGGTATCTGGTAAAAAATCTTTAGGTGGTGCTTGCCATTTAGGCCATGCATCCCACCATTTTACAAAAGTTTTATAATCTTCTGATTTAATTCTTCTTATATTTAATTGCATGCATTAATAATTACGTGCAAACTAACTGGATTTAACCACGTTATGAGAGACTATAAAGAGCTCTTTTTTGGTAGTTTCAGTGTTTTCCATTTTAACAGTTGTAAAAAAACCTTTAATTCCAGTTGTATCTAAACCAACTATTTGATTTTCTACAGTTGAGCTAGTATTATCTTTTAAATGTGCATAATACTTATTTTCTTTTTTAATAAAACTAGCAGCAATAACACCATCACTTACGCTTGTACTACTTTTTAATACAGGAAAAGAAGACATACCTAAATCACTTTCTGAAGAAACCATTTTCCAATCTGAGTCACCTTCATAATTTATTGTATTAAAGTTTTTAACTGAAGAAACTTGTTGATTTGCTATAAATGTTATATTACTACCATTGGTATTTTGTACTCCATAATAATTATTATATGTACTATTTGAATTATGTTTCCAAATATCAGTTGTATTTATTGTAAATAATTCTTTATTTGAACTAAATATAAATTGTGGTTTATAACCGTGAAGACTAACCCATCCATTATTTGATTCGTTAAAATTTAAAGTATTGTAATTACCTGATAAATCTGTATTATGTATTGACACAATATAATCATCACTGTAATCATCATAACCACCAACTATTTTTGTAGCATTTTTAAGATTATCTCTAAAGTAATCTTTCATACCAAACATTGATATTTCAGTAATACCATCTCTTGATAATCTTAATATTGCGCCTCTCTTTTTATCTGCAAAATATTTTCTTACACCTTTAACCGCAAAACTTTCTGGATTTTGACTTATACCATATTTACCAAGATAAGGTACTATTTGTCCAATAACCGCAGCACCTGAAGCAGTTAATCTTCCACCTTCAGCAGTAAATAAAGCGTCTTTATCTATTAAAGCATAACTAACTTTATCTTCTTGAAATATATTTAAGTTTGTATCTTCAGCATGTAATTTCTGTATACTTCCATTAGCTATATCAACAGCTCTTGTTATAGGTTCACCTGCGCTAAATACATTTGTTCTATTTATACCTGTTTTTGAATTATAAATACCTGAATATATTAATGCGTTTATTCTTCTACTTTCATCATAGTTTTCATCAAATAAATAAGCTTTAGGGCCTAATGGCATAAAATCGCCATTAAAATCACCTCTTATTCTTGATTCTTCAACAAAATATTGCCCAGATCTAAATTTTATTATAAATGTATTAAAAAATTCTATATCAAAAGTATAATTATTGCTTGCGGCTGTTATTGCTGCATTTAAATGTTCTACTAAGCCGGCACTAGAAGTTTCATAATATATATCAATAACACTTTCAAAAGGTTTTGTTTCAAATACAACTAAACTATCAGGATTTAATCCAGAAGACCAGTTTTGCCCAAATCCATCTGGTAATTGTGCTATCAAAGGGTTTTGTTCATAGTTATAAAATTCATCTAAAACTTGAGATGTGCTACCGCTTTCAAATAATCCTTGTTCTAAACCAGTTCCTATTGATATTACTTTTAAATATTGTTTTGCTGTAGACTGAGTTTGAGTACCACTTGTATTTATAACTTTAGGCAATAAAGAAGTTAATGATCCCTGTGTGCCATCTTCTCTATTTGTTTCTGTAATGTCTCTTGGTACTTTATTTATATTATCACCATGTAGAACTAACCAGGAGCTTGTATTACCGGTGGGTATATTATCAATTACACCTGGTGAATATACATTATAATATTCTTGTTGAGTTTGCTTTACAACAAATCTATATGAGTACCAACCTAAAGGATTTGTATCTTTATTATAAACATCAGTTATTAAACTTGTAAATGTTGCTTTTAATGCTGTTCCTTTATAATCTAAAACTCCATTATTTAAAACAGCAGATGGGGCAACAGGGTCAACACTTGTAACAGAAACTTCCGGTAAATGAACAGTTGATTGTCTTCCGTATCGATCTGATAAAATTAAACCGACAGAATATTGTCTATTTTGTTTTACACTTTGATGACCATACGATTCTTGATTTCTTATTAACTCTCCCGATGATATAGAAAATCTAGAACTTCCAGTTAGATTTAAAGCACCAGTAATAGATCTATTTTGTAAAAAATTACCATATATAACCCTATTACCAGAAACTTCTTGTGTTTTAGCTTTTGTAGGTATAACATCTGAAACTCTAATTAATTCCGCTTCTGGTAATGTTTTTATAGGTTTTTCATGTTTATACTCAAAACCTGTATACCAAACAGCTTTGGCAGATGTATCCGATATAGGTACTGCTCTTCTAAGACCCGAAGTACCAGTTATTTTTTTAGACCCAACAACTTTAACCGCTGCGCTATTTGATTCTGAAATTAATATTTCTATTTCTGATATTTTTGCAGGATTGCCATATGTATCTGATGTGGAAGCAAAAAAGTATAATCTTGATTGGTAAGCTAAAGCAGGATCTACACCATCAGAATCTGAAACCCTAATTTCTGTGCTACCACTACCGTCATCAACAACATAATAATCACCTCTTTCTGTTAATATTTGCTGCCCTGTTGTAGGACCAGTTCCAGAAAAATTTGTTATAGGTAAATCCTCATTTTGAACACCTGAACCTACTTTAGCACTTGCTACATTTGAATATTCTGTAAAGCTAGGTAAATCTAATTTTAATTTAAATTGAGTAGCTTTATTTATCATAAAGTCTACAATAGTACTTTTTATTGTTTTTGTTTCATCAGAAGAGTCAAAACTAGGGCCATCTGTGCTAGTTGTATCATCAGCATCTCCTAAAACAAACTCTCTAGTATTGTCACCAGGAATAAAACAAGCTTGAGAAAAAGGCGACATTAAAGAATATTCGTTGTTTTCAAATTTATATCTATATGCAAATTTTATAAATTTATCTAAACCATGTCTTTCTGCTAACTCCTGATTTGTTGAAAAATCATAGTCCATAATCACCTTTGGTGCTGAAGCAGGAGCAATTTGAGCAACACTTATTTTATCTTCTAAATAAGCGTCATTAGTGTAGTATGTATCAAGATCAGCTATATTCGTAGTTGCTTTTATATTTATTCTTCTTGGTTGATTATAGTTATCCGTCCAAAATAATAAATTATCTATAAGATTTACGTGATGTATAGGATGATTTTTACTAAAATTTAATCTATAGCTATTAATTATAATTTCAGGTGCAGAAGAAGATCTTGCATTAGCATAATATATTCTACAAACATTACTAGATGAAGCTCTTGTATCATCTTTTGTTAATGTACCGTCTGTTCCTGAAAAATCTGTTACAAACCAAAATATATCACCAGTTAATTGATCAACATATTTACCAATTGTTTCAATTGAAGCACTTAAACCTAAAGAACTGCTATATAATAAAGTATTACCTTTTATATTTTGAACAGTTCCTATGTCGTCTCCATCTGACTTAGATATTTTGATGTTTAAAGCATCTCTATATTGGCCATTAGGTACTAATCTATCATCAAGGTCTTTATTCATTTTACCCTGAAGAAAATTGTTCTTAATTTCTGGCATATATTATTATTTAATTCTTTTTGACTTGCCTCGCATTACTTGCGTAAGTTCACCTAATTTTAAACTAGATAATCTTAATTTAGCATTTCGCATTGCTGCTCTTCTTTCTTTTCTAAATCTATTTACAATATATTCTGGAAAATTTACTTGTGCTGAAGCTATAGCGTGAGTTATATATTTATACATTGCATCTTCTGCAAATTTATGTATTTGCATTTCATCATCTGTTCCTAAGCCATCAGATACATATTTTAAAGTTATAAGTCTTTCAGCCATATCGCTTGAAAAACTAAATTTACCATTTAATTCATCTATTACAAAAACTCCATTGTTTTGTGTAGTTTCAGGATCTAATCCATATCTACCTCCAAATATTTGTAATCTATCTAAAGCGTTATCGGCATCGTAACTTACATCCGCGTTAGTTGGAGAACCAGTTAATTTTGAAATATCAAAATCTTTAAATCTATCGTTTATTATAGGTGTACCTTTTAATAAGCTTCCGTCAGAATCAAATAAATATGCATAATCATCATCTTGTAATATAGATTCAGAAGGTCTAGATGTATATCTTGCTGGGTAAATAATGTTTTCTATACCGGCATCATCAACAAATGATAGTCTTACATAGTGAACATAATCTTGAGGCATAGGCATTGATAAACTTGGTCCTAATTCTATTTCTTGTATTTTTTCAATTCTAGAAATGTCATAACTAAATTCTTGTATTCCTCTTTTTGCATGAAATAGTACATCTGTTCTTTTGGTTCTATTTATTAATTTACCATCACCAACATATGCATACATATAGTTATTAACTAAATCTGTTAAAGATATATATCTATATCCACCAAATCTTTCTGCTTTGGTAGATTCTTTTACTTGAATTATTAAACCTGTTTTTGGTGCGCCATTTGATTCTAAAACATCCGTATTTAAAGAATTGCCAGTAAATGTTACTGTAGGAGAAGAATAATTATAATTAGCTGTATTTACTTCTTTACCATTTACAAATATTTGAATATTTGCTTTAGCTGCTGGTAAACTTGGGAAATGAGTTGTTGTTAACGTAAAAGTCGTAGTACTTCCATCTCCAGTAAAACCTTGTGACTGACTATAATAAGCCTGTTGTGTTACGTTTATTAATCCCATTTATTATAAATTTTCTAGTTGAGTTGTTTTGTTTTCTTCTGCACTTGCAGCTTGTATAACAGTTGGATCTTGTATTACTAAGCCAGCATATTTTAATATACCTAATATTAATTGTACTCTATCAGATTCATGTAATGTAAAATCAGTTGACCCTGAAGAATTATAAGTTAATGCACCATTTGAATCGGCGCTGCTATTCCAAACAGGTTCAGAAGGTATTTTTATATATTCAATAAGTAAATTACCTAATGTCCAACTACCATCTGATAAAGCAGGTTCAACAATAATATCTGTTGCTCTCTGATAATATACAGGATAAGATGTGGTTGGTTTTGTTAAAGGTGAAGATAATAAGTATGATAAATTTTTTTTATTAACTTTTTCTAATTGAATAGTTTTATTAGTTATACTAATATTTATTGTTTTATATAAATCAGTTGGCAAGGTTCCTATACCATTTGTTAATGTTATATCTGCTTGTTTAAAAAACGGATCTAACTTTTGTTCAATTTTTTCTGGTATATTTCCATAATCTTCTACCGCTCTTCCAGCGTTGTGCTTTATAACTGCACGATTATAATCATAAAAATTTTGATCTAGTATATCAAGTTGCACTTGTGAACCTATTTTATTAAATTCACCTGGCGTAAGAAATCCTCTAGATTCTTTATTTAATATTGATAATACCGTTTGATATACTGTATTTACGTTAATTGCCATAATTTTTATTTATAATGATTAAGCCGCCGAAGCGGCATAACCACTATAACGACTATTTAAGTTTCTTTTCTATTGTTTGATAAACTTCAATTCCTTCATCTGTTTTAAACCACGCAGCCAAAGCTGAATATGGATTTTCATCAAATGGAACTGTTATAAGTTTTCTATCATTAGAAGCCCAAGTAAATGTTCTTTGATCACTTGAAAGATTAATAATGTTATTTTCTACAGCTTTTATACCTGTATTTCTAACATTTATGTTTTCATCATTTGCTAATTCTAAGAACAATTTAGGATTGTTTCTAGCAAATAATAATAAATCTCTTTTAAGCTCCTTAGAAGTCATCTTAGACACTTCATTTCCAATCTCAGACCTCAAAATTGCTTCAGCATGATCAACATCAATTTTTTGAGCTGTATTCATTGCATCTAATTCAAATTCAAGAACATTTAAATCATTTTCAGCTATTTGAACAGGATTATGTTCTGCGAATTTTTTTCCGTTATCAGGATGATATTCAAGAAAAGTTTGTAATGTTTGTTTTTCTTTTGGAACAAAAAGTTTGCCATCTCTAAAAGAAATGTGTTGCATTCTTTGTGGCCCTTTCATTTCATCTGCAAATATTGTTTTTTGATTTTCACAATATTTTATTTCTCTTTCGTATCCTTTTTCTTTATCGAACCATAATAAACCTTTGCTTTTTATAATATAAACAATAGGTGTTTCATTTATAGTTAGTTCGTATAATTTATCTTTTATTTGTGGTTTTACAACCGTTTTTGTTTTTGTCATGATATAATATAATAAAAATGTTAATAAAAGGCTGGGTGCCGAAGCACCCTAACCTTTAATAAATATTAAGAATCAAATCTAACGAAGTTGTTAGCAGCTTGTACTACTAAACATCTTTCTGATAGATAGTGAACTTCCATCTTGTCATCGCCAATAGTAGCTGCGCCACCTACTGAACCAGTAATCCAAGTTTTTAGTTTTCTATCATCAGCTTCACTAGCTCTGTATCTTACGTGTAAGAATGGTCTCTTTACATTTTGACCAAGATTTTGATCATACACTGAAGATGTACCTGCTGGTACTAATACTCCTTCTAAACCACCAACTAATCCTCTAGTTGACTTGTTGTTTAAGTATTTCCAGTCAGTTTTATAGAAGTCATAAGAACCTCTTCTGAAACCAGAGAAACCTAAATTTAAAGCCATGTCTTGAGAGTTGTTGAATACTCCAAAAGATGTACCACCACTAAAGTTAGCATTTACAGCTCCTAACATATCATCAATACCTAAATTAGCACCTCTATCTAAGAATAACATGTTTTCTTCAATAGCTCCTTGCTCATCTAAGTTAGTTAATAATGTATCAAAACTTGCTAATACAGGGTCAGATGAATCATCAAAAAATCCAGTACCTACGATACCTCTATTCCCAATAGCAGATAATAAACCTTCAGATCCATCAGGAATATCAGAATCAGCAGTTGAATCAGATTTTTCAGCTTCAACAACAGACATTTCTAAATAGTCTTCGAATCTTTTGTTTGTATCTCCTTGAGATTTTAAATACCATAAGTATCCATTTTGTCCTGCTTCACCAGATACTTCAATCCAACCAATTTGACCAGCGTCAGATCCATTGATTTCAAAGTGATCTTTGATAATCATTGGCTTATTAGTTAAAGATAAAAAGTTTGGTTCAATAGACTCAGTCATTGATGCAGTTCCTTTTTTAAATTCAGAACCGTAAACAAAAAACTTAATAACCTGATTATCTGTAGTTGCAATACCTGAAAGATCATCAACGTTTTCAGCACCGTAAGGCTTAATTGTTAATTGAGAAGTTGAATTTTCAGCACCTACTTTAACAAATGCTTTAAATACAATACTATTAACAACTGCTACAAGAGTAGCACCTTTTCTTACTGCGTGAGCTTCAGTTGATCCTGAATCAATACCAGTGATTGTATCTACAACACCTGTTACAGGGTTAATTTGTCCATTATATGCTAAGTGTAATCTACCTTGCTCAGACCAAATAACTTGGTCAGATGCCATAGGCATTTCAGCACCTAACATTTGTATGAATCCAGAAATAGATCTGTCTCCATATTTTTCTACCTCAGCTTCATATAGCTCAGGCAAATATTGTTGAGTCCAACCGTTATTTCTTATATCTAAATAAGAACTAGCTAGAGTCATTTTTTGTGCGCTGGGAGTTACCAATCCGGCTGTCCCAACTGCAAAACTTGTTGCTGCCATTTTTAATAATTTTTAGTAATTTTTAAGTTTAATTTTTAGCTTAGACTTATCATCACCTGAAATAGCTCTTACTTTTATTCCTCCGGTTTCAACATAACCATCTGCAGTTTTTCTAGGATTCATATTAATGTTCTTAGCTTCTGCAGACATTTGCTTTATAGCATCTGCCTTACCTTGCTCATAAAAATGATTTGCTATTGCATCAGGGTTTGAAGCAACAAACAAAGATTTATGAAAATCACCTGCATTGTTAAGAAGTTGATTCTCTCCAACGTATTTATCAAAAACATTTGATAAACTTTGTGATTTTACTTTATTCACATCTTTAACATTGAATCTGTATTTTTTGTCTCCAACATTGAAATTAAAACCTTTAAATTCATTATTAAAAACCTTACTAGTTTCTTGTTCAAAATGTTTTGTTTGCTTCTGCAATAAATCATTAGCTGATTTTTGCTCTTCATTGTAACGGTTAAAAAATTCTACTGCTTTTTGTTGCTCAGGAGCTAACTTAGAACCCAACTTGACTTCTTTGTAATATTGATCCTTGAGACCTGTTAAAAAACCTTTAGCATTTGCAACCGCTTCTTTCAGAGCGAGTTTTTTTCTTTTTATTGTTCTTTCCTCATCTACTTCAGCATCAAATGAAAATTCATCTTCCATAAGAAATTGTATTTCATCATAACTTAAATGAGGTTTTGTTTGTTTATAATATTCTGTTAACAATGTATTATCATCAACATTTGAATAATCTGCATTTAATCTTGCATAATCTTCTAAAGTGCCACCTGTTTCATTCATGAACTTAACTAAGTCCATTATATTTTCAGGATAGTCTACCTGCTCTTGTGCTTCTTCTTTCTGTAATACTTCTTCTTGTTCCGGTGCGGCGTTGGTAGCTTCATCGCTTCCATCCATTCCTGTCTCGTCAGTTGTATCTGTTTCATCTGTTATTTCTTGTAGTACTATTTCTTTTTCTTCTTCTTCTTTTTGTTCGGAAGATTCTTCAGTTTTTTCTTCGACGTTTTCTTTTTGAATTTCTTCGCTAGTTTCGGATTCGTCGCGTACAGAAATCTCATCTGTGCTTTGCTCTGGAACGGCATCTTGTTCTTGTTTATTTTCGTTTAAATTTACTTTATACATACCAGACTCTTCATCAAAATTTGAGTCTTTTTGTATTTCTTGTTCTTTTTCTTGTATAGACTTTTCTTCAGTCTCTACAACTTTTGCTTTAATTTCTGCCATAATAAAATATTATATAATTGTTTTTGTTTTTTATCTTGGTTCAAATTGCTCTAAACCAAATCCACCTAATGTATCAAACCCAGCGGATTCAAAGCTTTTTGGTGGAGTGCCAGATTTTCTCTGATCTATAAGTTCACTTTGTTGTGAAGCTTGTATTTTTGTTCTTTCGTCTTTCCTATCTTCTTTATACTTCTCTTTATTTTTAATCACATCTGCTTCCGCTGTTTTAAGCTGCATGTTCAATTGAAATTCAAATTCCATCAATTCTTTCTTAATTGCAGCTTCTCTTTCTAATTTTTGAATATCAAATTGCGATTGTGCTTGTGCTATTTGTACTTTACTTTCTGCAATACCTTGTTGTTTTTGAATATCTGCCGCTGCTGCCGCTTGTGATGCTTGTGCATTAGATTGAGATTGAGCTTGAATGTTTTGCATTTGCATTTGTCTATCTCTTTCAAATTTTTGTTTTCTTCTTAATTTTAAAAGTTGGTTAGCTAATTTAAGATTTTTAATTTCTCTTACGTCAATTGCGTCATCTAGTTCAATTTGTTTTTGAGCTATAGCCATTTGAATATTATTTTCCAACAATTGTTTTTCTTCTTCATCCGGAGATAGTTCTAAAAATATACCAAAATCATGAATATGTAATTCTGATATTTCAGCCAATGTGGCCATATCAAATTTACCTAAAGATTGTATGAAAGACTCGCTTGTATTTGAATATTCTAAAACATCAGCTATTCTTAACGAAACAGCTTCTGCAGTTTTTAAAGTTAAATACAATCCACCTTGTAATATGTGTCTTGTAGCTGTATTACTATTAGCTGCTGCTAATTTTTGTAAACCAACTAATGCATTTTTATCAGGTGTACTTCCGTCTCTTGCTTCATTTAATCCAGTAACATCTCTCATCATTTGTAAATAATAATTGTAAGATTGAATTAAACTTGCAATTTTTGAACCACCTGCTCCAGCTCTTAATTCTTGAATAGGTACTCTACCATTGTTAAAATCACCATCTTGTGTCATTGATCTACCAATAACAGAACCTGTTTGAAAATACATATTCAATGCTTCTTGAGGATTATAATTTGTACCATTACCTAAATCCACTTCAGCAATACCATCCGCATCTAAGAATACTCCATCTGGTATCATTCGTGAAAGTACTTGTTGTAATTTAAGATGCGTTATTTGAATCATATCTGCAAAACTCATCATTCTGCTAACTAACGATTCAGGCTTACCTTTATATATTCTTGGTGCTACAATATTATAACTCATCTGAACTTTCGTAATATCAGATTTAGGTCTTGTCATATTAACACACTTACGCCATCTTAATAATTTTTCAAAACCTACAATTTTTGCACCCTCATATAATACTTCAATTGATCTATTTACTTTTTCAAATCTAGCTCTATTATCTTTAGGTGGATTAAAAGTATCGTCTTTTTGTAATGCTTTATCAGCACCTGATGCAGTTTGCTTTATTTTATAAACTTGATTTTCAAAAGTTTTATATTCAAAATATAATACATATACATAATTTCTATCTTGACTTTCTGCTGTATAAGATTTATTATATAATTTAGAATTACCAGAACCATAGCCTTCTAATTCTTTTATGTCTTCATTAGTTAATTCTGGAAATTGTTTTTTAACTTCTATTATTGGAACTCTTCTTACTTCACCTACATAATACAAATCATCAAAATATGGTGATTCCGTATATGAATAAACTAAATCTGCAGGATCAACATATTGTATTTTTATTCCTTCTGCTGTATTAAAACTATTTTTAACACAACCCATACCTAAAACAGCTATATCATAATCAACTCTTTTCTTTAACAAATTATATTTATTTAATTCTAAAACATTATTTATAGCTTGCTCTTGCGCTATTTCAATTGATTGTTTATAATTTAATTGCATATGAAGATTTAGTTCTTCTTCATTTTCTGGAATATCCTTAGGTTCATTATATAATGTATTTATACCTAATGCAGATTGAACTTTATTTGCAAAATCAGCCGCATACATATCGTTAAGCATATTATCAACAAATTCAGTTCTTTTTTTACTTGCAATAGGATCTATTGAAAAAGCTTTTAAATCATACGTTCTTTCCCCTATACCATTTACAACTATGTCCACAAACTTAGGTATTATTGGAACAGGTTTCCAATCTAAGTTTAAATATGATAAATCACCGTTGATTGATAATTCATCTTTATATTTTTGAGTGCTTTGTTCACCTCTTGCATATAATCTTAACCTATGAAAGTTATCTCTATTTGCAAAGTAACGAGTACTCCCTGAGTCTTTTTTAAACCATTCTGATTCTACGGCTTTTGCAACCTGCAACCCATAGCTTATATCAGATTTCTCAATATCGCTTACCGCTTGACTTGGAAAAATACCTGGTGTATTTACATTTGCCATTTATTGTATTATTTTTGAAATGTTTCCTTTATTATTATATTTAGAAAAACTAAACGTAACTTTATTTTTTAATATTTTTTCAGCTCTTGGTGCATATAAATTTTTATTGCATGCCATAATTGCTAATCCCGAACTAATTGCTGCATCAAACTTTGTTCTCTTATTTATATCAAATTTAGCCCAATCATTAAGTGTTTCATTAAAATATATATCACCATATTCTCCGTCATGTTTAATCCCTACATAAGAATTTATATAACTTTCTATTGCTGCAGCATGGGCTTGCCTTATATCTTCACTAGAGTTTGGTATACCACCTATTTCTTTTTCAGCTACTGATAATTTATTCCAAACTTTATCGGGTCTATTCATTGAATAACCTCTGTATCCTCTTCTTTTTAAATAATATAATAATCTTGGTTTGTTATTTTCTGCAAGCAAAGGCATACCATAAAATACTAATGCCATAAGTATATCTTCAAAAAACATTTCCGCTGTTTGCGGTCTCGCTATATACTCCAGAAAAAACCGATTTGCTGGTACCTCTTCCATACTGAACTTAGTGAGGCCATGTAATGATCCTTTCGAACCTTTACCATCCGTAGTTCCGGATATATCATAGCTATCACAGCCAAAAGCGCCAATATGTTCGTTTCCTGGATACTTGCTTCCATTCTTACTTATTATTTTATTTTGTAAATGTTTTGCTGGAATCCAGCTTACATTAAATCTACCATTTAAATTTGGCACAAATTCTACCTCTGTATCTTTAATCCCATTTTTCCACTGAAAACTTCCTTGAGTGACAAGAGCAGAGTATCTAGCTTCTTCATTAAAATCAATCTGTTCGTAAATCCTAGCAAGATTAAATATGCTATTTTTAGTTTCATCTCTGAAAGCATGTTCTTCAGTCCTTGGAAATTGTCTATAAAATTCATTTAAACCGTCTTGATCTCCTTTTAAACCTTCAACTTCATTTTCCCAGTGATCGATGACTCCGACATCAATGTATTCCCCATGGTTGTCTTCAGCTGGCTCTTCGGGAGTATTGAATACAGGTATTCCAAAAGAATCAATGAATCCTTCGAAGTTCCATTCCATAGGTATGAACAAACTATATAATCCTGAGCGAGTCTGTCCATTGCGGTTTCTTTTTGTAACATCTGAGTCATTGTATAATTTTTTAAAGTTTTCGCCACCTTTGTCTAATGAGTTACTTGTTGAACCCATCATACATTTACCAATAACTCTACTTCCTAATCTTAGCGTGGTTTTCGTGACACGCCAGTTGTTGAGGATGTTCTCGGGCCTCTCCCACTTTCCTGCTTCATCGTGGACCAAGAGCGAAAGCTTTTCACCATCATAGGAGTTGTCTCCCGTGTTCTTCCAGTCGATGGTAGTGTCCAATCCCGCGAGTTCCTCGCTCCTTTGCTTCGTGAGTATACTTTTCTTTGTAAACTTACTTGCGGGTACACGATAAGCCAATTCGGTCTTAGGTCTATCCATCCCATCCTGTATTGGTTTAAAAAAGAATGGGTAATTAACGGATATTGGAACGACCTTATCTGTAAACATTTTTTTGGCGTCAGCACCAGATTTTGATAATATCCCAAACCTAGAGTCTGAAGAGATGGTAGCTTGGTTAACAGTCTCTGCTGATGCCATGAATGAAAAGCCACTCCGTCTATTCTTGAGGTAGCACATTCCATAACATCTTGTGTCTGCTTTGCAAGCTTCCCAGAATATAAAGAATAATCTGTTTGCTTCTCTGAAGTCTGGAGCACCCACGTCGATTTTAGTCCACTGCAAGTACATATAGTGAGACCCAGTAATATAAGTAGGAACATCTTTGTTATAGAACCAATAACCTTCATCGCGCCTGTTAAATTCTGTATCAATATATGCATTCCACTTATTTTTAAATTCATTTGGTAAATCTTTCCAATCGAATATCGTTTTTAACTTTGAAAGCTCTTTTGGATACTCTATTTTACTCCATTTATTATTTCCTTTATCTAAGTTCTTTGGCGCTGGGGGCAATGCTATTTTTAAATTTTGTATACTATATATATTACCAATCTGCCCAGTCTTACTGATAATAACCACGTCGTGGTCTTTATCGTATCCGTATTTCCACTTTTTTGCTTTATTAAGCCTTTTAATCGTATTAATTTTTATAGGCTCTATAACGCGATATAATGATTGCTTGTACATTACTTAGATCTCCTTTCTGCAAAGCCTTTAAATGACTCAGCTCTTTTTTCTATATTCTTACCTTCTAATAATGCTTTCTCAATTTCAATTCTATTTAAGATCTCAAATGCATCGAATATTGCGAGCTTTTTAGTGGCTGCAGCGTTCTTGAGTCGATCGGCTGAAACATCATCATCAGTTTCAACAATCGGTTCTTTAGCAACTTTAATGAGTTCTTTGACTGCTTCATAACCAGCTTGGATTATATTCTTTTTCTGTTCCTTGACGTTCATACTTAATGGTTATAAATTTAGTTAATATTCTGTATAATCTTTCGCCTTCAATAATAAATTCATATTTACCACCAGGCATAAAACCAACTAAATCACCCACTTTTATATCATCAAGTTCTTGATTTAAATATTTTACAATACCACGAAATGGTATTTCTTTTTCTATTACATCATTAGATTCAATTGGTTTCAGAAAGCAATATCCTTCTGGCGCACTCCATTTATTATTTCTTTTATATAAAAATATTTGGTCAGAGTTTACAAAATATTTATCTTCTTCATAATAGCTTCTGCTATTTTTTTCTTTACCTCTGTTATCGTGCCATCTTCTAAAAACATTGTGATGTACAATAACTTCATCTCCAACTTGTATTTCTGTTGATTCTGATTTAGGTATTGATGTCACAATTCCGGTACGACTAACATATCGATGGTCGGCTAATTCTGAATTTAAAATTAGTTCTTGACCATCAATATATTTTTTATTATCGTATCTTTTATTTTTAGGTTTAACTATAAAGTTAAATAAACTCTGCATTAGTATTCTAAATTATATTCAACAGATATAGCCATATTTTTATTAAAATCTTTCCATGGCAAAACCTCTTTTCCTTTTTTAATAAATATAGAAAATTTATCTGTTTCTTCTAATATATTACATATAATATGGCCTCCGTACACTTCTTGACCTACGGAATAATGCATTGCATCATTTTTGTAATCTTTACCTACAGTAATTTTTCTTATAAGTTGCATTTTATTTAATTCTTTTTTATTTCGCCTGTTTGTGTATTAACTTGAATATCGCCATATTTTTCTTTAAGATTATTTTGGTATTTATTTAACTCAACCTCTACTAAATCTATAGCATGCAATAATTTATGTTTTTTAAGTTCAATACCCCCTACTTCATTTAAACTACCGTTTAATTTATTTATGATATTTACTAAGCCTTCTAATTCTTCTTTTGTTAATTTTTTAGCACTAGGTGCTTTTTTCTTATAAGTTTTTGCCATTGTATTTAATTTAATTATTTTTTATTTTTTGGTACTCTTGAATCTATAAACCAATTTTTATAAACAGATCTTTTTTTCATCATATATGCTAAATATTTATCTATTTTTAATTTCCAGTTTTTATCAACATTAGGATTAATTATTCCTGATTTATAACTTGAAAAAGTTTTATTTACATAATTTTTTATATTATGTTGATTTGTGAATAAATAATTATTTACAGTATAAAAAGATCCATATCTTATATCATTCCAAACATCAAATGGTTCTATTTTTTTACCCAGCAAAGAAGCATATAATGCACTTTCACTTATATGAGTAGTATAAACACCTCTTGCTTTTTGCATATAATAATACATATCAACATTTCTAGGTAAAACTGAATCTTCTCCGAAAAGATCTTTAAGCTCACCTATAATTTTATGTGTAGTTATAGGATGAGGCTTTACGTACAGATTGCCAGCATGTTTTTTATGTATAAATTTCATTCTATTTAAGCAAATATTAGTTTTTACTTTATTAGAACCTGGTAACACCATTAAATAATCTCTTGGTGGATATTTTTCATATTCCATTTCTCTATCCTGATATTTATTAGATGTTCCATCTAATACATTCGAAATTAAATAAGATGACCAGTCTAACACTTCGCTTTCATTGTCATACCAAGCATCAGCCATCATTTCATTTCTTAATTTTGAATTCAAAGGTTGAAATAAAAAAGATGTTGCGTATGATGTATAAGCGAACGTGTCGAAAAAAGGCATTTCTTCTGCCATCACATCGTAGCTATATTCTATGCCATATTCACTCATTTTTCTAATAGCATAGCTTTCTACTTGTTCTAATGCATTTAATGCACTATGTTTTTTTAAATTACCGATTCTTCCTCTAAGAACCTTTTTATTAAACATTTCCATAAAATTAAATTTAAATTGATATATTATATTAATTACATGCTTTACAATAATGCTAATAATTATTCACGCGGATGATCTATGTTTGCCGAAGCAGGATAACTTAATTGACGACCAGGATTACTACTAGAAGGAGTATACCAACTTGTTATTGTTGATTTAAGTGTATTGAAAGATGAAGAAACCGCAGTATTAGTATTAAACGTGGTAGTTGTTGTCCTATTAGTTGAAAATGTTGTTGTCGTGTCTATATTCGTACTTTTACTAGTAACAAATATTGTGGTTCTACTTGTGTTAAACGTTGTAGTAAATACAGTATTTGTCGTCCTACTTGTATTAAAAGTTGTTGTAGTCGTTCTGTTTGTACTAAACGTTGTAGTAAATATAGTATTTGTTGTTCTACTTGTATTAAATACTGTTGTAGTTGTTCTATTTGTGCTGAACGTCGTTGTCGTATTTCTATTAGTTGATTTTGACGTTGTAAATGTTGTGGTAGTACTTATAGAAGTATTAAACGTAGTCGTAGTCGTTCTGTTCGTAGAAAAAGTTGTAGTAGTTGCTCTATTAGTCGATTTACTAGTAACGAAAGTAGTTGTTCTTGACGTATTAAAACTAGTCGTAAATACCGTAGTAGTACTTCTTGAGGTGTTGAACGTAGTTGTAGTCGTTCTATTAGTACTAAACGTAGTTGTAGTCGCTCTATTGGTACTTCTACTCGTAACAAACGTTGTCGTTCTAGACGTATTAAAGCTTGTGGTAAAAGTAGTCGTAGTTGATCTACTCGTACTAAATGTGGTTGTAGTAGTTCTGCTAGTGTTAAATGATGTTGTTGTTGTACGATTAGTAGTAAACGTCGTTGTTGTTGCTCTGTTAGTACTTTTACTCGTAACAAACGTTGTTGTTCTACTTGTGTTAAAACTAGTCGTAAACGTTGTCGTTGTTGTCGCACTTGTTGTAAAAGTGGTAGTTCTGCTGGTTACAAATGTAGTAGTAGTATTAGGCATAATAATTTATTTTAACAGATTGCTACATTACTCCAATTACCCTGGCTCCAATTAGCCACAAATATCCCGTGAGCATATTTATTAGCATACATATACGAACTTGTATTACCAACCTGGAATATATCATAATCACCACTAATTATGTTCTCACCTACAGGTGCGTCAGTCATTACATCGCTATCCTGATCACATTCACACACATAATTATTAGATGAACTAGAAGAAGTTCCTCTACATAAGTTTACCTCTCTAAGCGCAGCTGTGGTACTTGTGCTTCTTGTTGTATTAAAACTAGTTGTTCTACTTGTATTAAATGTTGTAGTTGTAGTCCTGTTAGTACTTTTGCTTGTGCCAAAAGTAGTAGTTCTACTTGTATTATAACTAGTTGTAAAAGTTGTAGTCGTACTTCTTGAAGTGCTAAATGTTGTTGTTGTGGTTTTTGAAGTACCAAACGTAGTAGTCGTAGTCCTATTTGTACTAAAAGTAGTTGTAGTCGCCCTATTTGTTGATCTGCTGGTTACAAATGTAGTTGTTCTAGAAGTATTAAAACTAGTTGTAAACACTGTTGTTGTTGATCTACTCGTACTAAATGTAGTAGTTGTGGTTCTATTTGTTGAGAACGTAGTGGTAGTTGCCCTGTTAGTACTTTTACTAGTTACAAATGTAGTTGTTCTTGATGTATTAAAGCTTGTAGTAAATACAGTAGTAGTACTTATAGAAGTATTAAATGTTGTTGTTGTTGTACGATTAGTACTAAAGGTTGTCGTAGTGGCTCTATTTGTAGAAAATGAAGTTGTAAATACAGTATTTGTAGTTAAACTAGTATTAAATGTAGTTGTTGTAGTTTTATTTGTGCTAAACGTTGTTGTTGTATCTACATTTGTGCTTCGAGATGTATTAAATGTAGTTGTTGTAGTTCTGTTTGTACTAAAGGTAGTTGTAGTATCTATATTTGTGCTTCGAGACGTGCTAAATATAGTTGTAGCAGAAGTTTCAAATGATGTCGTGAATACTGTATTAGTACTTATAGAAGTATTAAACGTAGTCGTAGTTGATTTACTTGTTGAAGTACTTCTAGAAAAACCAGTACTTGTAGATGCTTGAGTACTTGTATTCCAAAAATCTATCCTATTCCAAAGCCATCTCATAAAACTTAATTTTAAGGGGTATTAGAACCATAAACTAAATAGTCACTTACATAGTTTATTAATATTTTATTACTAGCAATTACCAAATAAGACATTATTGATATTGCATTTGCTGATGTATTAAAAGCAATACTAGCACCACCTGGAACATAAACTGTATTTTGCATACTAGCAAAACTTAAGGATCCAACTGAAGCAGGGTTTGTTATAAGAATATTTCCTGCTTTACCAATTCTAGTAGCATCTAAATTACTGAAATTAATTGTATTTTGAGCATTTGTTACTGTAATACTATAATTATTTCCAGACTTATCTAAATCAACAGTATGTGTATTACTAGAATGCGTAATAGGTGAGAATGGTTGTATTATATGATGAAATATTGCCATAAATTATATATTAAATTAATACTGACGGCACCGAAGTGCCGCCGTATTTTAATTGTTATTATGCGTAAGCTACAGTTCCAGCAGTTGAACCTTTAATTGAAGTAATTAAAACTTCTATATCATTAGCAGGTGCTGCGGCAAAAGTAATTTTAATTTTTGCTGTAGATGCACTATTAGCTTTATCTGTTCTAGCTATATCAGCATAAACGCTTTCTTTCGTGCTTGAATCAAATAATTGAACAATTACATCTTCAGTTCCTAATGAATGTGTGATTTCAGCGTATAAGTTAGATGCAAAGTTTGAATCAGATACATCAATTGTAGCATGTACAGATTTAGCAGCTAATGTATCAGGTGTTACAGCTCTTGCTGTATCAGTACCTGTTTGAACTTCTGCTGCAGTTGCTAATTCAACACCACCAACAGCACTTGCGGTAGCTTGAGCGACTATAGCCGTACCATTAATTGTTAAAGCATCAGTTTCAAGTGTTCCATCAACATCAACGTTTCCAGATATATCTAATGAAGCAGCAATTAACTGATCAACTTGTAAATCTTCATAACTTGATCCAAGTTTTAATTCAAACTTAGGTCCAGTTGTACTATATGTAAATGTTGCATCATCTCCAGAACCACCTTCAAGTGTAATACCAGCACCATTAACAACAGCTGACGTACTGTTGCCACTGTCTAATACTATATTATGATCATTAAGACTTACTGTAGTTGAATTTACCGTTGTAGTCGTACCTGAAACTTGAAGGTTACCAGTTATTACTATTGTATCACCACTATCAGTACCAATTACTATATTTTCATCTCCAGAACCTCCAGAAGATTCTAATGCAGCTAATCTAGTTAATAAGTTTGCATTAGATACATCGTCGTTATCATTAGCTGTCATATCATTAACAACTAAATCAATAGTTCCATCACCGTCTTGATAAGTAGCCGCGATTCTTGTTTCTGTGTTACTAGTAAACATCGCGCCAACTATATCTTGTACTTGCTCAGTACTTAATTGTGTGTTTGTATCTGTTGCTGTAATAGTTAATGTATCACCTGACATTGCAGTTGTAACATTAGTACCACCAGCAATTGTAAGTGTATCACCAGGTGTTATACCAGTTGATCCAGTATCACCTGCTACAGTTGTATCAGCTACAACAAAATCAATATTACCGTTAGTATCATCATAACCAACAGTAATACCAGTTTCAGTACCGTCTAACATTCCACCTACAAAATCCTCAACTTGTTCTTGTGATAATTGTGTGTTTGGTGTAGTTACTGATCCACCTAATGATATTGCAGATCCATTAATAGTTATAGAGCTGTTAGCTAATTTAGCATTAGCAATATTAGATAACCCTAATGTTATAGTACCAGAGGCTGTTATTGGTGAACCAGAATCTACATCAATGCCATCAGTACCGGATATTGCTACTGACGTTACTGTACCAGATCCAGATCCAGTACCTAACGATACCCATGCTGAGCCATTATAATATTTAACTGTTCCTGAATCATATATTATTTGACCAGTGCCTGGTGATGTGACTCCACTTGCCGCTTGGTTGTGTAGCCTTACATTTCTGATTTCCGCTGATTTTTGGAAATCCATGTGATTTAAAATTGGTATTGCCATAATTTTTGTTATTTAATGTTGAATGCGAGACTACCCGCGGTTATTTTAATATATATGCATAGCCACTATGAGCATCTGCTAAACTTATTGTTAATTGATCTTTGGTTACGTAAGTTACAACTCCCATTGCTTGAACATTATTGTATGTTCCGCCCCCTGATAATTTTATATTAACATGTGGTAAATAATCACTTAAATCTAAATTATGCGTTATAGTCCACGTATTTGAAGCATTATTTTGATGATGTTTATAAGCTATACCAGCGCCATTATTCACAAAATCTTTTATATCAGCTAATGTAAAGTTTTTAGTTTCACCTGACGTATCAGTGCCTAATAATTTATCACTATCTGTTATGCTACTATCATTAGCGTAAGTGGTTAATCTAGCCATTTGTATTTATTTTTTTATAATATTAACGGATTTTTCAATCCCACGTGAACCGAAATAGGAAATAACAACTGCCATCATAACTTTTTCAAAAGTATCATTCCACAAAGGTCCAATTTGAAAATCTATTGAATTTACAGAATCTAATATCCCAGCAAAAGAAAATACAACAATACACCATATTAAAACCATAGGTCGTACATTTGCAGCAAGCCAAGATCCAGAAGCAGCATCTGCTTTCCATCTTAAACTTATTTCTTCCATTTCTTTATTTTGCTGATCGTATATTAATTGTTGTAATTTAATTTTATCGTCTGTAGATATTTTTGCTTTACCTATTTCTGCAATTGCATCTTTAGGTGAAACTACTCCATTTAATACAGCGCCGAGCTGTGGTGAAACAACTGAAGCTGCACCAAATAAAAGTTTACCTACGGTAGTTTCCGTAAATTTCTTTTTTGGTTTAGACATAATTTTATCTAAAAGTTACTTTTTTACCTTTATTTTTTGTTTTATACTTAAATGGTTTAAGTTTTTTACCAGTTTGACTTTTAACTTTTTTCTTTTTTACTGGCCTAACTTTTGCTTGGCTAGGCTTAGACTTAGGTATTCCTGATGGTAAAGAAGTTAATGCTTCTGCTTTTATATTTCTAAAAGTACCTTCTTTTTTTACTGTTTGTATTGGCTTAGTAGCAGAGCTAATAGCTTTAGATAATTCAACATCAAATGTTTTTTCATTTTTTTTATTTATTCTTCCGCTTGGTTTAATACCTGCAAACTTTTTAGCTTTACTTATTATACTACTTTGAGCCGCAACATTTTTTATACTTGGAGCTTTTGTTTGTAATTTTGATACACTTTCTGCGCCAGGATTTATTTTTGGGTTATCAATTCCTGCTAATCCTTTATCATCGTATATTAAATAACTTTCTTTACCCCCAGGATTGATTTTTTTACTTCTAAATCTAGCTATATCTCTTGCGCCTCTAACTCCTGGATATTGTTTATCAAATTCTGCCATTTGGCCTACCGTAGATTTTGAAATTGTTTCATTGTCTTTTTGGCTAAAGTTACCGGGAGTGTTTTTTTCTTTTTCTCCCATTGACATTGTATAATGTCCTGCTTTATGTCCCATAATTATTTTTTTAGTTTAAATTGTTTATTATAAGGCACTAAATTATTTAATGCTTGTCTTCTTCCTTCGCAACCACAAGGTATATTTAAACCTTGAGATACTTTATCTACCATTGTTTTTATACCGGTCGCTGTTGTAAATTTATGTATGCTATCGCCTAATCCTCTACTTTTCATATTAACAATTCCATTTTCTTCTTGCCGCTTTACCCCTTTTGCTTGTCCAGCTTCTTGATCTAGCACAAAACGCTTTACGTCTTTTATAAGCTTTACTTCCTTTCTTTAATTTAGAAGGTGGTGTTGTAACAGCTGTTTTAAGTTTACTCCCAGGATTATCTCTTCTATATTTAGCAACACCTTTAGCGGTCATACCACCACCAGCTTTTTTACCTTTGCCTTTGCCTTTTTTTACCTTAGCATAATATCCTAGAGATTTTTTTCTTGAAGGAGCATTCTTTCTTGCCATTATTTTTTCTTTTTCTTACCTTTTTTATTTCTTAGCATTTTAAAATCGGCACCCGTAATTTTATTAAAAGGCTTAGCCATCCTAGCTATTATTAATTGTTTTGCTGTAAGCTTTTTCATTTCTTTTTATCTTTTTTACCTTTTTTAGCTTTCTTTTTAACTTTTTTCTTAGATGGTTTTTTGTAATTATACATAATTATCTATTTTTATCTTTAATCATATCATCTATAGCTTTATTATAAACTTTATCTGTATATGATTGGTTATTATAGAACGTGCTTCGTTCGCTTGTTGGCAAATCTTCTTCTGCAAGCATTATACGATATATTCGCATAATTAACTGTTTGCATTTAAAAGAAGTTTTATATATACTATATTTTATAGTTGTTCTATTACGATGCCTCCATACATCTATCCATCCATCTCTTCTCAGTCTTTCCCATCTATCTTTATCCCAACTGTATGTGTAGGTGCCATCAATAAAATCATTACGTGTAAATCGATCTTTACAATCTAAATAAATTAGTAATTCAAGATCAGCATCGGATAGGCTATAAGTTTTACAGGCCCATTTTCTAATGAGCCTATAATACTTTAATAAATTTATTTCACGTAAGTCACTAGCAGATAGTTTCATTCTACTAAAACAATATCTCCTAATTTTAAAACGTGATATAACTTATCGTTCCATTCAATACCATGCCCTGCATGCTTATCGTAGTGTACTATATCACCGACATTTAACATATCAGCTAAATGACCAGCGGCTATAACTTTTCCTTTTAAATACCTAACGTCTACATTTTGATCTTCAGTTAATTCAAGACCGTGTATTTTTTTAGGTGCTTCTTTTATTTTTTCTACAACGACGTAATAATTAATTGCTTTCATTTACTCTAATGTTATTAATTACACAATCCGCTGAAAATATTGTATTCACAACACTAACTGCATTTTTCAATGCTGTTTTAGTTACAAGTACTGGATCAATAATACCTTTATTAATCATTCGTACTGATTTTTCATTTACAACATCAACACCTACCCCAGAAGAAGGATATTCAATATATGGTAAATTAGCATTGTCTAATATTGTTTTATAAGGTGATTTAATTGCTTTAAGCAATAATTCTTCACCTAAGCCGTTAGGCTTAATTTTTTGGGAAGCATTCAATAAAGCTACACCACCGCCGGGAACAATACCTTCTTGTAGTGCTGCTCTAGTTGCATATATTGCATCTTCAACTCTATCTTTCTTTTCTTTCATTTCAACTTTAGAGTCTGCACCGACTTTAATCATCGCTACCTGACCGTTCAGCATTGCTAATCTTTCTTGTAGCTTCTTCTTAAAGAACGGATCTTTTTCTTCTTTTATTTTACTTTCTACAACTTCAATTCTTTCATTTAACACAACACCTTGATCTATTGTTTGTAATACAGTATGTTTATGATCGGTAACTGCTTTTATGGCTTCACCTAAAACATCAGGTTGTATTAAATCAAGATCATCACCGAGTTCTTCGTTTATCACTTTCGCTCCGGTAAGTATCGCAAGGTCTTCAATTGTATCTTGTTTTGTTGGACCGAATCCAGGCAGATCTACAACATTTACTTTTATATTACCTTTAACTTTGTTGGCTAGTAACGCTGTCATAGGTTGTTGCTCTACGCCTGCAACGATCAATAAACTCCTTTTCTCTTTAATAACAAACTCCAACACGCTTTGTATTTTACGAATATTAGGTATCGGCGATGAAACTATCAGTACGTACGGATTATCTAGTTCCGCTTTACCTTTATCCTTGTCTGTCATAAAATGTGGCGATTTGAGTCCGCTTTCAATTCTAGTGCCCTCTACAAATTTAACGTATGTGTCATGGGTCTCAGACTCTTCCATAAGGACGACACCATCCTTACCTACTTTTGAGTAAGCTTGCGATATAACTTTTCCGAGAGCTTCATCATTATTACAGCTAATTGCTGCAACGCTTTCAAGCATATTGTCTTTTACCTCAATTGCTTTTTTATCAAGATATTTTTGAACTTTGTTAAGTCCTGATAATATACCATTTTTAATATCTCTTATGTTATTATCGTCTTTTTGTTCATTTGCTAAATGCAATAGTGAATGAGCAAGTACGGTAGCTGTTGTAGTACCATCACCTGCTTCTTTCACTGTGTTCTTTGCTGCTTCTTTTATTAAAGTAGCACCAATATTCTCGACCGGGTCGATTAAGACTACGCTTTCCGCCACGGTTACACCATCTTTTGTGATCACCGGTCTTCCGAGTGCATCCTCGTATATTACGCATTTACCAGAAGCACCAAGAGTAGATTTAACAGCGTTTGTTAATTTATCTACCCCGTGCATTATTTTTTTTCTAGCATCTTTTCCGAAGGAAAGATCTTTCACTATCTCACTTGGGTTATTATATTCCATTAAATTAAATTTTTATTATAAGTGGTTATTTAAAGGTTTTTACAACTTTAGGTCCTTTTGCGAACTCTAGTCTTTTGTTGTAATGTTCAATACTTGCATCGATTGCAGCTTCTGCTGATTCAATGGTTTCTCTTCTTGTAATGTCTGTCCATTCACCGCTAGGCTCACCATCAGCATTTAAGCTTTGGCATTCGGTTTGGTAATAGCCATTTGGTAATTGTACAATTCTCCAATTTTTCTTGTCTGCGAAAAATTCCCAGGATTTTCTGGTTTCTTCGGATATTCCTTGGTTACTGTTATTCGCCCAGGAATAGGTTTTGTAATAAAATGTCATGGTTTTGGTTTTATAATACTATAATTACGCGGTTATTATATATAATTAATCCAAGCGTATGCTTTTCTATTATTTACGTAATTAAAGTTTTTATCGTTATTATAGGCTTCTTTTTCAAAAGGTATATTATAATAAGCTTTTTTATTATTCTTATATTTAATTACATTTATTAAATAAAAAATTAAATAAAGTAAATAAAAAACTATTACACCTAGCTCTATTGTTTGCCAAAAATGTATTGTTTCATGATTTATGGTTATTTTACCTCTTTCAGTATTTTTTCTATTTTCCCTCATTATTATAAAAGGAAATAAGGCAATACCACCTATTTTCATAAACCATGAAATACTATCTAAAAATTTATCGTTATATATTTGTATTGGTTTCATATTAAGGTATACCAGATGTACAAATAGTTCTACTATTTATCTCATTGTCATCATTTATATTTGCAGCTATAAGGTATTGGCCATCGCCGCCTACATTGTATATTAGTATTGCAAAAGTATCTGCGCTGCCTGAAACATTCCATGAATTAAAATCTAATTCAGAACCTGTTGTTCCATTTATAAGTTTATTAGCATCAGATTCGGTTAAGTTATATGCTGATTCACTATTGAATGAAGTATAATTATAGTTACTACATACAGTAGAATGCGAAACTACAGAACCTCCCGATCCATCAGAAACATTAATAAACTTTATTTTGCCATTCCAAATATCATGATCATAATTATAAAACTCTGACATTGCGTGAGGTGTTGAACCATCAGGTCTGTCTGTAGCTGCATTTGCTGCATTTATAGTGCCATAAGTTCCAGTACTTGCTGAAGTTAAAGATGTAGCATTAGCTGTATATGTTACTTCATAAACATTGTTTTCAAGTTCATTACGTATACTTGCTAACCTTAATATACCACTACTTGGAACAGCCATTACTTTATTTGTTTTTTAAGTTGTTCAACTTCAGCTTTCAAATCTTTTATAGCTTCTATTAAATATCCAACAACATTGCCATAAGCTACCGCTTTATATTCACCTTCGTTATTAACTAGTTCTGGTGCAATTTTTTCTAACTCTTGCGCTATAACACCACTACTTTGTTTATTATCTTTTATAAAACTAACACCCCTCATGCCATATACTTTAGAACCATCAAGTGTTTTTATATCTGACTTTAATCTTTTATCTGAAAATGCAACTACATCTCCGCTAGCTGTCATAGCTCCTGTAACATTTACTCCTCCTGTAACTGTTTCTAATTTTTTAGCATTATCAAAATATAATTCTGTTCCACCATCATTTCTTATTATAACACCATTTTCGCTTTCTTTTGGTCTAAGATGTATTTCACCGCTAGGATGACATCTTATATATAAGTTTCCTGTATTGTTATCAATATATGAATTATTACTTGTATGATATAAATCAAGATCTGCGCCTGTACCTAATTCAAGTTTATGGCCATCTTCAAATGTCATATCGCCATTTACAGTGACATCACCTGTTATAGTACCTCCAGATAATATATTTGTATTTGTATCAGTATTAGTATCGGTAGCCACAATTTCAATATTGTTAGCATCTGTATGATTCAATGTTATATTGGCGCCCGCTACAAATTTTATATCTTGATTACCGCTGCCAGCCCCGCCTGTAGTATTTCTTAGTATTATATCATTAGAACTATCAACAAAAGATAATGTAGTAGTGTTTTGTGTATTAGTATCAGTATTGGTATCTGTCCACGGTACATTAACAAACATTTTTTCCGAAGCTAGTTCTACCGGATAATTCTTACCATTTTCTGTATACCCGATTTGTACACCACCGCGAGTCCCGTCTGCTGCTGCAGGTAAGCTATAATTATTTGCAGATGTACTTATTACACCTGTACTATTATTATAGCTTATAAGTCCTGTTCCTGATATTTTACTTCTAACTTGTGAATCTGATAGTTGGGTATTTGTATCTGTAGATGCTATAGTTACTGCTCCAGCATTTTCTGTTATTGTAACATTCGATCCAGCTGTAAAAGCTAAAGTTTCTGTGGCACCTAAAGTATTACCACCAGCTGTAACAGTTCTGAATGTATTATCGTTTGTATCTGTTGATGATATTGTTATAACGCCTGCTGCTTCAGATAATGTTATATTACTACCTTTTTTAAATCTTAATGTTTCAGATGCTCCTAAAGTAGTGTTAGCAGAACCATTTCCATTACTATCAACCTCTACTGTTCTAAATGTGTTAGTATCTGTATCGGTTGCAGCAATTGTTATAGCGCCATTACTTTCAGATAATGTTACATTCGTACCTCCAATTAAATTTAATGTTTCTGTAGCTCCAATAGCTGCTCCGTCAGCTTGTACAGTTCTAAATGTATTTGTAGTATAAGAAGGAACATCCCATGTATTATCTTGACTTAAAAATCTTGTTGTTGTATCGGAAGTTCCATTTACAGCACTTAAGTCAGCTGCTATATTTATTGCTCCTGTTGTTGCACTATTGGGTGTTAAATTAATATATGAGCCGTCTGTAGTTGTAACACTTAATACAGCATCTGTTGGTGTTAATAATAATGTATAATCATTCATATTACCAGCTGTTCCACCATTGTGCACATAAGATTTATTTTGATCAGATCTTACAACTATATCACCTTCTTGCGCGGTTAAAGCTAAATGTGCTGATTCGTTTGCTGCTGTTTGTACAGTTGTCAACGCAATAGCCCCAACATTTAAAACCCCACTACCGTCGATTGTCAAATTTCCTCCGACTTTTACACCACCTAGCGTGCTTGACGATGCAGTCGGTAAAGTGTACGATTGATCATCCGCTACAAAGTTTATTTTATTATTTGCATCATCGTATGTAACTGTAATTCTAGTTTCAGTGTTACTCGATAACATCTCTCCTACATAATCTTGTACAGTTTCTTTTGATAATTGTGTATTGTTATCTGTTGAACTAATTGTTCCATCTGAAGCAATAGCTACATTTGTTCCAGCTGTTAATGCTGCTACAACATTTGTAGTATCAGTTACATCAGCACTAGCTTCTATACCATCTAACTTACTATGATCATTATCTGTAAACGCATTTGTATCAGAATTTGACTCGTATAATGTTTTTATTTCTGACGCTGTTTGATCTGCAGTTGCATTACTTTCTATGTTATCTAACTTAGTTTTTAGTGTATTTGTGAAGTCGTTGGCAGTTGGAGTAAAAGTTATATCTGAAGCACTTTGCCTGTTTAATGTCAGCGTTTGACCACTTACACTCGCATTGGTTACGTTTCCTGTTGCTAATGTAAACTGTGAAGGTAATGTAATAACACCTGTAGAGTTATCATAACTTGCACCACCACCTGTTACAGATATTTTGCTTCTTACTTGGGTATCGGTTAGTTGTGTATCAGGTGTTGTTACTGTTCCACCTAAAGAAATAGCTGTTCCGTTGATTGTTATGCTAGAATTAGCTAAATCTGCATTTGCAAGTTGTCCAGTTATATTCGATGCGCCTAAATCTACTGCTAATTTTGTAGTATTATCAATAGTTTCTCTTACAATACCCCCATTACTTTTTAAACTTATTGATAAAGCACTACCTTCTGCTGCAAAAAATCCATTTAACTCCTCTAATGTGAAGTTTTTTGTTTCAAACTCGTCAACATTACCGACGGTTCTTACATATGATGACCCTAATACCTTATCTTTATTATTTAATGTATTATCTTTGCCGTATGTTGAGATTCTAGCCATATTTTATTCTTTTTTAGTTCCTCTACCTCGGTTACCACGATTCTTTTTTACCGAAGTAAACTTTTTAGTTTTGTGGTCGTAATCTTTACCCTTTAAACTTCTACCTTTCTTTTTTGCAGCACGTCTTTTTCTTTGGTTCTCTGCTTTTTTCTTCCTACGAGTAGGTGTCATTGCATATTTCTTATCTCTCGCTGCTTTGCGGACTCTAGCTCGTTTACTTAGTTTTTGTGCCATACTTTATTATTACGTGACAATAGGTTGTTATTAAGTACCCTATAATAGCTAATGTCGTATATAGAAGTAATGGGTTACATTACCGTATTTACCTTGTACACCTAAAATAAAAATCAAAATATTTTACCCCACGGGCCCTATATTTATAATATTTATATAAAACTTTTTGCCTTTTACAAACATAATACGAAGTTATATGGATAATATAAGTGTAAATAATAATTAATAAAACTATAAAATTTATAACTTATGAATAATTCTAAATTAAACAATGCAATCAGCAAACTAAGTAAGACAGAGTTAGCTGAAATCTTTCCACCAATTACTAGAAACAATTTCGTGGTAAGAGAGAACTGGTTCGGAAGAAATCAAATCATTACTTTCGTAAACAATAAAGGTCAACAAATAACTTATAACCACGATGAGGTTCTTAAAGTAATGTTACCTAAGCTAAAGCTAATGCCTTGCTGGATTAAAAGAAAGTATTGGTCTCAGTCAACTGACATGCCAAGTAATGTCAGAGATAAAGTAATCGAAAGAATCGACTTAACTGAATCTAAATAATGAGAAGGTTTACACACTATGTATTGCTCACTTGGGCGTTTACCTTGGGAGCAATGTCCTTCATCGGAATAGGATACATGATATTTATACTGGTGACAGGTCAAGTAACAGAGTTCAATATCGCTTGCGGTATATGTGACTAACGTAAACACCGAAACTATAAGGTAACGGTGTATAGCATTACGGTATGTATAGCATTTAGGTAAATATAGTATGACATTAGCTAGTTATTATATATACTTAATATACTATTGTCACACTTTTTATTTTCTTTGTAAGAACCGTCGGTAATGTTGACGAGTTTGAAACAAAAAACTTCACATTAGA
>CAACVD010000074.1_pt1 | contig 39290 bp, 61 predicted proteins | sample 2381771 | NCBI WGS metagenome assembly CAACVD01 (sample SAMEA5211965, study PRJEB30684) | marine metagenome | biome: Marine; feature: Epipelagic; material: Water | collected 2015-10-15 | depth 15 m
ATGGACTTACACGGAGAAATAATATGTCAAATTACGAAGCAACAAAATACGATTTTTCAGGAGCAAGCCTTACAGGTATCGAAGGAATTCCTACAGCTACTATTGTGCCGTGGTCTTCTTCTTCAGTGCCGTCAGGTTTCTTAGAGTGTGATGGATCTGCAGTTTCAAGATCAACATATGCAGCATTATTTGCAATTGTAGGAACAACTTACGGATCTGGGGATGGTGCATCTACTTTTAATCTTCCTGATCTACAAGACAACGTACCACTTGGAAAATCTGGAACTAAGGCTCTAGCATCAACAGGTGGGGCTAACACTGTAACATCAACTGGAAATGTTGGTGGAACTACAGCCAACGCTACTTTATCAGAAGCACAATTAGCATCACACACTCATAGTTTTCCCTCTCCAGGAAACCCAGGCCCTTCAAGAAGTTTTACAATTCAACCTTTCAGCACTAGTAGAAATCCAGCAACCACAGCCTCTTCTTCAACAGGTTCGGGCACAGGGCACCAACACAACATGAGTGCAACATTTACTGGTGATTCAACTTCGGTTTTACAACCTTATTTAACAATTATTTATATTATTAAGACATAGGAGAAATTATGGCAACAAATTCAACTTGGACAGTAATATTTGAAGATAAAAAAATTATTAAACAAAATGATAATTCTAGAGCATATAAAATTGTTGACGATTCTTTTTGGAGTCAAGGTAAATTTTCAAACATTTGGGCTATTCAATATGGAACAGCAAACCCTAGTGATACCGTGGAGTACAGAGATGAGACTCCTCATTCTAGTTGGGAAGACGCAAACTTAGGTGACTTTTCAGACTTCACTACTAGATGGGATGCAGCTCATTTAACTCAATTACAATCTGATTGGGACAATGATAATGTTGAAGGTGAAACTTCAGATGACAAAATCGCCAGACTAGGGGCTAGACCTACAAGTTATTCTTCCTAAATTCTAAGGTTCTAATATTATATTTAAAGTTAGTCTCATCCAATTGTGTGTTTCGCCAATTGGTTTTTTTCCAACATGAAATTTATTTGAGTCAAATATTACAGCATCACCGGGTTTAAATTTAAATTCTTCTCCATCAACATGTAAAGATCCTTTCCACCCATCTTGCCATATAGGAGTCATAAATATTAAAACCGTTTGAAATTTTGAATCACTGCTATCTTGATGTAGCCAGTGATTTTCAGAATCACTGTAAGTTATGTTAAACCAACTTCTTTTAATTTTTGTATGCATACCAATATTTTTATTTTTAAGAATTTCTTCCATTCTAAAAACTAAAGTTTTTACATATAAATAAAAAGCATAATTATCTATTGTGCCGTCTTGTGATTTTATCGCATACAAAGGTGCATGTGAAAATTGTTTATTAAGTAACATTTCGTTAGTTATTCCATCGATTGACCAAGATGGGCTAGAAATAATCTGTTTGTAAATAAAAAAAAGTTCTTTGTTTGAAACTATGTTATTTATTATTTGAGTTTTCATTTTACTTTAACATCATCCATGAAGTTAAAATATATTTTTTACCGGATAAAGGAGGATTACCTCGATGCACATAAGGAAAAGCTGCAGGCCAAATAACTATTCTACCTGTTGTTGGTTTTATTCTTTTTGAAAAATGTAAAAATTCTGTTTCTCCACCCTCCTCTACATCATTTAAGTAAATGGAAAAAACAAAAGCTCTATTAGAATCCATTTCCTTTGGACTGTGTTCAAGATGCCAAACATGATATCCTTCCGTAGGCAAAGTTTTTTGAATTTTCAATGAAGTATAAAAAAATTTATCTAAACCATAAGCACCACCTGCTCCTGTATTATCAACATAATGCCTCCAAGCTGTATCATAATTTACAATCATAGATTTTAATTTTTCCCACCAAATCTCTATATTATAGGGTGCTATAAAAAATTGTTGGTCTTGTTTTTGTAATATAGACGCCCTCTCTCCACCAATTCTGTTAACTGTGTTATTAAATTTATCTTCATCTTCAAATAATTGAATAGCTTGATCACACTCTGCTTTTGTAATGTAGTTATCATATACTCCGATAAAATTATTTATATTAACTGTTCTTTCCATATTTATTAAATTGGTTTGTGTTCATTTAATTGATCATATGCATGGTCTTTATTAGGTCCGTTTTGATTTACATAATGAAAAAAAACTTGAGCCATACCCTCACCTTTATAAGTTCCTACACGCCAATGTTCTTGTTCGCATCCTGCATATAATACGGCATCTCCTTCATCTAATTCGAAAGAAGTTCCTTCAACAACAATTGACCAATTATCATATTTTTTTATACAAGCAGTTACGCTTACTTCACACGAAGGTCTATCAGTATGTTTAGCCAATATTCCACCAAAAACATAATACCTCCAATAGGCATATGTTTCGAATAATTTTAAATTAGATTCTTTTTCCACCAAAGGTAGTTTAGTTTCTAAAAGAGAGCTCATTAAAGGATCATTATACCATGCTGGTGAAAAAGACTGGCCATCTAATGTATAATCTTTATTTAAATCTAATTTTTTATAACAATATTTTTGAAGCATTTCTAATTCTTCTTTTGAAAAAAAATTTTTTATTAATTTATAATTTACTGCAGCCATGCAACTATACTATACCTTGTTCCTTTCGTGATAGGTTGAATACTATGGGGATACATAAAATTACTTGGAAAAAATACAATAGATCCTTTATCAAGTTTTAATCTTTTAATTTCTTTATTTTGTTGATCGGTAAAAATTAAATCTCCGCCTTCATAAGTGTCATTTAAATTAATTATAATACTGAGGTGCCTAGGTGTACTTGTATAGTGATCTGTATGTATTTCGTATTTTCCACCAGGCGTATATTTTAATAAATCTATTTGATTAATTTTAACACTAGACATTTTAGGAAATTTTGCTTTATAAAAAGTATATATTCTTTCTATTTCTTTTTTAATAAAATTCCAATAAAATACATTAGTAGGGGTTGTAAAATTTAATTGATAACCTTTAACATTTCTATACTCTTTACGTAAACCAATTCCAATTTTTAAATAATCTTTTGCTTTATGGTTCGTTAAAGGAATAATTTTATTTATAAAATCTTTAGAAATTATATTTTTTATTTCAACGATTGCTTCTAAATGATTCATTTATATTAATACAAAATTATTATTCTCAATGGGCTGTAAGGTTAAATCAAAAGCTACAGTAATTCGTCTTGAGGATGTAACATCAGTGTAATGCTCAATCCACGATGGAAATATTGTTATTTTACCAGGTTTGTTTTCTAATTTAAACGCTGTATCGTCAAAAGGATTTACGTAATAAGTACCAGTTTTATTTATTTCCACACAAAGATGTCCGCTTAGAAAAGAAGTATTTTCTACTGAATGTCTATGTCTTTTTATTTGTTCTTCTTCCCTCATTACATTGGCCCAACATTTACCATAAATTTTTTTAGGCATTGGTATTTTTAATCCTTTTAAAAACAATTTTAAATTTTTTTTGATGTTGTCTTTTAAAAAAATAGTCTCATCTGAATTAAATAAATTAAACGACATATGTCGACTAGTGAGACTTTTTTTACCTAGCCCAGTTCGACCGTCTCCCTTTGATGTTGTATTTTTTATAATGTCTTTTTCTATATTTAAAATATGATTTTTTAATTTTTCTATGTCTATATCAGACATGTTTTCATACATAAAATATTTATAAAAAGGACTAAAAAAATTAGTAGGAGCAAGACTTTCAAACACGTGTATCATCAGCATGTCCTATTATTATAACATAATATCAAAATTGTATGCAACAGTTATTCTTGGACCTTCTTTCTCTTGACGCTCTACGCAATGTCTCAACCAAGATGGAAATATGATTAAAGTGCCTTGTTCTGGTGTAAATATTACTTTGTCCCATGTCATAAAGTTATTATAGTTAGGTTCAGGTTTATTGGCTACATCATGTATGGGCGATGCAAAAAATACTCTTGCATCTTTATCTACATCGGATTTTAAAAAATAAATACATGAAACATGTGATTTACAATGCGAGTGAAATTCTTGAAAATCATACTTATAGTATACATTGAACCAAGCACTAGTTGCTTTAAGACTATTGTAACCTATTGTTTTACCATGAGCTATTACTTTAGCCCTAACCCAGTTGTTTAGGTCGTGAAATTTTTTAGCATCCAAAACATCTAACATATCTAAAGTGTTAAAGGTTGAATTTGAGATCCAACCCGTGGCAACATCGTTCTTTCTTTTTTGAGACATCTTTATGCAATAATTTGCAGTTTCTTCACAAAGCGTTTTGTTTTTATCATATTTATCTGTGCTTATCATTACAGGAAAAAATGGTTGAGTTAGCATAAAACCTATTGTATTCTACCTTTCTTTATATTCATAACAAAGGTATACCATACTTATGGCACTTAAAAAAGTAGATTTTGCAGCTGGATTCAATAAACAAGGCGTTCCTTCAGCCCTTCCTGGAAAGTGGGTAGATGGTGATTTTGTGCGTTTTCGTTATACTGCACCAGAAAAAATAGGCGGCTGGTCTCAACTTACAGCTTCATCCAAAACATTGCCAGGAGCAGGCAGAGCTCAAGTGGCTTTTACCTCGTTAGTTGGTGAGAAATATGCTGCCATTGGAACGTCTCAAGGTTTATTCTTATATTATGGAAATGATTTTTATGACATTAGTCCTTTGGATACAGCCATCACAGGATGTACATTAACAACAGTTAACGGATCAAATGTTTTACAAGTTAATAAAGGTTCCCATGGATTAGCGGTTGGCCGATACATAACTCTATCTGCCGTAACTGTTACCGGTGCTTCAGATTATACTGCAGCAGAATTACAAGTAGCTTATGAAATTTTGACTGTGCCCGATATAGATAAATTTACTGTTCAGGCTGTGAGAAACGAAGGTGGTTCTGGAATGACTGCCGCTGGAGCTGCAACCGTAAATCCTTATGTTGAAATTGGGCCAACTATTCAAACTGTAGGGTACGGATGGGGCACATCGACATGGGGAGCATCAACCTGGGGAACTGAAAGAGCAACAAGTGATGTAACTTTAGACCCAGGAAATTGGAGCCTTGATAATTTTGGAGAAGTGTTAGTAGCCACAATATTTAATGGAGAAACTTTTACTTGGAATGCAGGAGCCACAAATGCTCGGACTATTAGAGCTTCTAAAACAACTTCAAATTTTCAAACTACTAATAATCCTACCAAAAGTAGATTTACGTTAGTGTCTGATAGAGATAGACATTTATTCCATTTTGGTACGGAAACAACAATTGGAACTCCAGCCACACAAGATCCTATGTTTGTAAGATTTTCAAATCAAGAAGATTTAAACACCTATACTCCAACAGCCACTAACACCGCTGGTACTTTTAGACTGGATACTGGTAATGAAATTAGAGCAGCTCTTCAAGGTAAAGATTATGTTTTTGTTTTAACCGACAATGCAGCTTACGTTATACAATTTGTTGGTCCACCATTTACATTTAGTGTTAGACAGGTCGGCACAAACTGTGGATGCATTGGGCAACACGCAGCCTCTTATGTAAATGGTGCTATCTATTGGATGTCTAATGAAGGCGGATTTTTTATGTACGATGGTACTGTTAAAGCTCTACCTTGTTTAGTTGAGGATTTTGTATTTACTACACAGAATGGAGATTTAGGTCTTAACTTTAATTCAGCAGATGTAATTTTTTCTTCACCAAATTCTTTATATACCGAAGTAAATTGGTTTTATCCAAAAGACGGATCTGATCAAATTGACAGATGTGTAACGTATAATTATCAAGAAAATGTTTGGACTACTTCATCTTTAGATAGAACAAGTTATCAAGACCAGGGAGTATTTAATAAACCTTATGCAACCGATTATAATTCTACAGAGACTCCTGTATTTCCTGATATTTTAGGAATTACAAATAAATATGGCGCTAGTATTTATTATGCTCACGAAGTGGGTAATGATCAGGTTAATAGTACCGGGACAACTTCTATAAATGCTTTTATTAGATCTGGGGATTTTGATATAGACGATGGTGAATTTTTTATGTCTATGAAAAGATTTATGCCAGACTATAAATTTTTAGTTGGTAATTCTAAGGTAACGTTATTTATATCTGATTTTCCCTCAGACACACAAGCAAGCTCGTCTTTAGGGCCCTTTACAATAACAAAGACCACTGATAAAGTAGATACGAGAGCAAGAGCAAGATTATTATCTATTAAAATAGAGTGTGACGCTGTAGGAGAAACTTGGCGTTACGGTAGTTTTAGACTCGATGCACAACCAGACGGAAGGAGATAAGATGCCACTAACTACAAAAGGTAAAAAGATTATGAAATCTATGAAAAAACAATACGGTAAGAAAAAAGGAGAAGCTGTTTTTTATGCTTCTAAAAATAAGAAAAAAATAAAAGGTGTAGATAAGAAAAGAACATAATGGCTAAACTAACTAATTATATACCGGAACCAAAACAAGAATACGACGTGGAAAATCAAAGACAGATAATTGAATCCATGACTACTATGAAACAACAACTTAATTTTTCTTTTCAAGAAGATTTAAAAAATGAACAGGACGCTTTTAATTACTTTTTATCATGACAATTCAATATAAAAATGCATCTAAGATATTAGATGGAACGGCTATGACAACTCTTTTGACTATATCAACATCAGCTGTTGCTATTATAAAATCTGTGTATGTATCTAATAATAGCACAGGGGCGGTATTAGTTAACTGTGATTTAAGAGATTCATCTGCTAGTACAGATGTAGAATTTTTTAGAAAAGACATACCTGCTACAAGCACAGTCAATGCCACAGAACAGGGGTTGAATTTAGAAGCAGGAGATGCTATAAAGGCTCAAGCGGAAACAGCTAACAAACTTGAAGTAGTAGTTAGTTATGCTTTAATAAACAGAGAGAATGAAAACGGATAACATACATAAAATAGATTGTACCACTATAACAATTTATAGAAATACAAAGACAGGCGAAACGTCTGAGAAAAAAATGGAAGGACCTGATATTGTAACAGACGTTACCGTTCAAGTATCTCCAAAAGGCTTAGATGTTTTTCAGAAAGTAATGAATGATAATAAAAAACCAAAACCCTAAAGGTGGAACCGAGTTACAACTTGGTTTCTTGCATAAATACGTAGATAAAAAATTATTGGATCAAGTACAGATATGCACTAGTGTGCCTGGTAAAGTACCTATAGACCCTAATAAGCTTAACATACTTTGGCAAAAAAATTCTTATGATCAACCTAATCTTTACCCCTGGTTTAAGGATCGAGGAAATCATAAACAATATGACTGGTACGTATTTAATTCTCACTGGAATTATGAAAAATTTAGAATGATGTTTAATCTTCCCACAGAAAAATGCATTGTAATTAAGAATGGCGTAGAAAAAATAGAACAATCTCAGCCTTATAAAAAAGGAGATCCGGTAAAAATTATTCATCAGAACACACCATGGCGCGGCTTGTCTGTATTATTAGGAGCAATGCAGTTAATTAAAAATCCATTAATTACTCTTGATGTCTATTCTTCTTGTGAAGTGTATGGCAAAGACTTTATGGATCGCAATGATCATAACTATCAAGGCCTCTACGATCAAGCTAGGGAACTTTCTAACGTAAATTACATTGGATATAGATCAAATGAATATATTAGAGAAAATATAAAAAATTATAATATGTATGTGTACCCAAGTATCTTTGAAGAGACTTCATGTATATCTTTATTAGAGTCTATGTCTGCAGGCCTATATTGTATTATAACTAATTATGGAGCTCTTTTTGAGACTGGTGCTGAATTTCCTATGTATATTCCTTATGATAGTGATTATAAAAGATTAGCTGAAAAATTTGCGTATGGAATAGAAGCTGCTGTTGAAACTCTACATGAACCTACAATACAAAATCATTTAAAAACTCAATCTACTTATACTCAACTGTATTACTCTTGGAATAAACAAGCTTCTGCTTGGAGTAGATTTTTACAAGGAGCTCTAAATGTCAAATCCTAATGAACCAATTTGGTTTAACAAAGAAAAACAAGAAGAAGCAAATGCGGATACTTATCAAACCATAAAAACAAATAAAGTAAGCTCTGAAAAAAATGCTAACGAAGTATATTTAGGGACATCGCCTCACAAAATCATGGTCTGCACACCATGTCATAGTGATGTAAGTATGCATTACTGTCAAGCTGTTTTAAAGTTTCAACAAGAATGCATGCGAAAAAATATGGTAGTAAGTTTTACTTTGTTAAAATCATCTTTAGTTACACAAGGTAGAAATTTATGTGTTGCTGAAATGTTAAATCATAAAGATAAATACACTCACTTATTATTTATAGATTCAGATATAGACTTTAATGCAAACACTATATTTAAAATGTTAGAGTTTGATAAAGATATAATCAGTGTCCCGTACCCAATGAAGACTATGAGTTGGGATAAGATATGGAGAAGATTAAACTCCAAAGAAGGTGCTGTTAATGACGCCAATGATTTAGCAAAAGCTGGATTTACTTTTCCTGTTAAAGTAGAAGATCCTAATGCTATTGCAGTAGAAAAAGGACTTGTGGAGCTCACTCACGCTCCGACAGGATGTATGTTAATTAAAAGAAGAGTTCTTGAAAAAATGATTGAAGAGTATTCACATTTAGAAATATTTCAACCTACCAATATTAATGGAAAAGAAGAAAAGAAAGATAATATGTATAATTTATTTGACACCTTACATGACCCTAAAACTAAACGTTACTTTGGAGAAGACTTTGGCTTTTGTCAAAGGTGGGCAGATATTGGAGGCAAAGTATATGGCTATATAGACGATCCTATCAGCCATGTTGGAGAGTATTGTTACACGGGTCGATTTAAGGATGATTTGTGGCAAGCAACAAGGCCTGTCAAATCTGTTGACGACACTACAAAAATCAAATAAAGTAAACTATTACAGGATTTCTGCGCCTGCTCAACAATATAAATGTACTTAAATTATGGCGATATCACGATCTTTAATGAACAGACAATTACAAGCAAACGGTGGAATTATGGATGTTTCACCCAGAGAAAAGTTTGGCTTAGGTAGTTCCCTTAAAAAATTTGTTAGAAAAATTATACCTAACGAAGTTGCAGAAATTGCTGTTAAAGCAGCACCTTTTGTAGCTCCTTTTAACCCAGCTATTGCCGCAGCTATGGGTGGTTTAGGAACATTTGATCAAACAGGCAGTATAAGTGATTCTCTTAAAAGAGGTGCCTTAACATACGGTCTTGGACAAGGAGCAAGATTTTTAGGTGGAGCAGGGCTTCAAGGTAATCCGTTTTCAATGACGGGAGGAGCCACTGGTGGACCAGGTGCATTCAGAGGCGGCTTTGAAGGATTTAAAAGTGGATTTAGTTCACCATTAGGAACAGAAACTGGTTTTAAATTAGGTGAACCAGTTGAAGCAGTTAAAGATGTAGGTGTTTCAGAGGGAAGCTATTTACCTTTCCAAGGTGAAGAAATGAGTATTCCTAATTATTCAGAACAACTTGATATTATACAAAAGGGAAGTCCTAGGCAAATAAGTATTACAGAATCAATTAAAAAAATTGTAGGTCCTGAAAGCACTTTAAATGAACGAGGAACTGAAGCTTTAAATCTTTTAAAAAGAGGAACCAAAGCAGCATTTACTAAACCAGATGGTAAAGGTGGAACCATGATTGATACAGCAGCAGTAATAGGAGCAGTGACTTTTGCAGCCTCATATGCAGAAGCAAAAGCTCTAGCTAACCAGGCAGGTGTTGATATTACAGAGGAAGAATATGATGAAGCACAAAGAGACGCAAAAAAAGCTGAGTATGCAGATGACTTAAAAAATTTCTTTGCTGGTAAAAAAGACGGCGGAAGAATAGGTTTTGAACAAGGCACCGCCCCTTCTGGAATATTTACTTTAGGAGACTATGCAAGATTTTTAGAAACAGCAGGTGATTTTAATAAATTGTATGACGAAGGCGAAGATGTAGTGGCTGAAGCAGGAGAGTTTGTAAAAAAAATTGGAGATAAAGAATATGATGATATGTCTTTTTTAGAGAGATACGAGGGGGATAAAATAGAAGATAAATTAGAAACTTTAGAAAAGTTGTATATGAAAAATATGGACAAGTATGATGACGAGTACGGTATAGAAGGAAGAGATATACCAGACCCAGATGCTATGGGAGCATATGCTCGTGAATTAATAAGAGACTTAAATAGAAGAGATAGAAAACTTGACGCTCTTGCTGAAATAGCAGGTTTAAAAGACGGCGGTAGAATAGGTTTAAGAAAAGGAACGGATCCTGAAGAAGCAGAAATAGGTATCATGACAATTGATGTTGAAGCTGGAGACGATGACGACATAGATGATTTAATGGCAGGAGGTATAACCTTTAACAAAGCCGAAAGAGCATATCTATATAATAGACTTGGAGGTAGTTATACACCAGGCAAAAGTTCATCAATGCCTAAGTTATATTATATATTAAATTTTCCTGATAAATATCCTGAAGATGCAGCAGTATTAAAAGAGATTGCTATTATGGGTGTTGGTACAGGCAAAAAAGACGGCGGTAGAATTAAATACTCTAGTGGTGCTAACAGAGTATCCGAACTATTACTATTAAGAGATGAAAAAATAGCAAAAGGTGAAGACGTCACTGATATTGAAGCAGAGATATTTCAATTAACAGGTAAGGAATTTAAATCTGTAGGAGGTATTACTGATGTACCTACAGGTAAAATAAGAAAAAATAGTGCTGGAGTAAAAGAACGAGATTACAGAGACGAAGGTGGTTTTGTACCAGTAGGTATTAAAGAAAAAGCTGACGATGTACCAGCTATGTTAAGTAAAAATGAATTTGTAATAACAGCCGATGCCGTGCGAGGTATTGGTGGAGGTGATGTTGAAAAAGGATCTAAAAAACTTTATAACCTCATGAAAAATGCAGAACAGGTAGGAAAAGCATAATGGCAGATTATACAACTATTAGTAGACAAGCTCCTTTTGTAGAAGCAGCTCAAGAAAATTTTATTGATTTATTAATGCAACAAGTTGGTAGAGCTCCTGGCTCACAAATTACCGACGCTCAAGGAAATGTTATAGGAACAGTTCCAACCTTAGCTCAACTTGGACCACAGGTTGCAACTCAAAATCCATTAACACAAGCTGCTCAACAGGCAGCGGCAACACAAGCTGGACTTGGTCAGTTAACATTTGACTCTCAAGGAGCGATTAGTGGAGTAGGCACCGGCACTGGAGTTGCAGGTTATCAACCTTTCTTAGATCAAGCATCACAATATCAAACAGCGGCTGCAGGGTTGACTGGACCACAAGCTTTTCAACAATTTATGTCGCCATATCAGCAACAAATTATTGACACAACTTTGACAGAATTTGATAGACAAACAGCAAAAGGTGTTCCTCAACTAGCGGCTAATGCTATTCAAGCAGGAGCTTTTGGTGGAGGCAGAGAAGGTGTGGCTGCAGCAGAATATGCATCACAAGCAGCTCAAAACAGAGCAGCCTTACAAGCGCAGTTATTAGGTCAAGGATTTACTCAAGCACAAAATTTAGCTCAAACAGCTTTTAATCAACAACAAAATTTAGGAACATTTTCACGAGGTCTTGCCTCATTACAGCCATCATTAGCAGCAACAACCACACAAACTTTAGGCGCTGCTGGTACAGGAGATTTAGCTTACAGACAAGCACTATTAGATGCAGCTCAACAAAGAAGTCAACTAGCTTATCAAGAGCCTTTAAATAGAATACAGAGTCTTGGATCAGGGATAGCAGGTCAAGTTGGTGGAGTTCCTTTTTCTACTACTAGAACAGAATTAGGTGGAGCAGGTGGAGTGGGTCCTTTATCAGAAGCTCTTGCTGCTGGATTAAGTGCTTATGGTTTAGGTAGTATTTTTGGAGGCAGAAGATAATGAATTTTAAAAGACCATCATTTAGAAGAGGCGGATCAACTGGTATAGGACAATTAACTCCTAGAGTAAAAGCTAACATGGGTTTTCCTAATTTTGGAGTATCCACTAATGTAGATAATTCAGGTTACTTAAAATATCTTGAAGACATGAGAGCAAAAAAAGCTTCTGGAGAACGTAGTGGTCTTATGGAATTAATATTAGGACCAAGATATACAGATCCTAATTATATTTCACCTTTTTTAAAACCAAACGCACCTTTCTTTTCTAACAAAACAGGTTTTGAGTTTTTAAAACCAACGGGCACGACAAGTGAAACTATTTACAGAACTGTAGATGGACCAAAGGTTATTGAAAATATTGAAGACATAAAAATAACATCAGATTCTGATAATTTAAAGAAGAGAGATGCAGAAAAAAAGATGCAAGAAATTATACGTGACGAAGAAAAAAATTTTAAAACTTCAAATGAAAATATTATTATTCCTCCACCAAAACCAGAAAATAAAGACAGAGAACTTTTAAGTGAGCTTTCTATGAAAGATGCAATCGAAGGTGAAGTAGATGTTATTAAAGATTTATTAAAAAACACTGGCACAAGTAAAGGTGAAAAAGCTTTATTACTTGCTAAAGCTATTAGAACACCTGGAACAGTTGCAGATAAATTAGAAGTAGCAGGTGAAGGCGCAGTTAAACTAGCTAAAGAAGAACGAAAACAAGATAAGGCCTTAATACTTACTGCATATAAAAATTACAAAGCAAAAGAATTACAAGACGGTAAATTAAATACACAAGAAACTGCAGTTAAAAATTATGTAAATAAAAAACTTGCAGATAAAAATAACACTAAATCTAAAAATGAATTAGAGTTAGAGGCTTGGGAGATTGTAATTAAAGGAAGAGATCCTAAAATAAAAGATTATAATAAAGAATTTGCGGTAGCACAATTGGCTGCATTAACAATACCGTATCAAGATGCTTTAAGAGATTTACGATTATTTGGTAATAAAAAAGATGCCGCTTCTAAAGAAAAAATAAAAAGAGCTAATGAAACTATTACAACTTATAGAGAATACGCTAAAATAGCTGGAGTTACTGTTCCCGGTTTAGCAGAAGGTGGTAGAGTAAACAGAGCTCTTGGAACTCCTGAAATGGGAGAAATAACTGAAACTATAGAAAAAGAAACTGTTGAGACTCCGATAGAAAACGTTGAAGCAACAAAAGTAACTGCTGCAGAAAATGTAGAACCAATGAAAGAAGTGCCTGTCATGGATTTTTCTACCTTAAGAAACAGGTTACCAAAAGAAATAACAGATGATATTGTGCAATTACTAGCAAACAGCAAAGAAGCATTACAAGATTTTTATTACATTAATTCACAAAATGATGTCAGTAGTTTTAATACGAAGTACGGAGTTAACTTAATATTACCGCCAGCGGTATTAGCATAGGAGGTTCTATGGATTGGCAAGAACTTGCTAAGATTGCAACATTTCAACAAGAGCAAGATGTGGTGGCACCACAAGCAGAAACTACTATTGGTGATTATGCACTCGATATATTTAGAGCACCTGTAGGTGGTATTAGTGATGCATTACAAGGTTTAGTTACATTAGGTGTATTGCCTTTTGATATGTTAACCGACAAAGATCTTACAGGAAAAATAGATGCTTTTTTTGAAGCAGCTCCCATTTTAAATATAGAAGCTAAAACAGGTCTTGGACAAGTTGTTCAAACTATAACTCAATTTGGTGTACCACTAGGCATTGCATCTAAAATAGGACGAGCAATTCCTCTTTTACGAAAAGCAGGACAGACGACTAAACTTTCTAGTCTACCAACTATTGGAGCTAAAGGCACAGAGATTGCACGAAGAGCGGGTTATTGGGGAGCTCTAGGTGGAGCCACGGATATTGCAGTTAGTGTACCAACTAAGAACGTTGTTTTATCAGACATGCTTGGCATAACAGAAACACCGGATCTTGCATCAGCTACAGGTAAAGAATTAGCTGTAGAAAAAATGAAACAAAAATTAAAGTTTGGAGCTGAAGGTGCAACTATTGGGGGTGCCATTGCAATGCTGCCCGTTGCTGGTGCGGTAGGTAAAAAACTTTTAGGACCTGTGTATAATAAAGTAATTGATCCTGCAGCAGGCGCGGTGTTTAGACAATTAGATAGTAAAGTTCTTAATCCATTAACAGTTGGAATAGCTGGTAAAGGTAAAGAGGGTAGCTTTATTACTAAAGGTATAAGAAAAGCAGGAACTAAAAAAGATGTATTTAAAGATAAATTATATAAAAAATTAGACATACCTGATCCATCCATGTGGGCTTTTTATAATACTAAAGGTGGTACGTTTGGGCAAACGGTTGCAGGTAAATTAAGTAAACTAAAAGAATACTTTGGTTCTGCAGGTTTAATGTCTAAAGGTTTAAAAAACGAAGGGGATAAAGTAACTGCTAAATTAGAAGCTATTACTAAAAAATTTAATCGTAAAGATGAATACATGAATGAAAAACTTTATGACATTGTCACTAAAATGAAGGGCAACATATTTGATAAAATAACAGATAGTCCTGGTTATAGAAATATTATGGACGATCTTCAAAGAGAACGTAATAAAATTACAGATTACATTATGGCCCCAGGTAAAGTACAAGCTGACAAAATGTTAAAACTAGTAAATCCTGCAGTAAGGACCGAGGCCAAAGAAATAAAACAAATGTTAAAAGAATCCAATCAATTGGTAGGAAATATGTTTGCTAACTCTCCAATTAAATCTTTTAAAGATTTGGCTAGTTTAAAAATGAAAGATGCAGATAATTTTTTTAAACAAAGACTTGCATCATTTAACAATAAAAATTTTAAATTTGATGTAAATGGACCTGCAGCCGCTGGAGCTAGAAAAGAAATAAAAAATACTATTCTTTTAAATCAAAATATGAGGCCTAAAAATATTTCTAGAAAACAAGCAGATACATTAAGAAAAAAATTAAAAGAAGGTAAAAAACTTAACGAAAAAGAAACAGCGTTTAACAAATTGTTAGACGCCGAAGTTACAACTAGAATGAAAGGATTAAAAAGTGCAGTCATAAATTCTGGAGCTAATACTAACAAATATTTTGGATCTATTGCTAGGTTTACAGGTAGAGATATTAAAAAAGTAGATGACCTTTCTGATGAAATTAGAAAATTTTTATCTACGCCCAAAGGACAAAAAGTGGAAATAAAAGATTACAGTCCAGTATTAGATACGATTATATGGAATAATAAACAAGTTTATCAAAGACAATATTTTGATCTTGTAGAGTCCGAATGGTTAAAAAATGGTATAGTATTTAAAAACATTTTAACGGATGACGCTGCGTATCAAGATGTAATAAGAAGAGGAATTGATCCTACAAGTTTAAGAAAAATTACAGCTCGACCTGACGCTGGTATTAATTCTATTGATGACTTTGCTTTAGACTCTAAATTTTTTAGGAATGAAAAAATGAGAAAACCTAAAGAAGGAGAAGCAGCAAAGTTTGATACTTATTTTACACTTCCTGAAATTGCAAATGCAATACAAGGAGTAAAAAGTAATTTTGATAATTTATTTGATGTACCTTTTTATTCTAACATTATGAAGTTTAAAGCTGGTGGTCAAATAACTAAAACTATTTTTTCACCAATGACACAAGTGAGAAACGTTTCTACAGCATCGTTTTTTCCATTAGCTAGTGGATTAATAGGAGGTCGTAGCTCAGTATCTCAAGCATTTAGAGATACGTTTGAGGATATATTTAAAAGTGGAAAAATAGACGAAAAGATATTTGATGATTTTATAGATGATAGTGTAACTAGAGGAGTTATTGATCAAAGTATTGCAGTTAATGAAATGAAACGTTTAGCTGAAAGAGGGGTTAAAGGGTTAATAAATATTGATGACTTTATGAAAAACCCGACAGTTAAAAAGTTTGTTGATGTTTATCAAGGAGGTGACAACGTTTGGAAAATATATTCTGACAGATTCTATCAATCTGCTCTTAAACAAGCATTTGGAGATCCTAAAGCTACGCCTGCTAAAGTATTGGCTGAAGTAAAAGACTGGTACAAAACTGTAGCTAAAGAAGATTTTATCGAAGTAAGTTCTATTACAGGTGCAAAGAAAACAGCAGACGAAGCTCTTAAAGAAGTGTCTGCATATCTTGTAACTAATACTATTCCAACTTACAGTAAGGTCCCTAAAATAATTCAAAGTATTAGAGACTTACCTTTAGGAAACTTTATAGCGTTCCCTGCAGAGATATTAAGAACAGGATCTAATTTAATTACTCTAGGTGCAAGAGAACTAACAAGTGTTAATCCATACATTAGACAAATGGGAGCTCGTAGATTAATTGGAGCTTCAGCTACGTTTGGTGGTATAGGTACAGTCATTGGTGGTACAGCTCAAGCTATCACTGGTGTAACTGATGAAATGATGAACAAAGCAAGAGCGTTTGTTCCTGTGTATGAAAAGAACGCAACATTAATACCAGTATCATCGCCTGATGCCGATGGTAACTTTAAGTATTTTAATTTTTCATATTCTAATCCTTACGATTCATTAGTTAGACCAATCAATGCAGTTGTAAATGCTTTTGGTAGAGGAGAACTAAATCAAGACAGTGCGAATACAATTGTGTTTAATTCTTTAATTGGTACTCCAGAGAATCCTGGAGCTTTAGTAGAATTCTTTTCACCATTTATATCTGAGTCTATTGGTGTTGAAAGAATTACGGACGTTAGTTTAAGAGGCGGAAAAACAGCAACAGGTAAAGTTATCTATAGAGACACTGACCCACTGGGTTTACAACTATCTAAAAGTTTAGAACATATTATAGGCGGCCTTAATCCTGGAGCATTTACTTCTGCTGTCAAAATATGGGACGGTGCTAGTGGTAGATTTACAGATTATGGTAGTGAAAGAAATTTAAGAGATGAATTAGTAGCATTGATGGCTGGTATACGTGTGCAAGAAGTTAAACCAATGCAAAGTATGCCATTTATTATTACATCGTTTGGTAGAGATAAAAGAAACATTGGTTCTAAATTTGCAAGCATTGCTTACAGTGCAAGATCTACACCCGAACAAAAAATTAATGCTTACAAAGTTTGGGTAATGGACTCATTTAAATCTCAAAAAAATTTAATGAATACTATTCAAGCTGCTGAAGACCTGGGTGTAAGTAGAAGTGAATTAAGAAAAGTTTTAAATGATCGTTTAAAAAACAAAACAGAAGTACAAAATTTATTCGCCGCTAGATTTAAGGCACCCACTCCAAGTGACGCTAGAGTTAAATCTTTACTTGAAAGATTAGAAAACCAAAATTTAGATGCAGCATTAAAATTTGAATTAGGTTTAGATATAGCCGAAGATGCATGGGATGATTTAAAAAAAGACGTAAGAAATTTCGACCTTAATGATAGTTTAGAGAGTTTTGAAACATACATCGATGCAGCTTTAACTTTTGGTGTCAAACAATCAAGAACTCTTCCACCTAGAGGAGCTAATTTAACACCAGTAGACAATGTGCCTGCAATATTACCAGTTGATCCAAACAAGGATGCTGCTATAAGTAGTCAAGTGGTTCAAGCAACAACACCATCAAGAACGCCTGGACTATTTGCACAATACTTTCCACGGGGGATATTTAACTAATGGCAACAATAAATGAATTAATCGCAGCGTATAACGCAGGGTCGACTTTTTCAGCAGACGCTAAAAAGATAAATGCGCAAGTGGACCAAGCTAAGAAAACTCTAGATAATATGGATGGTATTCTTGGAGTGCAAGAAGTACAACCTCTTGACAGAGATGAAACAGAATCCTTTACAACAACCAATGTAGTTGATGGTCCACAAACTGAAGTAGGACTAACTGAAACTGGTGTACCAATAATAGGAGCGGAGGCACCACCTGCACCCGGAAATTTTTTCTCTGACACGATCGATTCTGTTAAAAATTATTTGACAAGCGGAGGAACGATAGGAATGGTAGCTAGAGGTATAGGCTCACTTCTTCCACAAAGAGATCCAAGACAAAACGCATTAGATGCCTTCTACACTACAGGAGCAGGTGCACAATACATGAATCCAAGTAGCGGAAATTATATACCAGGTATGGAAAACTATAATACTGTATCGGGAGGCGCTTTAAACTTTTTAACTGGTGGCAGACTTGGTGAACCTACAAATTACGGTTTACAAAGAGCGTATCAAAAAAGAATAGATACTATTCAAAATACATTAGCAAATAAATATGCTGATGGCGATTACAGTGGCACTCAATTGGACGAAAGATTAAAAAATTTACAAGATGCTAAAATACAAGAGTCTATGATGTTAGATCGAGTTAACGAAGATACGGCTTACAGAGATGACATCGGAGATAGTTATTCTGGAAGTTATGACGTTAAGGATGATACTTCTTACAGCGATCCATTTAATCTAGGGGGCGGAGAATAATGGTTAAAAAATCTGCATTAGAGAAAATAGAATCTCATGAAAAACTTTGCAGAATTATGCAGAAACAAACGTTTGAGCAGATAAAAGAAATGCAAGAAAGAATAAAAAGATTAGAGTATTGGATTGTTGGTGGTATGGGTGCAGTGCTTATAACTTTACTTATGGATATGTTGAATTAAGTCTTCGGTTTATATTGACCTAGGTTAAGTTCAATGGGAGAACCTTCTCCTTCTTCAGAACCTGCATAAGTTCCTACTTTTCTAATTTTTTTATACAAACCTTTTTCTCCAAAAATATCAAAAATAGCATTTTTAGCATCTTCTAAATCTCTTACATCTTGTGCATCATTAAAATTAAATCTATCTGTAAGAATAATATCTCCATTAGCATCAATAGTTAAGTTGGCTGCACCAATAGTGGTTCTCATTTGAAATTCATCATCCATCATTTTGTTTGCTAATTCCATAATACCTTTTTCTTGATAAGAAATATCAGATTTTCCAGAAGGGTAGTCTTCATAAGTTATACTACTCTTACCCTTATCTAAAGAGTTTACGGCTGAATCTCTTAAAATTTTTAACTGATCTTCTGTAAAATAAGTATTGTCCGCAGGGGTGTCTATACCCAATAGGTCTGTAGTAAAAAACCTAACATTTGCAGGTATTTTATTTATTAAAGATCTAAGTATTCCGGTTTTTTCTGCCATTCTTTAATTTAGCATATATCCACAAACAAAAAAACAACAAAATTAAAGTTGGCTGTAAAATAACAAATATAATGATATTAGCTAATTCATAGCCCCAACCAGTAAAATCACCTATTACTTCTAAAACCCATACACACCAATTAAAAAAATTATTTACAAATACATCCATAAAAATAACCAGTTCCATCATTCATTATATGAAGATTAAGAGGGTAGTCAGCGTAGGTGCTTAATTTAAGTCTTAATATTTCACATAAACTAGAACAATTTACTTCTCCTACTAACTCTACTCCTTCTAACATTTGTTTTGTTACTTCTATTAGTTGATAAACACCATCATTTAATATTATTAAATCCATGCTTTTAATTCCTCACCCATAACTTCTGAAGCTATGTTTATTTTTTTACGTAAAGCTTTTACAATTCTTTCGTCAACTGTCTTTTCTGCTATGATATCAATGTAAGTCATTTTTCTTTTTTGACCAATACGATTTATTCTGGCCTCTGATTGAGTCCTTTTTTCTAAGTCATAACCATTAGAATAATAAATCATTACGTTAGCTTCTGTCAGCGTAATTCCATATCCACCGGTTTGAGGTGTACCAACTAAAAATCTAATATTAGAATTTGGATCTTGAATTTTTTTAATGGCCTCAGCTCTGTCTTCAGTAGAGGTGTCTCCATAATAAGTCATCACGGAACCCGGATATTGTTTTTCTACGGCTTTAACTATAGCATCTATGTCATGTCTCCAATGGGCCCAGATAATAGCTTTACCCTCTACCTCTTCTAAGATATCTAATAAAGTAGCAATTCTTTCATTCTTTATAAATTGAATAGTGCCATCATCGGCTTTAAAGTGACCACAAGTAATTTGTTGCATTCTCATTAGCTGCACCAAGGCGGTCGAGGTAGTCATTAGTTTACCATCCATTTGAGCCAAAGCTACATTTTTCATTTGATTGTATATTTTTTGTTGTTCTGGACTTAATTGAATAATTCTTTTTTGATGAGTGTATGCCGGTAAATCTAGACAATCTTCTTTTAAAACTCTATCGGAAAACGTAGTTATTTTGGCTGATAATTCATCTAAATTTTTATAACCCACAGGAACTTTTGCACTATGAGAACCAAAGTTCATAGTTTTAAGTATGGCGTATCTAGTTCTAAAAGCGTAATAAGAGGTAAAATCCAATAGTCCTTCTCCTAAAAATTCACATTGTTTATATAAATCTAACGGTGATTTAGTAACAGGAGAACCTGTAAGTATTCTTCTGTATCTAGCAAACTTACCTAAAGAGCAAATGTGTTTAGATCTTTTTGCATCTGGATTTTTAATAGTAGTTGACTCATCAACAGCCATTAAAGTTCTGTGACAACGTAAAAATTTAGCTGCAAACTCTACACCTTTACTTGTGCTAAAAGCATCTACGTTCATTATAATAATGTGTAGATCTTCTCCAGGTTCAAATAAAGAATCTAATTTTAGTTGTTGTGATTTAGTAATATTAGCTTGCCACAACACCATCTTTTTTTCAATGTGATCTACCATATGTACAGGTATTTCAGAGTCGTACCAGTTTTTATAAACACCTTTAGGTGCGATTAAAAGTAGTCCATTTATTTTTCCCTTATCATACAACATAGACACATTGTCTATTAATACTTTAGATTTACCAGTACCCATTTCCATAAAGTATGCAAAGTTTTCTTTATTCCATGACTTTTCTAAAGCAGTCATTTGATGCTTATACGGCTGTGTTTTAAATTTATAATTCATAGTAATTCTTCTTTCTATTGACACGCATACCAAAAGATATATAACTAGTCAATAGGAAAGTTATGAACACAGTTTATGTTATTCAAGAATTGCCAGGAACTAAGATAGGAACGCCTAAATTTAATATAATGGGCGCTCAAAAGTTTGGCACAATAAAAACTTTATTACCCGAACATTCACAAATTATATTGTCTCCAGGGCCTTTAATTTTTAAATTAAGAAAACTGTTAGATAAATATACCTCCGACGATTATTTACTACTTACAGGCGATCCTGCAATCATAGGCGTAGCTTGTTCAATTGTGGCAGATAAAACCGGAGGAAAATTTAATTTACTAAAATGGGATAGACAAGAAAAAACATATTATCCCATAGAAATAAATTTATATGAACAAGGAAAGATTGAAGAATAAACTTGACATAGGATATTATGATAATATATTAACACCACTAACCACGAAAGGAAAAAAGACATGAGTATAAACTTAGAAGAAGACAAAGTTGATTCGTTAAAAAATACGAATGACTTTAAACAATTATCGGAACAGGTTGTTAAGTTAAGAACCTTAGAAGATAAATATGCAGCTAAAGAAGAAGAGCTAAAAAAAATAAAAAAAGATATGGACGTTTTGTCTGGGGAGGTTATACCTACCATGATGACAGAAATGAATGTAGCAAAATTTAGTTTAGAGGATGGGGCTGGCGTAGAAGTCAAACCCGTCTATGGTGCTTCAATTCCTAAAGCAAAGGAAGAGGAAGCATTTAACTGGCTTCGTAAAAACGGCCTAGGTGATCTTATTAAAAATATGGTCACTGTTTCCTTTGGTCGTAACGAGGACAACAAGGCAGCAGATTTTGCTGTCCTTGCGCAAGGTCAAGGATATCAACCTTCCCAGAAGTTAAAGGTTGAGCCTATGACTCTTAAAGCATTGGTCCGTGAGCGTCTTGAGTCTGGGAAAGAGATGCCTACGGATCTATTTAACGTGTTCGCAGGAAGCCGAACCAAAATAACGAGGAAATAGAAAAATGAACAAAGAACCGACAACAAAAAAGAACGGTGCACTGTCAACAAACGTTGTGTTTGAGGCAGATGCAAACGTTCAAACTGGAACAGTAACCCAAGATGATCTTGCGTTACCATTTCTTAAAATACTTGGACAGTTATCTCCAGAAGTAAATAAGAGAGACGGCAAGTATGTAGAGGGAGCAGAGCCTGGAATGATATACAATTCAGTAACAGGTGAACTCTTTAGTGGTGAGAACGGAGTCCAAGTGATTCCATGTTACTACAAACTCGAATACGTCGAGTGGAAAGACAGAGGGAAAGATGGATCTGGTGCTCCAGTAAATATCTATCCTTCGTCTAGTGATATCATGACTAAGACAACTAGAGGTGGGGACTTCAAAGATAGATTACCTAATGGTAATTATATTGAGAAGACTGCACAACACTTTGTGTTAGTTAATAGTAGCTCACCATCAACCGCATTAATTGCTATGAAATCTACTCAATTAAAAATTAGTAGAAAATGGAATAGCATGATGCAAAGTATAAAGATGCAAGGTAAGAACGGTTTGTTTACACCCGCATCTTTTAGCCATCTTTATCAACTAAAAACTGTGCAACAGTCTAACGACAAAGGCACATGGTTTGGTTGGGAAGTGAGCAAAGTAGGTCCAATCGAAGACGCTGCATTATATCAGACTGCTAGAACTTTTGCTGAGAGTATCTCAAAAGGAGATGTTCAAGTAAAACATGGCGAGGATGATGCTGCAAAAGCGACGGACGCTCACTACTAAAATTCCTTAAAGGAATTGTTGCAACCGGGGTGGTTAGGCGAGAGTTGAGCCACCCCTTATTAAAAAGATGGAAAATAAATTTATAGAAATATTTACAGGTCTAAAGAGAGACTATGGCTATGCAGATATAAATTCTGCATTTAAAGATCCAGCCACTGGTAAACTTAAATTAAAATATGGATGGGCAGCCAAACCTTTATCAGAGTCTGATTACTTAGATCATTTGTCAGGAAAAAAATCTATTGGAATTCAACCCTGTAACGATGAAGGTCTTGCTAAGTTTGGAGCAATAGATATTGATTCAGAGGAGTATGATAATTTTGATCTTAGAAAATATTTAGAAATTATAGATAAAAAAAATATTCCAGTGGTCCCCGTTAAATCAAAAAGTGGCGGACTCCACATTTACGTATTTTTTAAGGAGCCAGTCAAAGCAAGTTTTGTAAGAAATTTTTTAGACAAGTTGTTATTTACATTTGATTTAAAAGCATCCACAGAAATATTTCCAAAACAAACACAACTTGGTGTGGGCTCAGATCAAAAACCGATTAATGGTAATTTTATTAATTTACCTTATTACAATCGTAATGAAAGAGTAGGTGTTAATTTAGATGGAACGGAGTTTACTTTTGAGCAATTTATAAAAGTCGTCGAGGCTAACACAAAAACTAAAGAAGATCTAGAGGAATTTGCAAATGAATTAATAAGACTTGAACTTACAGGTGGTGCAGATGAATTTATAGATGGTCCAGTGTGTTTACAAAGATTATCTAAATCTAAATTAGATGATTACAGAGATAGATTTATTTATAACTACATGGTGTTTGCTAAGAAAAAATACCCGGATAACTGGGAAGAAAAACTTTTAGAAGGCGCTAGAAATTATATTGTTTATGATAATATTTGGGGAGATGAAAAAGTAAAACAAAAAATTAAAGCCTATAAAAAAGATACGGCAGGTCATACTTGTTCAGAAGAACCTATTAATAGTATGTGCGTTAAGTCAGAATGTTTAAAACGAAAATTTGGAGTAGCTTCTGATAAGGTAAAAAAATTTCCAACACTTTCGGCACTTATAAAAATAGATTATTCTCCAGACCCAGAATTTAGATTCACAGTTCATTACAACGATAAAATTGAAGGTGAGACTACACAACAAATAATTGCGAGAGATATAAATTACATCATGGACCAAGAAAAACTTAGACGTTTAATTGGAGCACATACACCTATCCCACCACCACGAATCAAAGGTGATGATATGCAAGGTATACTAGACAACTTATGGCAAGGAATGAAAACAGAAAAAGCTCCACCAGGCACTTCACCAAAAGAAGTGCTGCATAAACATTTAGAAGATTACATACATGGTGTTCCAGCCGTTAGTGATGCTGCATTTAGAAGTGGAAGTACGTTAATAGACACTGACGGTTTTGCATATTTTGTATTCGATCCTTTTTATAATTTTTTAAAAAATAAAGAATGGAAATCTAAAATTGACAGAACCGGACAAATGTTAATGGACTTCTTTAATGCTGAACTTAGACACCCTAAAAGATATCCTAAAAAAGCCTCAGAAAAAAAATCCAATAATCCTGTAAGATGTATAAAAATATCTATGTCTTATTTTAACAAAGAAGAAAATGAAATAGAGATCTTACCAATGAAGAGTAAAAAAGAAATTCTTTAATGACAAAGGTCACAAAAATATATGGCCCTCCAGGGACAGGAAAAACTGAAAAATTAATTAGAAGAGCTATGGCCTACATAAGAGTAGGTACCCCAGTTAATAAGATAGGTTACTTTGCTTTTACGCGTAAAGCTGCAAATGAGGCAAGAGATAGAATGCTTAAAAAAAATCCTCAGTATAAGAAAAAACAACTTAGATATTTTCAAACATTACACTCTTTAGCTTTTCATAGTTTAGGTTTAAAAGAAGAAAATGTTATGCAGGACTATCATTACAATGATCTTGGGAAAGAGCTCAGTATAAGAGTCAACGCTAAAAAAGATGCAGACGCTTCGCCTTACTTAACTTGTGATAACGAATACTTTCAAATTATTTTAAAAGCAAAAGAAAAAGATATTCCTGTGTGGGATGAATATTGCACAGGTGAACACTCTACAGATGTAGAACCCGATTTACTAAAACACATTGAAGCAAATTATAATAAGTACAAACATCCTGATATAAATAATTTGGTGGACTTCACTGATATGATTCATGATATTGTAAATAATCCTGAAAAAATTCCTGAGTTTGATGTTGTCTTTATTGATGAAGCTCAAGATTTGTCACCCATACAATGGAAACTTTATGACATATTAAAATCTAAATCAAAAAATATTTATCTAGCAGGAGATGATGACCAAGCTATTTACGGTTGGGCAGGTGCAGACGTGGATAGATTTATACAAGAACCAGCGAAAGAAAAAGTATTATCTAAATCTAGAAGGATTCCAAAAGCAGTTCAAGATATTTCAGAAATTATTACAGCACGAATCGAAGGACTTCGAGCAACAAAAAATTATTTACCTAGAGCTGAAGAGGGATTATGTAGTAAAATCAATAGTTTAGAGAACATTGATTTGTATCAAAATAAATGGTTAATTTTAACAAGAACGATATCTAGGTCAAAAGAAATATGTAATTTATTAAAAGTAAAAGGTTTATATTTTGAAAACAAACATCAAAAAAGTTACAACACCAAACTTTATAAAGCAATAATTAATCACACCAAATGGTTAAATGGAGAAAAGATAGCTGACACAGAACTAGAGGACATTAAAGAATACATGGGAAATAGAGAACTTAAAAAAGATTTAAAATGGTTTGAATGTTTTGACAACGCATCCGCAGAAGATAAAATTTATATAAGATTATTGTTATCTTACAGAGAAAAATTAAGTGAAGAGGCACGAATCAAAGTTTCAACTATTCATGCAGCAAAAGGAGGTGAGTGTGAAAATGTAATTTTAGTATTAGACAATGCTAAAAAAATAAGAGAGGCTACTACCAAAAGCATAATAAAGCGTGACGAAGAGCACAGAGTATGGTATGTAGGTTGCACCAGAGCAAAAAGAAATTTATATTTAATGAGAGCAAAAATAGAACGAAAGGGTTATCAGTTATGACAGTTAAGAATATATTTGACGAAGCTTTTCCTCAATATACGCAGGTCGGTGGGAATCACTACACTAAGTTTCCTATTCAGCCATACGAATTTATTTCAAAAAATAATCTCTCGTTCTTTCAAGGGAACGTTGTGAAATATGTTTGTCGTTATCAGCGGAAAGGGGGAGCGGAGGATCTCAAAAAAATCGTACATTATTGTCAACTAGAAATGTTGAAAATGAAAGATGCAAAAAAATAATATTTTAATTTTGCACGCAGAATGGTTGAGGGAAAATGTATCACAAAAAGCAGCTAAAGAATGTTTACAACAAGCAGAAGACGATAAGCGTTCAGAAAAATCTTACAAATTAAAAAAGGATCGACATGAAGATACCACTATTCGAAGCACAGACAGAATGGAATGAACCAGAAGAATATCCAGATCTACGAAAGTATGATGAGATTGCAATCGACTTGGAGACAAGAGATCCTGATTTAAAATCAAAAGGATCAGGATCCGTAATTCGTAACGGTGAGGTCGTAGGTATTGCTGTTGCCGTGCCAGGGAGAAAGTTTTATTTTCCAATTGCTCATGGAGCCGGACCAAACATGGATAAGAAAAAAACCTTAGAGTGGTTTAAAGATATCTTACTTTCCGATGCTATAAAAATATTTCATAACGCAATGTATGATGTGTGTTGGATTAGATCTATGGGTTTAAAAATCAATGGACAGATAGTCGACACAATGATTGCAGCGTCTTTGATTGATGAAAACAGATATAGGTTTGATTTAAATAGTTTATCTTGGGATTATTTAGGGCATGGTAAAAATGAAACTGCTCTTAATGAAGAAGCAAAGTCTCGAGGTTTAGATCCAAAAGCAGATATGTGGCAACTACCTGCAATGTATGTTGGATCTTACGCAGAGAAAGATGCTGAACTAACATTAGAACTCTGGCAGATATTTAAAAAAGAATTAATACATCAAGACATTGAATCTATTTTTCAATTGGAGACTGATTTATTTCCTTGTCTTGTTGATATGAAATTTTTAGGTGTAAGAGTAGACGTTGAAAGAGCTCACAAATTAAAGCAGCAGTTAGTTGCAGAAGAAAAAGAATTGCTACACCAAATAAAAAAAGAAACACAAGTAGACGTTCAATTAATGGCTGCAAGAAGTGTTGCCAAAGTTTTTGATAAACTTGGTTTAACTTATGAAAGAACTTTAAAATCACAAGCACCTTCTTTTACTAAAAATTTTATTTCGAATCATGAGCACCCAGTTGTTAGAATGATAGCCAAAGCTAGAGAAGTTAACAAAGCACATACCACTTTCATAGATACCATAGTTAAACACGAACATAAAGGTAGAATTCATGCAGACATAAATCAAATAAGGTCAGATCAAGGCGGAACTGTGACTGGTAGATTTAGTTATTCTAACCCTAATTTACAGCAGCTTCCTGCCAGAAATAAGGATCTTGGACCTATGATTAGGTCTATATTTATACCCGAGGAGGGCCATACATGGGGCTGTTTTGACTATTCTCAGCAAGAGCCTAGGTTGGTAGTGCATTATGCTGCTTTACACAAATTTCCTTCTGTAAATGACGTAATTGATAATTATGAAAATGACATCTCAACTGACTTTCACCAGGTAGTAGCAGACATGGCCAAGATACCTAGATCACAAGCCAAGGTTATAAATCTAGGATTATTTTATGGTATGGGTAAAGCTAAATTACAAGCTGAGTTAGGTGTATCAAAAGATAAAGCTGTAGAATTGTTCGACCAATACCACGCTAAAGTTCCCTTTGTTAAGCAACTTATGAACAGTGCTTCCAATCGTGCCCAGGAGCGTGGACAAATTCGAACTCTACTGGGACGATTGTGTAGGTTTCATTTATGGGAACCAAATCAATTCGGTATGCATAAAGCATTGCCTCATGAAGAAGCATTACAGGAACACGGACCAGGGATTAGAAGAGCATACACATACAAATCTTTAAATAAATTAATACAAGGATCCGCTGCAGATATGACAAAAAAAGCAATGTTAGATTTATATAAGGAAGGTATAGTAGCCCATATACAAATCCATGACGAACTTTGTGTAAGTGTTAAAGATGAAACTCACGCAAAAAAAATAGTTGATGTCATGGAAAACGCGGTTACTTTAGAAGTCCCCAATAAAGTTGACTACGAAAAAGGTAAAACCTGGGGAGATATTAATGGATAACTATGGCTTATTTAAATGCAAACATCCCCGTCATAGAGTGTTATGTCAGGGGTAACTATCTAAGAGATCAAAAAGATTCACACGATAAATATTTTGAAGTAGGAGTATTTGGTTTTAGTTCTATACCAAATAGAGTACCACTATTTCATTTCTTAATGGAAGATGGAGGCCTGTGGTGGAGAGCACCTATTACTGCATTCTGTACTAAACCAGGTGTAAAAGAGCTGCCACTTGATGAAGTAGTTATGTGGGATAGTTTTAGTTACAATGTAAGTGTCACAACTTTTTATGAGTTAGCTGGTGCCACTATGCAATACACTTCAAGACGTAAAGTAAAACGTAAAGGCAAATATTTATTTACTATTGATTGGTGTGCAGGTGATTTTAATGAGTTAAATTTTGGCTATGCCGAAAAACCAGACCAACATAAATGTGGTCATGTGTTAGAATTAGAGGATGGAAACTTTGCAATACAGCCTAATAATAGGCTTAAAATGTTTGATGCATCTATGGGAGTTGACCCAAACAAAAACTTGATTAACAGACTTGTAACAAGTAAGATATACTCCGTAGAAAATTCAGCGAAATGGATTACCGACGAACATGAAGAAGGTAGCTATGATTATAAGCTGAAAAATTTAGACGAAGACAATGATTAAGGAGGAGTTATGGATCAATTAAAAAATATTATAGCGATAATATGGTCTTTCATTAATGATCAATTACGTTTGTTATATAACGTAGTAATGAACCCGAGTTTATTTCATCCAAGAGACCTATTAAACTGGCAGTTTGGAATTTTTACACTCGTCATTATATTAATAATTATAGGATTATCTTAAAATGAAAAAAATGTTAAAAGATATTTGGCATCACATGTGTTGGCCATTTAGAAAAATTCGTAATTGGCTTAAAGGATAATTTACCATGGAGAGTGCCAAGATGAATTATTATTTTACAGGTGTTTTAATTGTAATGTTGACTCTCTTAGCTTTATGTGGAGGACCACATGTCCAATAAACCATTAAACATATCTGACGAAGCTAAAGTGCAAATGCCGATGAAGACGGTTGCGTCTTTGATAGCGCTCGTTGCAATTGGAACGTGGGCATATTTTGGTATTAATGAACAACTTAATAAACACAGCACTCAATTAGAATTATTTCAAAAAGATCTAGAACACAACACAGAATTTAGAATTAAATACCCACGTGGAGAACTTGGTCAATCAAGTGGAGAGGCGGAGCTCTTTATGTTGGTGGAGCATATCGCAGGATTATTAGACGAACTAGAAATAGAAGTTAAGAGTATGAGAAACAATGCAGTTAACATAGAATTTTTACAAGAGAGAACAAAAAAACTTACAGAAGATGTAGAAAAATTAATTAGAAACGGGAATGGTCACCAATGATAGAGATCGTATTTGCATTAATACTTGAATTAAAAGGCACTATGATAGAACACGTTTATAAAGATTCTTTAAAAGCGTGCCTTTATTCAAAACGTATAGCTAAACAAGAAGTAAATCCGGAGCGAGTAGTCTTTAAATGTAAAAAGGTAAAGGCAGAAACAGAGGTCTACCAGGAAAGAAAAAGAATTTTAAGAATAATAGAATGATAAACAAAGCATTAAGAAACTTATCTTATCTAAATAAGTTTGCACAAAATTTAAGAGACGCAAGGTTTTATCAGCGTAGAAAAAATAGTAAAAAAATATATAACAGAAAAAAAATTAAAAATGAATCTTTCACGAAACTTTAACCTCCAGGAATTAATCAAAAGCGATACGGCCATCCGTATGGATATTGATAACAATCCTAATGCAGATCAAATAGAAAAACTAAAAGCATTGTGTGAAAATATTTTGCAGCCCGTACGTGATCATTTCGGCAGAGTTAAAGTTACATCAGGATTTAGATCAGAAAAATTATGTCTAGCTATTGGTAGTTCTGTAAATTCACAGCACGCCAAGGCCGAGGCCGCAGACTTCGAATGTCTAGGAGTTGACAACGCTGAATTAGCGGATTGGATATATAAAAATCTCGAGCCAGATCAGCTCATACTCGAGTTCTACAAGCCTGGAGAACCCAACTCGGGGTGGATACATTGCTCTTGGATATCTGAGGGTAGACGTGCACAATTCTTACATGCATTTAAATCAGAAGGTAAAACAAAATACAAACCTGTAATAGGAAAGGCAAAAGATTTAGTATAGTAGAAAGACATTAGAAGTGAATGAACAACATCTTATAATTAATAATTTTTTATCAACAACAGATCAACACAAAATGTTGCAAGATATAAAACTAAATTTTGAAAACAATGTTCATGAAGATAAATTAAAATCAGGATTGCAAACTAAACCCGATCTTCATATTGTAAACAAAGGTAGTCATTGGAAAAAATTTTTTAACAAGTTAAATCTAGTAATGAAAAAATTTAATAAGACTTGTATTCATAAATGTTGGGCTTTAAAAATTAATAAAAAACAAGACCCACATTACCACCGACATGGTGAGTTTATTACCAGTGTTTATTATTTGCAAAATGAAGATCCAAGTTTAGGCACATATTTAAGAGAAATCGATATAGTAATTCCAGGTCATGAAAATTCTATAGTGATATTTAAAGGTAATATTTTACATGATGCTGTCTTTCCAAAAGACAAATTAAAAAAACCCAGATATACTTTAATTACAGATTATTAAATTATGAAAGACCAAAGAAGAATAGAGTATAGATTTTTACACTGGGGTCCTTTTGTGTGTAGTTATTCTTTATCTACAAAAGAAGTAACCAAATTAAAAAAATTAAAAAGTAAAGAAGACTATGGAAATAATTTAGCGGGTCACTTAGAAAACCAAAAAGTTCTTGATAAAATTAAAGTTTTTCAATTTTTAGTTCCTTATTTAAATAGTTATGTACAAGGTTATTATGAATATCGAGGCCAACCTTTAGCCAATGGGTTTGAACTCGAAAGTTGTTGGATTAATCGTCAAAAGAAAAATGAATTTAATCCTCCACATACTCATGATGGTGAATTATCTTTTGTAATTTATACAGAAATACCAGAGGGTTTAGAAAAAGAATGTAAAACTAGTGTGTCTACTAGTCCAGGACCTGGCTGTATAACTTTTGATTTTAATATGCCGTCCCCACGTAATAAATTATTTTTACAAACTCATGCGCATTTACCCTCTGTGGGAGATATGTTTATTTTTCCTGCGGGATTGCCTCATTGGGTTTATCCATTTAAAACAACCAAAGGAGAGAGAGTTTCCATCTCAGGGAATATAAAATTAAAATAATCACATTGTTTTCTGAAGATTTACTTATTGTTTAAAAAGAGATATACCACAAATAGGTATGACAAAAGATAAATTTAAAGTATTTCATAACATAGACACAGTTGCAGGTATGTGTGAATCATGTAACGAGGAAACAATTTTAGTTGCTATTGTTACAGAATATTATAGGTGCACAAATTGTGGAGCAGATACTAGACAGCACGTTAACGGTAGTATAAGATACCTAAGATTAAATGAAAGCGATAAAGAATGGATAAAAAATAATACAAAAAATGGCTAAACGTAAGTTTACAACTTTTACACCTAGACCTAAACCTCGTAAACGTCCGAGGCGTCATTCAAAATCATTAAACAAACACGCAAAAAGATCACATAAACCTTATCATCGTCAAGGCCGTCCGCAATAAAATGAAACTAGCCTTTAGTATTCCTGGTAGGATATGGTGGATTCAAAATTTTTTAGACAAAGAAGTTTATAAAGGAATTCACAATGCTATTATTAAAGAAAGAAATGATTTAAATTTAAAAGATGTTAAAAATTCTTGGAATAGTTTTCTTTATAATAATATGAAACCGCCTAAAAGAGTTGAGGTAAGTAAATATCCTCCTTTTGAAATTTTAAAAGATGAATTAAAATCTAATCCTTATTGTCTATTGCCAGATCTAAAACACATAACTACTACAATTCATTACATGGAACAAGGAACAGGAATTAATTGGCATAGTGATGACACCTGGACATATGGCGCCACTTATTATTTAAACCATAAATGGCACAGACAATGGGGAGGAGAGTTTATGTTTACAGATACAAGCGGTAATAGCTTTATACCCGTCCTTGGTAACTCTTTAGTAATTGTGAAGGCCCCAATTGCACACAAAGTAAATCCAGTGTTGAGTCCGTTATTGCCTAGAATATCAATACAAATTTTTATGAAATGAAAGATATAGTTTTAAAAAATATAACCGACAAGGCAGACGATCTAGCTAGAAAGTATAACAAAACCAAAGATCCTAAGTACAAAGAGGAGTGGTATGAGTTAATTAGATCTGCTGTACCGGTCGACAATAAAATTTCACGTGATAGTAGTATTTATTTACCTCTTCAGGTCCCAAAAGAACAATTTTTTTAGAAGCTGCCTCATACCCTACCATCAAACAATCATACATACTATCAAATGTAGAGGACGCTTGGAAAGGTTTTAAGCACTCTCCTGATACACCAGAACATAGTATTAATGTTAAAATAAATTTCATTTGACCCCTTGACAGTAATTAGATTATTTTATAGGATAACCGAATAACAAGGAAAGGATATAACATATGACTGATTTTAACAAGTATCAAAACATCTCAGTAAAGAGAGAAACTTATAGTAAAATCGACAAAATTAGAAAAGTAATAGTACCTGATGATCCAAACGTATCTCGAGCACAGGTAGTAACTATTCTAGTAAACAAAGAAGCCAAACGTTTAAATGGCAAACTTAAATAACTAACCATGAAAGGAAAAAGTATGAAATATACATTAGTAAAAGTAGTGCACTTTACATTCTCTAAAAAGAGATCGGTTCACGTAATTAAAGAAGCAGACTCTATAGAGGAGGCGATGAAATATAAATTAGGGGCAGAGATGTTAGAAGCAAAAGATTCTGACGATACATTTGAAATTTTAATAAATGTAGACACTGTCTTTGATTATATTCAGCAACAGACTGAACCTACCACAACACAAGGTTCATCTAACACAGTTAAAGGAACAGCGGTGTGACGGAGTTAACGCAGGCACACTTTGAGGTTATAGATAAAAACAAAGCTGAAGGTTTTCATAAAGAAAATACTAAAAAACTTTTAGATGCTCGAGATATCTATAACCGAACAAAAGGTTTGCAAGATATTTCGGAACACGAGTTAAAAAAATTTAATGAGTTAATGAAATATAATTTATGATGAGTGACACAGACATAAAGAACCACCACAAACTAGTGAAAAATCTAGAAAATAAAAAATCAAAGGGCCCCGTTGAGGATCGGGGCCCATTAGATTTAACTAAACGTATTGAAGTATTAGAATTTAGAAACGAAAAATTACATAAGTATAACGAGAAACTAACTGAAGAAGTTAGAACATTAAGGAGCAAATTAAATGATAAAGGGTGATAGCAAAGACTATAATTTATTAGCCAAGTGGGTTGGAGAAATGAACCCAAAAGATTTTTATTTAACATTAGAGGTCGGAGTGAGAGAGGGTTATGGATCTCATGTTATTATGGAGACATTAAAAAAATTAAATAGAGATCATTTTCATATAGGTATAGATCCTTATGGAGATATTACATACACACACGTTGATCCCCAAGAAGGAATGGTTCCTAGATGGACAGATTTTGATGGTAACATACTATACAATGAAGACGGATCGTTTAAGACTCCAACGTATCCTAACTCTATGAAACAAACTTTCTTGAGTGCTTTTAAACATCACGAAAATTTTATGTTGTATCAATTAGATGATTATGAATTCTTTAATTCTTTTGGTCATGGTGTTCCTGTGTATCGTCAAGGCCAAAAAGTATTTATGACTAAATATGATTTCGTACACTTTGATGGACCTCATACAACGAAAGCCGTTTTAAGTGAGGCTTTATTTTTTGCTGTTAGATCTAACCCAGGCGCTAGATTTGTATTCGATGATGTAGATACTTATAACATGAAACTAATTCAAGAAGCTTTGTCTTACTACGACTTCTATTTAATAGGTAGTGGTGAAAAGAAAAAATGTTTAGAAAAATCTACCGGATATAAAAAACAGTAATGGCCTATAAAGATCCTAACGACGAGCGAAGAGTCCAGAAGGATTTTGAATACATGAACTCAGAACGCGGATATGTTACAAGAGCAATTAGCAATAAACTTAAACCAAGTTATAAAAAATATGGGGGTCATGTTCCTGAGATAGATAAAAAAGAATTCTGGAGATTGTATATGAATCATATAATTAAGATGAAAGAAAAATTTCCAGGATCTACAGGACGACTTTGTATTTATTGTGAAAGACCTTTTACTTTCAAGGCAAGACGTGGGACCCGAGGTAAAGGCTATCAAGGACGTGGAGGACAGATTAAAACTAACTTTAGTATTGATCGATATGATCCTAGGATTACATATAAGGTAAACAATGTTGTCTTTTGTTGTGTAGATTGTAATGAAAAAAAGAAAAATAGTAACCCAGATGATTGGCTAAATTTTATAAGAATAGGTAAGGAGTTATATAAAACATGATTAAAATAAATAAAAAATTTTATTATCCGAGTTCGACTCGAAAAATTATAGATGGTAAAAGACATTACTTGGTGGGTGAAGAGAAGCTGCCGTCGGTAACTTCTATTTTATCTGCGTGTCAGAGCGAAGAGAAGCGAGCGTCATTGGAGGCGTGGAAAAATAGAGTAGGAGAGAAAGAAGCAACACGGATCAAGGACAGCGCCGCATCGAGAGGGACTCTTATGCATACGATTCTTGAAGGATACATGCTAGACAAACCTATCGTGAATCTAACTCCTGAAGGTGTATTGGCCGGGAAGATGGCACAACAGATCGTGGACCAGGGATTGAACGACAAACTAGAAGAGTTATGGGCCAGTGAGGCCGTAGTTTTTTATCCTGATATGTATGCAGGTGCAACAGATGGTGTAGGAATTTACGAGGGTAAAGAGGCCATCATAGATTTTAAACAAACAAATAAACCGAAACGAAAAGAATGGATCGAGGATTATTTTTTACAGTTGGCTGCATATGCAATTGCTCACAACCAGATCTATCAAACCAATATAAACTTTGGAATAATTCTAATGTGCAGTAAGGATAATTACTACCAGGAATTTCGCGTAGAAGGCGAAGAATTCAAACATTATGCGAACGAATGGTGGAAAAAAGTAGATCAATATTACAAACAAAAGGTTGACAAAGGTGAATAATATCCTATATTAACCTATAACGAAAGGATGAATATGAAACTAACAAATTGTAATGACTGCGAAGGCAAAGGCTACTATACTGACGTTATAAGTAGCGGTTTATCTGACCCAAAAGACCCTTATCATGAGCCACATATTGAAAGATGTGATACATGTGAGGTATTTAATAACGACGTAGAAGCAAAGGAGTATCATGAAAAACATGCTTGATATACTAGAGACATTTACTGATGAAGAATGGACCAAGGCTAAAAAAGAAATGACTAAAAGAATTCCTAGTATGAAAATTGATAAGATGTCAATGGAGGAGTTTAAATTATTATCTAAATTTTTAGCAGGCCCTAACTTTGAAGACATAAACAAAAGCAAGAGGATACACTGATGATAAATGAGAACATGGCGGCAAAATCGGACAAATCGGTAAAAACGGCAAAATCGGCAAAACCAGTAAAAGTAGATTTAAAAGGGGTTGTCTTTTGCAAAGCCAAAAAATGTATGAATTCTTTGTATAAGAATGAGAGTAGTAGTTTTAAAGGATATTGTCAGGATTGTGGTTAAAATGCAACAATGTGTTGCAAATAAGTCACAATAAAGGCAAGTATTTACCTATAGACTTTTTTTGCCAGAAAAAATTTTTTGTTTTTCAATTTACAAATAGCTGTTACAATGGTTACAATGAGTTGTAATCAGTTATTAATCAAGTATATCAACACTTTTAAACAATATTTTTGTAACAAAATGCTGTTACAATGCTGTTACAGCTGTTACAATCCAATAAAATCAACACTTTTAGCAAACCCGTACGCGCGCATAAGAAAATGTTTTTGAAAAAAATGTGTCCTAGAGAAAAAAACTATAGGTGCTATAAGTAGATATGCGCAGAAATAAGAAATCCAAATTTAAACACGTCGTGATCGGTTCGAAGAAGTATTATTTTTATCGTCTAGAATGGATTGATATAACTGGTGATGCGGGGCATGCATCAGTAGAAGAATTTGATAAATTCGAATGCAGCAAAATGATAACGCATGCATACATTTACAAACGAAATAAAAAATTCGTTTGGACATTTGCATCATATGAAGATAAAGACGTTTCATTTTCAGACCGTAATATATTTCCTGTGGGATGTATTGTTAAATTAGAGAAGATTACTCTTTAGATTCCTCGACCACTTCTGCGTTGCCATCAATGATAGGTTTGAAATTCTTCAAAGCTTTTTCTAACATTTTATCTAACTCAGACTCTTCCAGGTTATCTAAGTTTTTATGCAGATGTAGGTTGGTATTATTTTGATAGCCGCCGGCTTTACCTCTAGCAACTTCAGCGTTGATAGCAGCGCTCCAGGCTTTTGACTCTCTTGCTTCATCTCTTAATTGGCCCAGTTCACCTAAGTGAGATTCCATGGTGATGTCATATTTTTTTAATTTTTCACTTCTTAACCTGCCTATGTACTGACTAACTAGAGGGTACATTGATGGGTTTTGAAGCTTACTTGCAGAGACATAGGCAGAATTAGGATCATAGCCCGCTTCGATAGCACAGTCGGTAGCAGTTTTCCTACCTTCACTTGCTACTACTAAATTAGCGAACTTGATTTGTTTTTCTGTAAGTCTTTTTGGTAAACCCATAACTTGCAATATAAATTATTTTTGGTATATGTTCAAGTGATGGTAACAGGAAAGCTATTAAGGAAAGTCTTAGATAAATTCTTAAAGTCACCCGTAGTGCAAGAAGCTAGAGTGCAGATTTGCATGCCCAATGGCGAGATGTTTGATATCAAGGATATTAAATTAATGGAGAACAAATTACTTGGCGTTCGGGAATCTCATAGATTAGTGATGACAGTTTATAAATCTAAGTGGAATATGGGTGAAGTCATAAAAAAAATTGATTAGCCAGAGAGTAACGGACTTAGCCTAAAAAATGATTAAAGGTGAGACTAAATTCTGGCATGAAATTAAGACGTTCAACACTAAAAATAATTGCGAATTATCATTTACACGCGTGGAAAATAGTGCTGCACATGGGACTCCTGATCTACTGGGCTACAATACTTCTGGCCACTTTTTTACCGTCGAATTGAAGTTAAAAAAAGCTAAAAAAATTTCTTTTTCTCCACATCAAATCGGCTTTCATTTGACTCATCCGAACAATAGTTTCATCATGCTAAAGGCCCTCGGTCCTTTAGCCATAAAACTTTATGAGGGAAGGTTTATAGAAGAACTAATTAAGGGGAAGGCAGAACCGTGTGCCACGGGTATGCTGTCAAGTTTAAAATTTTTACAAAAAGTTTAGCGTCCTATAATATCCTACACAAAAGTCAACGGACAAAGTGTCGCGGCCCGAGAGAAGAGCTTGTGGGCGGGGCCCGCCCGGGAAGGAAAAAAATTTGGCTTGTGGCCTGTTGCCTGTGGCCGTGGCCTGCTGGCGGTGATGCGTGCTTGCGGGCGGGACCCACCCAATTTTTTTATTTATGCTTGAGGGCTGGAGGAATACGTCCAGCCCTCACATATCCACCGGGGACGCGATTTCAGTCAACCAACCAATGGAATTCTTTTTAGTGTTCACCATAACTAATATTTTTAATTTTTGGATTCCAACATTTACGACAATCTAAACATTGCCCGCCCTGCTGCGGTGCTGGACATGTTGCCTTTTTTGTAACTACTGTTGAAGTGTTGGGCCAGCTTTTAATTGGTCCCTGATCAACCATTGGTGAAGAAATTCTAATTGTTAAATTCTTCGGCGCTCTTTGTAAGTGGTTCTTGATCCAGGCTTCTTTAGTTGGCATCCAATGGCGCCTTGTTGGCGTCCGTTTACATACTTCAAAAATTTTGTTTAAATGATCCAGGCTCTGAACGTCTCCTGAGTCGTGCCATCTAAAAACATCGGGCTTTTTATTATTAATTAAAGTTGTCATTGCGTGGACCCATAACTCATGTTTAAGGGCCTTCAATCTTCTGTATTGTGCATCTTGTACGATCTTAAAAACATAGCAGCCTTTTAAAGCGTAACAATTATTACAGACGCTGCCTTTTACATTTTGAAGCTTGCCGCCCGTGTTACACTCTTTTGCAGGAAGGCCAATTGACCATCCAGGCATTTTGCCTGGTTTGCTTAGGCCTCCTACTATCTCCCACGCTTGAGCCGTGTTTAATTCTTTCATAAGTTTAATATAGGATATTATAGGAATATGTCAAGCGTTTAAAAATTTTATTTTCAACTAAAAAGTGATTGACACAACATATAGTGGTTAGTGCGTGTGGGCGGGACCCTCCCTGTGGTTAGTGCTTGTGGGCGGGACCCACCCTAAAAAATAAAAAAGGCTTAGCCTGTTGCTTCGAGTACCTACCCATTCCTCGACATTTTAACGGTAGAATTAACAACAGGTTCCACGCCTGAGCGCATTGCTCGATCAGAACTCTGATCCCAGGTCACTGCCCCTCTTCGTTCCGGTAAAGGACCGATGGTTTAGGCTAGCCGAGTGCATTTAAGCAGTGACCAGGGATCAGCCTCGAGGAATTCTTAGGGTATCCTCGAGGCCTAGGATCCTTGCATCACCTAATCAGTGCAAGGATCTTAGCCCTGAAGGTTCAGACGAATTTATCGACCAGAGAACCTACAACCGCGGTCAGTGTTTGCCAGAGGTAGTTTAACTTAACTTGACAATACAAATCCACAATAACAGAATATCCTATAATGTAAAGGACAATATTGTCGCACCTTATTTAGAATCGTTCCAATGTAGAGAAGAGCGTGTGGGCGGGGCCCACCCTAAAAAATTTCTACCTTTCTACAACCTGTGGTTGTGTTTTGTTGGTGCTAGGCATTTCGT
>CAACVD010000075.1_pt1 | contig 39063 bp, 26 predicted proteins | sample 2381771 | NCBI WGS metagenome assembly CAACVD01 (sample SAMEA5211965, study PRJEB30684) | marine metagenome | biome: Marine; feature: Epipelagic; material: Water | collected 2015-10-15 | depth 15 m
TTTGATTTTAATTTTCTAAGCTCATTTATTTTTCTTGTAGAAGGCATTGTCAGTTGACCGCCTTCAGATAAATAAAGGTCTTTCCAATATCCAAATGATTGAGATACTTTTTTACCATTTGGTGAAGTTCCAAAGACTCTAACATTATCTATATTAGATGTTGATCCTAAATAATTTGCATATAATCCTAATAAACCTCTTGCAGACAAAGCTTCAAGATTACCCATTTGCACGTGTGGTATATAGTATTCACCCATTCCATTTTTACCAAGTTGTTTACGGAAAATTTCCGTAATCTCCATGTACTTGTTATAAAAATCAAGTTCTTGTTGACTGGGATTATTTTGCATTAATTGTGATCTTGTAACAAGTTTTAATCCATTATCTGTTTGTATAAACATTTTACCGTACAGCTCTTGTTGTCTAGCTCTTGGATTAAATACACCTTTCAACATACCACCCTTACTTCTTTTTAATGCTTTATCTACAACATTTATTTCATCAATTAAACCTTTAACCTCTCTAATATATTTACGATACTCTATCTCTATTTCATTAATCATTTCCTGCACTTCTGGTCTATCTGATGTCATGTTATTAGAGCCAAACCATTTTCTTATTGTTGATATGTCTTCTTCTCCAGCAGTAAAAGTTTTTCCTGTTTTATTTGCAATATTTTGCGATTGTTTTATCATAGCTTTTTTACCTATGGCTAAATGTATCTTATGCAAAAGTCTTGGACTAGCTAATTCATCTTCAAAATCTTGTATTTTTCTAGCTTCGTCATATAGTTTATTAATACTTAACTTATCTAAATCTCCTAATCTTTTTTCAGCGGCATCTATATTTGAAACAGAGTCTTGATATTTTTTATATCTGTCTTCAAAATATGTTTTAATTTTTGGCTCTGCTTTATTTACAGCACTTGGACTATATCCTAAAAATTTTAAATACTCTGAATAAGATAAAACTTGATTAAGCTCTGATAAATGATCTTGATAAAATTCTCTTTTATTCAACTTAAGTTTTGCTGTACCATTTGGCTCAAAAGTTGTTTGACTTTTTAGATTTTGTTTTTCTTTTTCAGCTACCTTAGTTTGATCTTCATCTTTAAATAGCTTATTATGCTTTACTATTAATTCATTTGCTTTGTCAACTACAGCTGGATCATCTATTGATAAATTATTATTAATTTCTTTTTCAAGTAAATTATCTAACATCTCAAACTTAGACCTTGTGTAGTCTATTGAAAACAAAGGAGTTAAAGATTTACCTTTAAAGCCAAAACCATTTTTTAAATAATCATATTGTAAAAGTGCATCTTTGATTTCTGTAGGTAGTTCAGTAAATTCATTACGAGCTTGTTGCAATGTTTCTTCAACCGAAAATTTATTAATGCTTACAGGATTAACTGTAATACTATTTTGGAAATAGTCGTTGCCCTCTATGTTACTTAATAGCAAATAGTTTTTTACAAAATTTGTGCCTGGTCCTTTACTGTAATCTTCAAGTATTTTATAAACTTCAGTTAGTTTTAAATTATTAAGATTTAACAAAGGCATTGCTTCTGATACTTTCATTAAATAATAGTCCTGAATAAGCTGTCTGTGCTCGTATCGTGTAAAGTCTAACTTAATGTTTCTAGTGCTTTCTATATACTCAATAACTTGTCTTGCTTCAGGAGTGTACATAAACGTAGTAGATTTTTGTCTATCTACTTGTTTTTGCAATAAGTCAATTGAATGTTTAACTAATGGATCACTTCTAAAATTACCTAACGTATTTGGATTTAAGAAACTACCTTTTCTATCCTCAGTTATAGTATTAATTAATCTTTGAGCATCATGTCCGTGAACTGGTATTGATTTGTGTACAGATAATGCTTTACCAATGCTAAATATTTCATCTGTAAGTTTCTCTGTTTTGTAAAGTAAATCAAACAAACTTTCTTCCGTATTTTGATTTTTAGATTTAAGTTTATTTATATCTAGATTTACATCTCCAGACCTAGCAAACGACTGTATTTTTTTTCTAGCTTCTTTTTTTGATACTTTAAAATACTCGCTGTAAGCATTTATTACAGCTTGATTGGGGTTACTTGTAGTCATAATAGATTGATCGCCTCTATGCTTATCGTAAAGCTTAACAATGGGATGATTCATTATTATTGACACATCTTTTATGCTTATACCATTTCTACCTAAAAATGTGAATATGTTTACTGTGTTAGGAGTTAATCCCAGCTTGTTTGCGTACTGATATTTAGCATTATCTAATACTATATTAAGGAGCTGTGCAACTGTAAATGCATTACCTTCTGGTTTAGCTTCATCAAATCTATCAACTAAAGAATCAATTTCTTGATAACCATTAATATTTATACCAAATGTAAATCCTACTTTATGACCAGCCATAACATTTAATACACGCTGTAATGATGCAATAGTACCAATCATATTTTGTGCTGGTACATTGTCATTAAAATATTGCGCATCACCTGTTGGCAAAAGTTGATTGTCCATTTTTAGTTTTTCACCATAAAATGATTCAACTGTTTTTATAGCTTCCTCTGCAACTTCTTTAATTTCTATGGGCGTAGTAATTTCTTTATATCTACGACCATCTATCTCTATATCACCTAATAGCTTTATGTTTAAATCTAATAATTCATTAGCAGATACTTGATAGTCTTTTAGTAAATTAGTTTGTACTCTGCCCTCTGTACCAAGTGGAGAGACTTTTGTAGTTCCTGGAACATTGCCCACATGAGAGTAATTTAAAAATATTGCATCACCATCCAAGTCAGCACCCATCACATGAGATACTCTAGAGGGTATAGCTATTGTAGATCTAGCACCATCTATTCCTTCAGACGCAAAACCTTTTACTACAAATACTACAGATGATTGTTTACCATGCGCAGGAATACGAGTACCTAATACTAAATCACCTACCTTTATACCATCTTTTTTAGCTGTTGCTGGTATTATGGCTTCTGAAACAACATAATCTTTACCCTCTTTTATTAAATTATTTAATGCTGAGACATATTGTTCATCAGTTGTTTGATCGATAATATCAGAAACTTTTGTATATGATTTTAAATCTCTACCTATTGGAGATGTTTGATACGCAATTGTACCACCAAACATTGCTTTAGTTCCAAACTTAGTTAATCTTGATGCGGCTAACTGTTGAATTAAGTTATGTAATTGTGGATGTAGTCCTGGTGCGTATTGAGCTAATGATGTATTTTGATTACCAAAAAACTCTTCACCTATAAGCTTAGTGAGAAATTCTACATCTTTTTGTCTTTGTTCTGGCGTAGAATTATTTTCATAATGCACCGCATTACTGCGTTCTTGTTCAAAGCCAACCATAGATCTTGCAGCCAGTTCGTGCATACGATTTATTATCTCTTGTTCACCAACTTCAAGATTTGTATGATGATGACCAAACAACTGTGAGGGCATGTGGAAGCTATGTCTTTCTTTGTCAAGTTCTAACTGCAAACCAAATCCTTCTCCAGACAATCCATTCCAAGTATTGTTTTGATAAATTTCATTTTGTTTTTCTACAACTTCTTCTGTAGTTGTATTTTCCAAATCATAAAAATACTCTGAACCAGGAGCATATACTTTTAATGCAGATTCAAATGTTGCTATAGGAATAAAATCATGCAGCTTTCCTGTAACTTCAGGACCTTCAACAAGTCTTTGATCCCCAATAGTCTTTTTTCTGGCTCTTAATATGTTAGCTATCTTTTTTATGTAAGGACTATTTTTCTCCATCTCTGGAGTTATTTCATCTATTTTAAATTTAGCAAATGTTCTTTTACCAAAAACTTTTTTATTTTTATTATTGGTTTCTACATAATCATATACATGTTTGAATTGATTACCAACCTTTCTCATTGATCCAAACTTCTTTCTTATGATTTCACCATCACCAGGCAATACATAAGCTTGGGCATCTGTAGCAATGAATCCATCAAAATCAGTTACATCTTGAAATGCTACAAACTCTATAGGCGTATTACGATCATGTGGTGTATGTCTTTTGATTGCGCCTTCAGCTCGTTTAATATAGTCTATTTCATTTTTTGATTGATCGTGCTTACCTATTAAATACTCTTGAGCAAAAAACTTATTTACACTATAGTTTAATAAATAGTTTCTTACATCTTCTCTTTTTAATTTCTTTATAAGATCATTTTGTTTTATTTGATTTTGATCTTTTTTAATTTGTTGTATAAATTTAGTTGTCTCTTTTTCTAGACCTATCAAAGAATATTTGCCGTTCTTCAAAGTAATTTTAAATGGATTTACATTATCACCATTTGCATACTTTTTAGTATTATACCCAGCATTATATGCCATTTTAAGCAAATCTTGTCTTTGTTGTAAATTATTAGCGATAGGCGTTTTTACATAGTATCTACGTTTTGCTGCACCAAATACAGCTATAGGTTGATCGTAAAAAGATATTTCACCTTGTTTAAACCTTGATAGTGAATATAGAAAGTCATTAAAATCAGTCAATAATAGTTCTTGACTGTCCATCTTAACATATTTTCTATTTCTTCTTTTGTCTGTTTTATTGTATTTAGCAATAGAATAAACACCAGAAAGCATACTTATAGAAAGTTCTTTACCGCTTCCATGTATTTTAGCATAAGTATTCTTAAATCCATTTGTATAGTCTGCAAAGTCCATACCTTCAGATGCCATTAAAGAAAAGAATGAGTTTATGTTTTGTTGTGCTAAACTTGCATAGTTTTCATTTTTATTATGTAAACTATTTTCTTTATTAATAGTAAGTGTAGGATTTTCTGCTACATCATTTACTTGAGTAATGTAGTTTTTAGCCCTTGATTGTACAATAAGATCAGCTAATAAATTATCAAATCCATCTGTAATTCTTAACCTGCCATTTCTAATAAAGTCAGATTTGTTTTGTAGAACCAATACATCTAAAGAAGTATATCTTTTGCCCTTATAGGTATATATATTACCTTCTTTTGTTAGCTTTCTTTTATCTACAAACTGCCAATAACCTGAATCACCATATATAGCATTTAACACATCAGCTATATTTTCAGATTTATTAAGATTGTTTGTTATTTTTTTGAAAGACTCTGCATCTTGTTCGTTAAATTTTTTCGGATCAAACCATCTTTGATTTGCCTCACGAGTCATACTTGACTGCCATCTTACTTCATCTCCACTAAAAGATACACCAGGAACCCATGTTGTAACTCCATTATCCCCTCTTCTAAACCCTACCTCTTTCATGGTTTCTATTTGCTTATTTGCAAAGTCAATTGACATTTCTAATAGTAACGCATCAACTAATGATTGTTTTTTCAGCTTAGTCTGCAGGTAATTTTTAAATCGTATAACTGCTGGGCTATCGCTTTCATTGACATTAATAACAAAAGTAAAAGTATTTCCTTTTTTTGTTTTCTGTCCTATTGAATAAAGCTCAGATAATAAATCTTTAACATTGACAGGATTTTTATCATTCTTTTTACTTTCTTCAATTGAATATGCTTGAATAAGTTTAGAGGTTGTATCACCAAACAATACTTCATCTTGATCGAATATATTCCCTTTGTCGTTTTCTTCAGATACTATTTCAGGTTCTAAATTAAAACTAAACTCCAATGAGTCATCACTTCGTTCACCTTGATTTAATCTACTATCTACATTTTTTATTAAATCATCAACTATTCTTTGATACTCTACAAACGTAGCTCTATCTACTTGTGATCTAATTTTACGTAACAAATAATCATGTTCTATAGAAGAAACTTCAAACGGAGCTTTTTGTTTTTCTATATTGTAAATTTTCCCATTTTGTTTGTAGATTTCTTTAGCTATTTCTTGAACAGCGTCTTCACCTTTTTTACCTTGTGATTTAACTTTTTGTGCTATAATGTTAAACAAACCTACTGTAGATATAACATCAAATTTAGCTTTTTTAAGCATAGATCCTCTACTATATGAGTTTTGTTTAAGCTGATTATTTTCGTTAAGAATATTAAAGTTTTGCTGTATATATGACATAACCTGCTCGTATGACATATTTTTTGTTTCTGGAGCTATTTCATTTACAGCTGAAACTGCTTCTTCTTTTGTAGCTAGTCCAGCAATACGTTTATATAATCGCTTTAAAATGCTTTCGTATTTATTAGCATCAGACTTATTTTCTATTACATTAAATATGCCACCTTTTCTATTGAAGTCTTCATTACTGTATGCAAAAGCTTCTTCCAATAAACCAAATTGTGATTCATCTTTTAGTCTTGTGATTGCACCCTCATTAATAAGCTCTAAGAAAAATGATTGAACTGCGTTTTTATATTCTAATGTTTTGCCATCAGCTGATGCCTGAATTATAGTATCTAATAATAGTGATACTTTAGACTCTTCATCATAGTTTCTGTTATTTGCAAAATCTGATAATATATCACCGCCTGTAACAAACTTACCATTCATTTTATATCTTGTAAGCTCAGGATAATCATATTGTATACTATCTATAAGTCCAACTAAATTACCTTGCGGTGTAAATATTCTTCTCTTTATTAATAAAGCATTCAAACGTTTTTGCAAAGGAGTTCCTGCAATTGACTGATAATACGGATGAGATAACTCATGTATTAAATCTGTTTGCATAGCTGAATTAGGATTTACTAATACAGTACTACTAAAAAATAATGCTGATGCTGGAGCACCAAAGCCTTCTATTAGTTGCTTATTAGAAAATTCTATTCTTATATTTGGAAATTTGTTTTCAAGCGCAGCTCTTAAATATCCTCTAATTAATGTAGATTGCTCATCTACTCTTGTAATATATTTGGGAATAGATTTTGTTTCATCTGACTTTTTGTAGTTTACTGTATCATTATTAGCTTGATTTATAAATTTCTTTATATTGTCAGATGCTTCATTTTCAGGTGTTTCTTCAATAACCTCTACGGTTTCAGCTATTTTTTTTGTGGATTTTTTACTTTTTTTTTTAGGTTTTTCTACAACTTCAGCTTCTACAGTTTCTGCCTCTACATCACCCTCAACAACTTCAGATTCTTGCACTTCTTCTGATACTTGTTGTGTACGCTTTTGCAACTCCTCAGTTTTGGCGTCTATCTTAGCTTTTGCTGATTTAATAATATCAGATAATTTTTCTACTATTGATTTGTTTTTAATTTTATTCTCAACAAATGATTTTACTTCTTCTATTACTTTTGTTGTAGCACCCTTTAAATCTGTTTTCTTTATTTTATCAACTATTTCAGATGCTTTTTGTTTTGCCTCTTCGGCTGTAGGAACTTTGCCACCTAAACTTTCTCTATAAGACTTTATCTCTTGTTCTATTTTTTCTGATGATCCAGGTATAACTTGATCTAAATACTTTTTTGTGAAGTTTGTTCCTTTTTCAATTTGATTTTGCATGAAGTCTCTTAGCTTTACAGCTGGTTGACTTTTAACTATATCCTGAGTTGTTTGTTTTACACCTCTATCTCTTACGGCTTGTACACTTTTTTGCACACCTTCTCTAACTGCTTGCGCACCTTTAGTTACTGCTTGTGATGCTCTTTTAATCAGTCCTGGTTTATCTATTTGTTCTTGTCTTCCCTCTCTTGTAAACTCTTGGAATTGCTGTGGTGTTAAACCTTTAGATGAACGTTTAACTCTGCTTTCATCTTTAGTAAGTTTTCCAAGTTTAACAGTAGCTAAGTTTTCAATTAGCTCTTCGTACTCTTTTATTTCTTGATTATATATAGCAATCTCACTATCATAATCAGAATTAATCTTATCTTGTGCGGTTTGAAGCTTGCCTTCTGTTTTAATATTTTCTGCAGCTTGATTTAATTCTTCTTCCCTTGATTGATTAGATCTTTCTATTGCTGCATTTCTTTCAGCAATTTCAACTCTTGCTAAAAATATTTGACGTTTACCAGCTTGGGTTAATGAGTTTCCTTTATGTGTAGATTCATATATTTCTTCAGCTTGTTCAAGTGCTTCTATAATTTGATTGCCTACTTCTTCTCGCATTTGACCTTCTGCCACCATTCTTCGTGTACGAGATTTAGCTAAGTCAGCACTTCCGTTACCATCTATTACAGAATAAGCTATAATATCTTTACGCATAGCTTGAGCTTGCTCAAATTCATTAAGATCCATTAAGTCTCCTAATCTCTTTCTTCCTTCTTGTAACTGATAATCTCTTTCAGCAATAGCATCTACATAACCCCCTCGTGAACCCATTGCTGATCCCAATGCAAATGCACTAACACGCACGTCTTTCATTTCAGGACTTTTAAAGAATTCAGAATAAGTCATAAAGTCTTCACCTTTTCCTTCTGCTATAGCTTTATTTTTAATCCATTCTTGATAAACTTCTTGATATTGTTCAGCAATACCTTCAACAGATCCAGTAGCTCCTGCTTGTATAAATGGTGCAATCTTTCTTGAAAATGGCAAAGGTTTTGGTAAATTTCTAAAACCAGTAGCTAATCTACCCAAACCGCCAAAAACCAAACCAAACTGTGCTATATCTGCAAGAATCCAATTTGTATTATCTCTCCATACTTGAGATGCTGCTGCCTGAGCTTCTTGTGGACTTAATCCATCAGCCAATGCTTGTTTTAATGTTTCGCCTGCGACAAATGCTCCTTCTGCAAAGTTACCTCCAATACCACCACCTGCTACGCTTGCTGTTATATCAAGACCTTTTCTAGCCGTTATTTTAGCATATTCTTCTCCTTGCTGTAGCCCAAGTCTTTTAGCATTCTTTTTAGTTGCTTTTGATATTACTGGTTTATATAATTTTTCACCAACTCCTAAAAATCTAGCTGTATTATATGCTTTAGTAGAATTTAACATAATTCTAGTAGATTTTGCAGCTGCTCCTGCTGGCAAATAAAAAGACATAGAATAAGGTAATAATTTAGCCACATCTGTTGCCCAAAATCTTGGATCTGCTAACTGATTCCAACCTACAGATTTCAATTCATCTGGAATAAACACACTATTAGATGCTTGTATATCCGAACCTTTTCTTTGTAAAAAATCACCTATTAGTGTATTTTGATCTACATCTTCATCCCAAGGAGTAACAACAGCTTTAAGAAATTCAAATGTATCGCCTGTGCCTTCAATAAGCTGTCCAGCACCACTTGTTAAACTTCTTTGTAACATGGATTCAGAACCCGTTATATCAGCTATTTTTGAACCTATACCCATTCCTACAGCAGCTCCTAATGGACCAGCAACAGCTCCACCTAAACCAGTACCAAGAACTGTAAAAGCATCTTGTGCTTGAACAATTGGAGCTAAATATGACTTTGGATCCATTCCAACACCAGTTGGCTGTTCTCTTTCTTGTTTAAATTTATCAGTTTCAGATCCTATTCTTACCGCTGATACATCATCTAAAAGTCTATTGTATCCAGTTTTTTGATCTTCAATAGATGAAATAAACCCTGCAAATGGATCTTCCATAGAAGTATCGTATCTTTTGATACCTTCTTTTGGTGTTTCTTGATTATCTGCCATTAATTAAAATATTTAGACCAAAGTTTGAACCTACTTAACTTTTGTTCATATAGCTTTGGATTGTCTTTATATACTGCTTTGTAATATTCTGTTAATGCTGTTGGTTTTCCAGACTGATATATCTTATACAGTTCGGGATTTTCTGTTGCTAAATTACTAAAATTTTGTAATATTGTCTGTACATTCTGACCAGTATTTTCAGAAGTTAATTGTTGTGATAAATCAAACACATCAGCAAAGAAATAAGGCAACATTTTAAAGTCAATATTATTTGTTCTCATAACACCCATAGCTGGCACTTCAAAAGTATTCATCAAGTTTTCAATTTGATATGGATTATCTTTTGTATATATGTTATTTAAACTTTCATTTACTTTTAATTTTAATTCTGATTTATCTCTCTCAGTTTCAATTCTTGCAGAAGTTCTTGCTCTTTGATCTCTACCTTCGCTAATAGCTTTATCATACTCTTCATCTTTAATACGTTGAGTAAATTTAGGATTCATTATATCTATATCATAATAATAAATATCGCTATCTGTATATTTACCAAATCCTAAAATATCAGGCTCCTCTAACTGCATAATATAAGCTTGTTTAAACTTAACAGAACCTTCTTTTGCAGCAACTGATTTCATAACCTTATTAATATATTCTGCTCTATTAAGCGGATTTATATCTTTTACATCTTTTGTAAGTATTTTTGTTTTGGTTTCACCAGTATCTCTATCTATATAAAATGCTTTCATTCCAAGATAAATGCCTTTTACTTTCATGTCATCAGCAGTTCTATCCATATAGGTTGCTTCTCCATCTAAAGAAGATCCTTTATATTCATAAAGCTTATTAACAAGTTGTGGATACATTCTTATCATTACTTCACCATCGTCATTTATGTAATAACCATCTGTTTGATTATCTCCAAAATCATTTCCAAATGCAGCATCAATTATTCTTAATTGTAAGTCTTTATCATAAGCAGCTATTTCACCAGCAAAATCACCAGTTATACTTGCTTTTGACATTAAATTAGTATTGTTTTCATCTAATGTAAACACAGTATCAAAGAATGTATCTTTACCCATTTTTTTAACAAAAGCATCAAAACCTCCAGCTTGTATAATTTCAGATTGAGAATAACCGTCTTTTGAAAATTGTAACATTTGACCATTAAGTAATTCTTGACCAAGAGATGTTTTAACTGCTGCTCTTCCAAATTTAATATTAGGATCATATCCTGGAGTTAAACCAAGTCTATCTTGTACATACTTTTGAAAAGAAGGATCTCCTGGTTCATTCAAAGCTAAAGCATAAAATTGATTTTGCAAATCTTCGTCATTACCACCTACATGATATGAAAAGTCTTTAGCTAAAGTGTGTTTATTATTTCTTATGACCTCACCTATGTTTATTTCTTGTTCTCCAGTATAACTATCAATAAAAGATAAATCTATTTCACTATCAGGTCTTCCAAATGTAACTTCGTCACTAACTTCATTCTTCCATTTTTCAAAGCTTTCTAAATCTCTTAATGGTATAAGATGTTTTTGCTTTTCATCACCAGACATTTGAATAATTTTAGCAATGGCATTTTGATTTTTTTTCATTTGGAATACCTTGTCATTATTCAATAATTGATATTGATAATTTTTTAAATCTTGATTGATACCCAATCTTAATGCGTTTGTATATCCTCCCGCCTGTCTTATCTTTTCATTAATTGGAGCTAATAAATCTGCAGACATTTGTTGCACATCAATTAAATCTTTTCTTCTTGCATTTTTTCCTGTAGTTAATTCTACTGCCGCAGAATAAGAATCATCTATATATTTTTGACTAGCTTCTGCTGCTTTTTGTTCGTTTAAAGTTTGCTGTTGTTGTAAATTATATATTCTCTCTAAATATGCAATTTGCTCTTGTCTTGCAGATTTCATATTTGAAGATCCAAAAAATCCACTTAGTGCGTTATATCCGAATGCATCCATATTATCCGTTATTATCAGTTATACTTGGAGTCGTAAGGGGAGATGTATAAGGATTTTGCATAGAGTTATTCAACTTACTAATATAGTATTGTTGAATTGGCTCTAATGCTCTATCTCTTCTGTTTTGTTCAATTTGTTTGAACACTTCTTTAGCAAATTCAGAGGCTCCCTTTTTCTCTTGAAGTGCTAATTCTAATGCAGTGCTTTGTTCTGCTTTGCCTTTATTTAATTCATATTCCTCATGAAACGATAATGCCTTTAAATAGTTAGCATTATTTGCTCTTTGAAGCTCTGCGTCTTTTGCAGCAAAATCTAATAATGCTGATTGTCTTTGACTATCCAATACTCCCGACATAGCTAAAAACTTTGCTCTATCGCCAGCAGTTCCTCTAACAGCATTTTCTATACCTTTTCCATACGCAGCATCTATTTCGGCTTGTGCTTTTTGTGCTTCATCTGGACTGAAACCTTTTTTAGCTAATTGTCTAGACTGTTCTAAATGTGATCTAAATAAATTAGATAAACCAGGAAGCTCTAATGGTTTTATTTTTTTATTTGCCTCTGCATAAGCTTGTTTTCCTAAAGCTGCTAAAATTAAATCATCTTGCGACTGTACTCCTTGTCTAATAGAATCCACTAAACCTAAAGTATTTCCTATTACATTTCCTAGCTCACCAAAAGTATCTAAAAAGTTTTTTGGTTGATTAGTTGTATTATTAATATTTACAGTCTCGTCTGTTTCTGTAGTTTCTATAGTTTCGTCTGTTTCTGTAGTTTCAGTTGTAATAACTGGTTGCTCAACTTCATCTATTTCTCCTACTCTAGCTTGTTGTACATTCCCATCATCATCTTCCCAAGTTGCTACACCTTGACGAATATCTGCATCATCAGGTATTTCACTTGTTGGCAATGTAGGTATTGTGGTATTGTCTTGTTCTTCTAAACTTTCAACAACCTCTTCTTCTCCTATTTCAACTGTATCTTCAATAAGATCACTACCTACTAAACTTCTAACAATTTCTTCTTCTGATTCATCATTTAAAGCATCATCAAATGTAATAATACTTGCTACAGCCTCTAATCTTCTTGCTTCATACTCTTCATCAGTTATTTGATTGATATTGTATTCTTTTTCTATTTCACTTATTCTTTCTTCATTAGATACAATTTCATTTGCAAAAACTCTTGGCATGTCCTTTGGCTTATACCCAGCTCTCAATCTTTTATTTCTCTCTTTAAGCTCTTGATACTCTAAAGCATCATTATATCTTTTCTGTGCTATAATTTGTTTTTCTTTTTCTTCAGCATCTCTTATTCTTTCTTGCTCTTCAATTAAAGCCTGATCTCCTTCTTCTGGTGTTGGTTGATAAACAACATTTCCTTCAGAATCTAATACAGGTGGCTGTGGCGCACTTGGAGTCTCTCTTTTGGTATTTAATTCGATGTTATTAAAACCTTCAATTCTTTTGTTTATAGCTTCATCAGATTGATCAGCTGGCTTTTCAAAATCTAACATAAAAGCTCTTGTAGAATCAGACACATTAGTAAAGTCTGTGTTCATATATTTTTGAGCTTCTTGTTCCTGTAAAGCAAAATCTATTTGGCCTTTCCAATTTGTTTTCCAGTCTGGCACAGCTTCTATAAAAGCTTGTTTTCTTACTGGAAATGTATGTTGAAACAAACCAATTCCTGGGTTTTCCGTTTCACCTGTTTCAACTGCATCTGAATAAAAAGCAGACTCAGCTTTAATATTAGCCAATATACCTTTAGCTTTCACATCAGTCATGCCAGGTTTAGTCATCAAATAGTCATATATCTCTTGTGGAGATACTTTATTTTCTCCTATATCAGCCATTATCCCATTCCATTTTTACGCCATTTAGCGTGGTTCTTTTGAATCATTTTAATCAACTCCTCATTAGACATACTAGGATCATATTGATCTTTTATATGGTCATATACACCAGCACCAGGCGATGCTTTAACACCTGTGTTTTTTCCTTTTTTATTCATAACAGTTCCATCAGCTGCAACTGGTAAAGGATTAGTTTTATGACTAGCTTTCCCTGGTGTAATATTTTTTTCTTTTACTTGCGATCTAAATATATTTGCTGCTTTGTCTTTATTACCTTTTTTCATAGCATCTCTCATCTCATCCTCTCTGTTGTTAACCAACTCACCACCAGTAAATTCGGCTATTGCATTTGCCTTACCACCTTTTTCACCCAAATTAGTTTTTGGATTTGATGTATTGATTTCATCTGGATAAGCAACATCTAAAAACTTTTCAGCATAGTTTTGAGCTTGATTTACATTACCTAAATCATTTTCATTTATTGGTGCAGGAAACATAACGTTTTTAAAAAACTCATTTGCATTTTCTATTTCTGGTCGCATATAGTTTTTCATAGCTTCCTTATAGTCATTATTTATAACAGCATTTAAGAATTCTTCTTTACCATGACCAGTAAGCATATAGTTATTTAAAACAAACTGATTTTTAATTGGAATTTTAGAGTAGTCTTTTCCTTTAGATTCAACATATTTTCTAGCTTTCTTTTCAGAATTAACATAATCTTTCATTAATTTATTCTGAATAGTTTGCATGCTAAGAGGTGGTTGATCGTTTTTTGTTTTTTTAGCTTTGTCTAAATCATCAAAAACACCCAAAGAAGAAAAACCTATTCTTACATCATATTTATTATTGTCTGTCTTAACAATAAATGGCTCTACAGTACCATCTTGCATAAATCCTTTTTGATTAGGATTCATCATTCCCATAACGGTTTGAAGATAACCAGGAGTCAATTGATATTTTAATACTGTTGATATTAATTTTTCTTCTTTACTCATTTATCCATATATTGATTTACCTTGCATTTCTTCATCTGGAGTAATAAATCCTGCAGAACCAGAAACAATTTCTGGACTTAAACCAGCTATTCCTCTTACTGGATTACCATAAGGATCTATCCTTTGTCTTTTTGGTGCTTGAACTATAGGCGTATTAGTTGGCTTTAATGAATCTTGAGGAATTTCATTAACTGGAGTTTCTCCATCAAAAGTATCCGTAATAGTATTACCTATACCCTGCACAAATTCTGAAGCTGTATCAAGTCCAAAATCTAAAACCTGACCACCTAAATCTACTAAACTATCTACACCCGCAAAAACAAAATCACCAGCAATACCTACAGTATCACCTGTAAACTCTAAAGCAGGTTGTAAAATAGCTTCATTAACTGGTTCAATTATCTCTTCACCAACTAATTCAAAAGCTGGAGCAACAACTTCAAATCCAGTTTCAGCAACATCAGCTACAGTTTCAATTCCTTCCTTCGCAAGCTTTGTTCCTGCTTTAATACCAGTTTGTAACATTTGACCACCTATATTTACACCTGTAAATGCTGTATTCAATACTGGCTGTACAAACTGTTCTGTAATTGGTTCTATAACATTTTCTCCAGCAATATCCATAACTTCTACAATAGGTTCTGCAGCTGTTTCAAACACATCTGTACTAACATCTAATGCAGTTTCTACAACATCTGCACCTGTATCTATTATTGTTTCAACAACATCTGTAACACCACCAAAAAAATTACTAATACCACTTGCTAATCCACCAAAAAAATATTCAGGCACTTTACCACCTTCAGCCATATTACCAAGACCATAAGGATTATTAAATCTCGCAGCAGTTTGCATATAGTCTTGTGTTTGCGATTCTCTTTCTATTTGAGATCTCTGCAAGCCAACTGCTTCTTGATACATTTCTCTTATTTCTTTATTTCTTTCTGCTATTTGTCTTTCATATTCTTTTTGTAGTTTTCTCGCTTTATCTCTTTTCTTTTTTCCTCCTAAAAGAGATATACCTATACCTAAGAGCATACCTACAGGTCCAGCTACACCAAGCATAGCAGCTGCTGCAGAACCTGCACCTGCTCCAGATATACCAGCTCCAAGCATTTCACCTCCTGTAAATGTAGTTGGATCATCATCATCAAAAGCACTTCTTACAAGTCTACCTGCTAAATATGTTGGTACACCAGCTGAAACAGATCCTTGCGATAGGTTGCTAAAATAATTACTTGCACCAGCACCAAGTTGAGTAGTTCCCATATCTGCAACTCTTGGTGTAAAACTACCTGCTGATACATTAGATGTAAATGGATTGCCTAACTGCATTCCAGGGCCTTTAGCAAAATTTGCTCCAAATAATTGATTACCTAATGTTTTTCCTCCAATTTTTGTATTTAACAATTGACTTCCCATTTGAGCATATTGCAAACCTTGCATTACTTGTTGTGATCCTGTAGGCTGATATTGATAGTCTAATTGATTAACAGGCATTGGCATCATATCTTGAGCAGTACCATAAAAACCCATAGTTTGTGGAGCCATTGAATATGGCATACTAAGCTGTGGATTAATTCTGTTATATGTATTGTAAATATTTTTTGATGTTGATCCGTAAGGGTTTATAAATTGACCATACTGATTAACAAATTGATTTATATCTTGTACTGCCATTAGTTGTATGATTTACGATATTTGGCTATAATTGCAAATATATTAATTTTTTCGGTTGTTCTAGCAGACAACTTTGCTCTTAAATAAGTTCCTATAGCCCTCTGAGTTACATTTTGATTTCTTAATGGTATTCTTAATATACCTTCTCTATATTTATAAAGCATATCACTAAAAGAAGTATTAGATGGATAGCCTGGTTTGTTGCTTGAAGCAATATCCATTTTTACTTCTGGATTATTATCTGTAAAAAAAGTAAGCTCTTCAAAGTACATTGAAGGACTTAAATTTTCTAAATTTCTTTGCACCATTCCTCCACTATAATAAGATAATATATTTTCAGAATTATCTGAATTAGAGACTACTGTTGTAACAATACCAAGATTATCAAACTTTTTATTATCAGATGGTCCATCATTAATAACTTTTTCAATATAAGACTTATGAATTATTTTTGAAGATTGTAAAGTTTCTTCCGATGAACTTAAATTTAATACTGGATAAGGATTATCTAATGTAATGTTTGGTTGATAATTTGTTTGATTTAATTCTTCGTCAGTAGGATCAGACGGATGGTTTTTAACTTCTCCAAAGAAAAATGTTTTTTCTTCTTTATTGCCCTCCCATTCCCATAGTTGTAAATTTCCATCTGCTAGTTCATGTGTAAAATATTCATAACCTGATTCATTATTTTCAAAATCAGAAGAGTACACACCAAATAACCTTTGACCATATATACTACTAGAATTTCTAAAACCATTTTCTAAACCAAGTAAACTATCATTTGGCTCTAAGAAATATTGTATCCAAGGTATTCTAGATTTTGGAGTATATATTTTTCCATTGTGTTCTATCCATTGTTGGGGATAAACACTATATTTTGATATTACTGAATCAATATCCTCATTATAACTTACAGTTGTGCTTAAAAATGTTTTTTCTGGAAATGATCCTGTTTGTGTATTATTAAAAGGATCTATTCCTAATGAAGCATCTATATCACCTGTATATAAATACGTTCCTGTTGGATTTAAAGCATTATCCCTTCCATCAACTCTTAGTCTATCACTAAATGTCATGTACAGACTATTAGTAGTGTAATCAAAAGCTCCATGAATACCAATAAAATATAAAGGCATATCAGCTAAACTAACTCTTATTGCTGCGTGATACCTTTCTTCTGATTTTAATTTTCCATACTCAACAGCTTTTTCAAATAAATCCCTAGTTCCTAAGTCATCTGATATACTAACAAGCTTTTTATCAGTTCCATATTTTAATAATTTAGCAAATCTTATATCAAAGAAATACAAATTTCTTTCACTTGCTACTACACTATGCATGTGCTTAGTTCCATATTTTATAGATATGTATTGATGTGATTCAATTGTATCACCAGATCCAGTAAATATAGATTGTACTCCAGAAGTATCTTGTAAAAATGTTCTTGGGTTTACTAATAACTGACCAAATGCATTTTCTTGAAAGAAATGAATTTCGTTTTGAAAATTTATAATTCTATTAATTTGACCATATATAGATTCAACATCATAAAAATTAAATATTGGAAATATTCTAAAGGCATCCGTTTGTTCTCCAGCAAGTTTTGTTTTAGAGTATGCTATTTCTGCAGGTAAATCAGTAAACTGTTGATCTTTATCTTGTAATGATAAATAACTTTTTAAATTATTTTCTTGACTATAAACATCATTATAAAACCAATCATTGCTAAATGGTGGCAAATCTTGGTCAAAACCTTCTATATGATCTCCTGCAGCTAAATGATAACCACTTCTCATTTCTGTATTAACAAAAGATTCACACGGAAATACTATCCATTTAGAATAACTTTTTTCAGGATATGGTGATGTTGTCATCTGATGTGAATACAATCCTACAAAAGTATCTCCACCAAAAACTGTTGTATGATGGTGTTGATCATTTACATTTATAGGATGAAAGTTTCCTGCATTAATCCATCTTGTTGACTGTATTGCTTCTGCACTATCTCCCCCATACTGACCATCATTCTCTTTCCAAATGTTTGCATAATTATAATATGGTATTTTTGTGAAAGAATGATTTACATCATCACCAGTTGATAAAGTTAATATTCTTTTTGAAGATTTATTCCAAAGATATTGTTGTGTTTTTATATGTAAACCAGGATCTGCTACATTAAATGTAAAGTTGGTAGATGACAAAAGAATTGCTCTAGTTCCCATTTGTATAGTTGAAACTGTTTCATAAGACAATTGATCGTCTTCTCCATCTAATAATTTTCCATATTTTACATAAGCTTCAAAATCTGATGATGTTACATAAGCAGCTCCTAATGTAAAATTTGAAAAACCTCTATTTTTTATATAACCTATAGAACCTGTTCCAGACTCTGCCGTGTCAGCAAAAAAATCTTTAGAAACAAATTCTCCATCTCCTATTTCTTTTGCATTTGCTAAATTTGACCAATATCTTTGTCTTGGAAAAGCTTGAATGGTATAAGTACCTAAGCTGTAAATATTTTTAGGATTTGGTAGTGTTGTAAAGTTGTCTGCATCATTAAAAGGTCCTTCTGTCTCAGCAATATTAAACGCTGTATTACTAATAGAATTTTGACCTCTTACATAAGCATTTCTTTCTTGTAATCCATTATTATAATAATCCCAATTCATTACATAATGATGCCAATATGTGTCATAAACATGACATTTTCCAACCATTACACCAGACTCATCATCTCTTGTTGTTTTTTTTGTAGAAAAAATTAATCCTTTATCTGGATTTGTATTAGCATATCTCAAAGAGGCTAAATCAGATCCAGCCCCTATAAACGAAGGTATACTATCTAAAACACTTTCAGCTAATGTAGAATAATCATCAAATCCATGATTTAGTCTAGGTAAAATAAGCTCATTTGCATCATAAGAATTTAAATAAGTATTAGATCTACGTTCTTCGTTGTACAACTTTAACAGACTTACTATTGCTACTTTATCTTCACCACCATAAGAGTAAGGCCTTATTCCAAATGTGCTATCAGGGCTGTACATAACAGCAGCTTCTGAAGAATGATATAAACTTGCAAATGTTCTTTCCCAATCAGTTCCATTAGTATCAAACCTATATTTATATGCAAAATTATAGCTTCCAAATTCTGCAGAACTAGCTCCGTAATAAATATCCTCTGAGTTATCAGCCTCACCTTCGGTTAAATACAATGGATTTCCTTCAGAATCCTTGCCTACAACTCTATTTGAAATACCATTTATTCCAGAGTAACCATTTAAAACAGAATCATAAACTTCATCTACATTGTCATCAATAATATTTGCAGTATCACTAGCAGCTACCGATACTGCATCAACTCTACCATCATCAGTTGTTATATAACCATTGCTTAAATTATTAGGATCACCATAATTAATTACTTGATTTAATAAACCTGATTGTAAAATTGTTCTATCAGTTTCTGTTCTTTCTGCTCTAACAACTCTAAAACCTGATATTTTTTTTCTTACATGTTCTGGTATTCTAAATGTAAAATTTAAAGCTAAATCAAATGTATAATGATAACCTGATGTTCCGTCTGGAGCAAAAGGAACCATTTGACCAACAGTTAAGGAATTAGGAGTATCAACATTGGGTAAACAACTAGTGTCATCATAATGTACCCTATGCCCTGGAACTGGACAATCTACATGTGTGCTCATTCTATAATCTTGAGCTAAAGGATTTTCTTTCCATTTAGTCAAACCATTACTTGCGTCTCTTCCAAGTTGTGTATTTTGTAAATCAAGTTCCCAAGCTTTATCGTGATGAAAAGGCATTTGTATATCTCCTATCCATAATACATTTCCTGGATCTCCATTTAAATCATATACCAATACACCAAATCTATAAGTTTCTCCACGCTGATAACCTCTTTTATTTCCAGACGCATGAGGATCTTTATTTGAACCAATCGTGAAACTTGCTTTGTATTCAGTATCTACATTATTAGTGGCTCCAGCAGAACCTACTAAATTATCTGTTTTAATAGAATCATTAGGTACATTTGTAGAAATAAAAGGACTTGCACTATCATCTATTCCACCTCTATTACCCTGAGTGTCAGATACTTTTGGAACTTGTGTAAATGAAAAAATGCAACCACCTAACTCATTACGGCCAGGAGCAGCATCGCTTCCAGCATAGTAACCATAACTAATTCCACCTAATATATTTCTAGGTTGCTCTGTATTGTTTAAACTGTTATCAAAATTATTATTATTCCAAATAGCTTTTCCTTTTGTAGATAAATACCTATTTGCTTGTTGTAGCTGTAATCCAGTTAAAGGTGCTTTTATATAACTTGTAGCACTTCCTGCCTCAACAACTAAAGATTCATCATAAGTGCTTCCTTGTGGCAAATAATAATCTTTAATACTATCATCTGTTGTGGTTAATGATCCACCACTTAGTGTTCCCGTTTCATCTCTAGAATACCTTAAAACTTTTACATTCCATTCTTTTTCTGTAATGTAATTTTGTTTTTGTCTAAGATTAGCAGCAAATAATACATTATCCTTAATTGCAATATCTTTACAAACATCCCACGTATTTGATGGAATTAAAATATTTTCAATACCGTTTTCTATAACTGTAGTTAAAGATGTATGTCTAAACTCTACTTCATTATTAGCATCTATATTTTTTGTGGCTACTTCTGATACTTCTGGAACAGATCCTAATGATTGATAATAAATAGAATAAACTACTATAGAGTCAAATCTTGTGTCAAGATTTTGTACTCTTAACAAAAACCCATCATTTGACTGTGCTCCTGGATCTCCTCCATAATAACTGCTAGAAGAGCTACTGCTTGCATTTGATATATGGTAAACATTACTAAATGGAGAAATACCTGATTCTGCACCTGAATCAGTTATATATTTAAAACAATATTGATACACTCCAACAGGCAATGTTCCGCTAATTGTTTTTTCAAGTGCTATTTGATTATGTGTGGCTTTTGGTGATAAATCTAATTCACCAGGATCTAATTGATGTATTTCTGAATCATTTATTGATAAAGTTCTTAATGGATTTTTATTGTCAGTCCAATATATTCTTGAAATAGAATCATTTTCAATTACACCTTCTACCCTGCATTTAATTAATGGATCCATTCCAATATTAGGAAACTGATTTGTTGATGCATCAGGATGAAATGCAACTCTTAAATCTTGGGCTTCTTTTACATTGCCTTCTCCATCAAATATTATTCTAAAAAAAGCTGTTCTAAAATCACCAGTAGATTGTGATCCAAAACTTAACCCATATCCAATATAACCACATACAATTAATATTAATTCATTTCTAAATGAATAATGACCAACTATGTTAGCAACTGATCTCATAGGATTTGCACCAATAGTATTTGGCCTACCTCCTACATCTTGAAATAGATTAGATGTGGTTGCTTGATCTATAGCAACAACTTGTAAAATTCCTTCTTCTATTTTTGTGGTATAATTATTTGTAACAGTTTTAGTTATAGAATCTAAATCTAAAACTATTTTATTTCCATTAATATTTTCAACAGTAAATGTAGTTCCATCACTATTGACAATCTTAATGTTCATAGCATCTCGATACGATCCTTCTATTTGATATCTTGGATCAACATCAACAACAAGCCCTTTACTAAATCCTTTAGGTGCGCTTTTTTCTGCCATTAGTAACTATTTAATCCGTCATATAAAGGTGGATTGAAAGAAGTGACAGGAACTTTAGCGTTCCATATCTTTCCAATTTTCAATAACTCAATTGAACTTGGCATGTTATCATCTCCACGAACCTTACCACACAATTGATACCATCTTCTTTCTAAATCTTTAACTATATATTGTGGAACTTCTCCAGCATAATAACCTACAAGCTTATGTTTCCACATAACATATTGAGCAACAGCTTCTTCATGTCCTTGTAATATCATAGGATATCCCTCTGGAGACATTGGTACAGCTAAGTAGCTAATATGAATATCACTTGTATAATCTGTAGAAAAATTAACTCTATTTCCATTTATATAAAATCTATCTAATAGACTTGATACTTTGCTTTTATATTGCGAGCTAGTTGGTTGTACGATTACATCTCCAGCTCTAATGCTTAAAAGCTTGACCATATTATCTGGCAATCTTACTTGTCTATTATGTAGTCTTTCTTTACCTCCTTCAAAAAATTGTGAAATTTTTGCACCACCACTTGTCATAAGAGTAACATGATTACCTTCATCACCTCCTCTATTATACGTTAAGGTTAAAGTGTTTCCACCTGCAGTCCAAGAAGCATTAACGCCTAAAAGTGTATCATAATTTGAACTATTTAATATAGTCACCGCACCAGCCATTGTAGTATCTAAATCTGATTCTATAGGTATTATATAATCATCTACATTACCTGGAACAAAATCTGCAGTAGAAGTTGTTCTAAAATAAAATCTTGTAGAATTTATTTCTATAAAACTTTTTACAGCTGGATTATTTAAAAATTCTATTTTAGCATCTGCTGCAGTTGGACCTGAAGGCGAATAAACAATTTCTTTTTCTAAAAATGTTTTATTACTTCCTATGTATTGTTCTGCCTCAAATGACCATTCAGCCCAAGAATCAATATGTTCTGTGTATTCTTTAAGGCCAAGATTTCTTGACACATTATTAAATACTCTGTTTACTGGTACATGCATATTATACTGAGGCTATAAATAATTCTAATTGTTGATTTGCCGCTCCCTTAACCTTTAGTGCTGTAGCATTATCTAATGTTGATCCACCATTATCACCCTCTACAGTAGTTCCTGTAAATATAATACTGCTATCAGCAGCCACTGAAGTATACGCTGCATCAGAGTCTTCATCATCCATGCCTACCTGTAATGCATCTGATGCGTCTAAATTAGTTACTCTAATATATTTAATATCTCCACGAACAAATGCTCCATTTTGTGTATCACTACCAAATGTTGCTATTTCTGTAAGGTTTGTATTTGCTAGCTTGATTATTCTTTTAGTAACATTAGCTATACTCGCGTACGTGTGCGTGTATGTTTGTGCAAAATCTATATCATTAGTTGCGCCATTAGCGTGATCTACAGCTAATGCTTCTGTTATTGTTACTGTTAAAGATTGTGCTGTTAATTCAGTTCCCATCTATGTTGTTTTTAATTTATTTATTTCTTTTTTAAAATTGCCTAAAGGCATTATTTTACATTTACTATATTTTTTTGGTCTTACCCAAACTATTTTATAATAATAATCATCTAATATAGGAACTTTATATTTAACCAATTCACCTTTTTTATTAGATTCATTTATATCAATTCGATAATGGAATGCTCTTTGATGTTCTTTTTTATCTAAATATAAATACCCAAAATCATTTGGCAAATGTATTAATTCATTTCTTTTAACAACATCCCTTATCAATATTTCAAAAAACTTAGAAACAACTGCATAATACGTTTTATAATCCAGCTTGTTTCTTCTGTACTTTTTTTTACTCTTCAACCATTCGCCCCTAACAGTAACATCATCTTTAATGTTATTGTATATATCACGAGCTGTTTCGTACTTGTCTCTGTGCTTGCGACTGAACAAATTTTGTACTATCTCTTTCATCGTCTATTCTATCGTCTATTGTGTTAAGTGTTGTTTGCATTTCTTTTGCCAATATTCTTTCATTTAAGTCAGTAATATAGTTTTGAGAAATAGGATACTCTGAATCATCACCACCAAAATCTTTCCATCTTGGATGTTTAGTAGGATCTGATAATAACATATCAGAATAAAAAACATATTGAATTGGAGATAAATAGTTTCCTGAACCTGCACCTCTTAAATGTGATTTTAATTCTCCAACAATTAAAATTAATTTTTGATTAGCAAATCTTGTTATAAAAGATGATGGACTTTTACTATTAAATCTATTATACTTTTTATTAAAATATTCATTTTGAGATACAACAGGAACATCAATTACTCCATGATTTTGATTTAAAGTAGTTTGACCTCTTCTTAATTGTAAATTTTTAACTCCGTATCCATCTATATTTATAATGTCGGGTAAAGAGAATGTAATACGACCATAATCAGCTTTTTCTTCACGAGTGTATCGATTATTAAAATCTCTACCATAATAATCTTCACTCCATATATTAGAAAAATCACCTAAAGAAATACCAGCTTCTGTTATAGCTCTATCAGAAAATACAAGAGCTTCTCTGCTGTCATCAGTATTTGCATCTATATACGCTTGCCACTCTGGAATGCCTGCTTGAACGTCATACGTACTATCAAGATTAAGATTCTGAAAGAACTCTAATGGTATTCCTTTACCATCTCTAATTATATCTTTTAATATTTCAGCTCTATAATAATGTACCCAGAATTTAATTTGACGAATACCTATGCTTTCTTCTTTAGTAGTGGCACTACCACCATAAGCTATATTCTTTAAGTTGTATGCTATTTCATTCAAAGATGCCATGATACAAAAATACTTTATTTTATATTACAAAACAACAATAGGCCTCACATCATAAAGATGATACAGCCTATCATTGAGCAGGGAGCAAAAAGCTCTTTTATACTGTTCTGCTTTGCTCCGCTTCAATAGATTGTGATTGATAGTTTACTCCCTCAATATTTGAAGTCATTAATCTTACTGCATTTTGCACTATTTCATTACAGATATGCATTGGCCAACCCCAATTTTTTGCTCCAACAGGATTATTGTTATACTCTACATCATCTGCAGAGTTTCTTTGCTGACTATAAGTAAAAGAACCCATCTGTACATCTCTTGTACCCCAAGTAGAAGCGTCTCCAGGAGCATTAACGATATCGCTTATTATGTCAGAATCTCCTGCTGCAACATTGGATGCCATAGGATATGTTATTATTCTAGCTCTCCACCTGCCACTATTATTCCATCCTTCTGCTCCTATATCATCCCATCCTCCTAATTGTTGCCCACTTGCAATTTGCCTTGGAAAAACTCTTAAAGAACTACTTTCCATAAAATATTTTACATTATCATCATCTGCCTTATTAAATGGATCACTACTAGTTTGTGAATAGTGTATGCCATGCTCATTAGATTTTGCTAATTCTGCTTCTCTCCAATCTGAATTGTGCTCACCAGTTGTTGGATTGACATATAAAACTTGCAAATGTAATAATCTTGCAAAAGGGTATCTACTTATAGATCTTAATGAATTTACTGGAACACCATGATCTGTTAATTCAGTTTGATCTGATGGAGTTCTGAAAGGAACTGATTGTGCGCCCTGTCTAGATGTATGAATAACTATATTGCCTATAGACTCCATTCTGCCCTCTTCTGTGCGTACAAGCTTTCCTAAACACTTACGTATTTCTGGATCAATATCATAAAGATCTAATGCTTTGTCAAACCAATCAAAATAAGCAAGATTTAAGAACTTGTCTTTTTCTTCTGTAGTAAAATATGGTTGATCTGCTTTATCTAAAAGCAAGTCCATTAAATCATGTGCTTCTCCAAATGTCATTAATTAACCTTTTCCTTTAATTCAATTGTTTTTTTTGTACGTGTTTTAGGGCCTCTGAGTTCCTTTTTAAGCAACGCATGTATATCTGCATTATCTTTTACCCATTGAACAGCTTGATCTTCAGTTAAACCAATTGTAGTAGTACCATACTTATATACACCATTTACTCTCGTAAACATATCTTTAGCCAAACACTTTTTAATAAAGATTTTAATAGGAGCATCTCCATCTGCTTTTACTTCTAAAAATCTTTTAGGGTTATCGTTAGCATAAGCAATAACTTTAGCTTTACGAATGTTGTCATCCCAATCGCCATTCAATCCTATTAGATGGCATATATCTTCTATTTCTTTTTTAGATAACATCGCAGCAGCTGTTACAGCATCAGCTTTTGCTAATGACTCTTCAGCTTTTTTACTTTCCTCAGCAGACAAATCTTCTAAAAAGAATTGACCACCAACAACTAAAGGATGATTTTCTAAAAACTTATAAACTCTATTATCATACTCATCATTAATATCTAAAGCAACTACTGCATTAAACATTTCAAATCCTGCTGATTTTTCTCCATCCATGTCAAGAAGTGCGATTTTTGATCCACCTCTACCAGTATAAGTTCCAAACTTTGCATAGTTAAACTTTCCTGGATTTTTTGCTTTTACTAAAACTGTGTGTTTCATTTTTTGTTTTGATTTAAATTAATACTCCCTATTGCGGTGGTAACTTCTTGCCTTTCTTTTCTTTGACAATTTTACCATTTTCTATCCAAGTTTTATTACCTGAATGTGTATTCCATTTGAAGCCGCTTTGTCCTCCAATATAGAAATTTTCTTTATCTCTTTTTTTTGCTCTCTCTATCTGTTTTTCCATCCCTTCTGGATCAACAGTTTTTAAATATTGATATAAATTCATATTACAAATATAAGAATAATGGAGGGGCAAAAGCCCCTCCTTTACTCAATTGTTTATTAACTAAATGCTGGATCAGCATCTGCAGATAATACAACACCAGAAACTACCCAGTTAGTGTTGTCTACACAACGAAACTGTAGGTGAGTACCTGGCTCTATATCATCATTAAGAGTTAATTTAGTGTCTGTTAAATCAGATTGCACAATAGTGGTACCAGTACCATTTTGTGCTAATACACCGCCTAATAAAGCTCCAGAAGGAACTTCAAAAATACAAGCTTGTGCATTAGAAGCAACAGTCGCTAAAAACTCAAAACATAATCCAGCTGCTGGTGCTGGTAACGTATAAGTACGATCAGCAGTTGTAGCAGCAGTTAAACCATATAATGAATTACTATCATCATCTAAGATAGTTGCATTAGCATCACCTAAAGCAATTACCTTTTTTACACTTCTTAGCGCAGGTAGGTGTACTACATTTTCGCCAACAGTGTCTTTTGCTTTATAGAAAGAACCGATAGCAGTTCTTAATCTATTAAAATCAAATTTCAAAGCCATTTCTATTTATTTTAAAAAGTTAATTATTAAGGTATTACCGTTTAAGCTTCTGTTCCGTTAATACCAGTTAAGTGATTATTGGGAGGGTTGCCCCTCCCTTTAATCGTTAAAATTAGTTATTAAGAGTGTGCAATTGAATCTACCTCTTCAATTCCGTCAACAGCATAAACGCTATTAACATCATCTGCGATAGTAATAACACCAACGCCTTGAAGAACAATTCTACCTAGTTCTTTAACTACATCATCAGCTTTACCACTAGTAACGCCAAGAACAATGCTTCCGTCACCATTAGCATTTGTACCATAGTTAATAGAAACTGTAGTAGCATTAGTAACCTCAATTTCACTTACTCTATCGCTGTCTATACAAACCATGTCAGTTGTAGAATCAGCTGCGAATAAAAAACATCTATTTGCCATAATATAAAAATATTGTATTATGCTGCGGAAAGGATTCCACAAGATAATGGGTTACGAACTATAATTCCAGACTCAGATAAAACGTGAGCTTCAAACTTATCATCAGCATTAGCAGCCATCATGGATGATTGATCGTATGGATTAATCATACCAGCTACATACTTCTTGATGAATGAACGGTTTGTTCCTTCAGCTCCTTTAGTAACAAGCTCGATGTTAGAAACACCAGTTGTTTTTCCGAAGTCTAGGAATACCATTTTAGCAGACTCTTTTAATCTGTTGTCACCAAATGCATTCTGACCAGCTGCACTAGAGTGTAGGTTTTGGTCATCAAATACAGGGCAGTAAGCAATAGTAATTTTGTTTCCTAAAGCCATGTAAGATGTGAAGTTAGCACCAAGCTCAACATCACCATTTACACCAACCATAGAACCACCAGTAAATGATCCAGAAGGAGCAACTACTAATTCTTTCATTGCTTTGTGGAAAGCCAAACGACCTTCAGTACCAGTAAATACAACGAACTCATTCCCTTCAGACTGAGTAGTATTTAAAGATAACTTAGCTAAGAACTCAGTAATGATGTCTTCAGTTAAAGCACCTAATGTATAAGTAGCTTGGTTAGAAGAATCAATTTGAGCTAATAGACCATCACCTGTGATGATTGAAGTTGCTTGAGTTCCTGAAAGACCTGAAGCAGAAGAAGTCAATGCTCCTGGTCGTGCAACAGTTGAACTTTCATTGGTAATAGACTTACGACCATACCATCTTTGAAGCTCTTGCTGATACATGAACTCATCCATCATCATTTGCTCTTTAGTGAAGTACCATAGTCTATGACCATTGTTTTCAATCCACATGATGTCAGTAATATCTTTACCAGTTACAGAAATTTTCTTACGAGCAGTTGTAAGATAGTTTTTGTAAGTAGAAGGATATACGTAGTTTTCACCTACATCAGCTCCATTAGAACCGTTAGGGAAAGCAGAACCTATTGAAGCGAAGATAGCACCAGCAGCAATGTCAGTTTCTAAAAGTGGAGTACCACCTGAAGCAGCATTGTCAATTAGCTCAATCTTTACATCAAAAGACGCAGAAGTAACGGCAATACCATTACCTGAAGTAGCCTGAGCAGTTGAAGCAGTTGGATCTTCAAGAACGATACCTACAGCACCAGACTGAAATCTTACCATATCAAATTTGTTTAAGAAGTTTGGAGTACGACCAGCGGTATCACCATCACCTCTTAAATATACTACATCACCAACAGCATCACCTGCATCAAGAATATTTCCTGTTGTAGTAGTAGCAGCACCTGAACCAGCATCAGAAGCAACAAACGTTACACCGTCTGTAGAAATCCAACCAGCTGAGAATGTTGGTGCATTATAACGCCCCATGACTTTCCACTCGAATGAGTTGTCGCCAAGGACTTTTTCACTTGCAAAGCGACCTGTTCTTTCTAAAAGATAAGTCGCTGAATAACGAGGATACTGTTGAATCAACGTTCTTGCAATCTCTGGGTATTGCAATAGTGCTGTGTTCAAGGCATTCTCGGGAGTTGTTCCAGAACCATAAGTTCCAGTATAAACTTTAGCCATTTTTTTAAAAATTAAATTTGTTAAACACTATTATTATTATCCAGAGTATTTCACGTAACTTGTGGGCATCGCCCTATTGTTTCAGTAAGCTACTCTCTCATAAATGCAGCAGGATCAAATCCAGTTGACCTTGTTTTGGTCTGTGGTCTTGACTTGCTACTAAGGCTAGGAGAGGTAATTTCGTTTAATATTTTAGCTTTACCATCTTCTAAACCTTGGGAGCGAAGAATCTTAGCAAACTTGTCTTTAAACAGCATAAACATTGCAACCTCCGAAGCATTGTCGTGAGATTTCCAAATGTCCTCAGCCATTTTACCAGACGTAATGTAGCTATAAGCTTCTTTCGCTTGATCTTTAGTCACCTTACCACCCATAAATGTTTCGAGTGATTTTAAATGACCTTGTAATTCTTTTTTATTTCTATCTACTTTTTCTTTATTAGTAAGCTCTTCTTGTTGCTTTTGTTTTAGAAACTTTTGTTTTTCTTGTTCAATAGCACCATTAAGCTGTCTTCTAATACGATAAGCTTCTCTTTTTAAAACACCAGAATCTTCCATTTTGTCAATAGCTTCTTCTATTTCAAAATCTTCCATTCCATCTGTTTTCATTTCAGCACCAATCAACTCTCTATCACTTAATCCTAAGTATGAATTTAATTTATCAATTACTTCATTTTTAGGTTGTTCTATAAAAGGTGAGTTTAGAGCAGCAACAATATCTTCTTTGCTGGTTCCTTTAACACCTAATTCTTTTGCAAATTGTGACCAGTCTAATTCTCCAGCTTTTTCTTCGCCTTCATTTTCAGTATTAGACTCTGTTTCAAAATTGGCATCCCAGTCTTCTTCAACTGGCTGATCTTGTTGCTGTGGTTGTTCAACTTCAATGCTATCCCATGAAAACGCATCAGATTCATCAGACGATTGATCTTCAACAGAATCCTGCTGTTGACTTGCATCTGCTTTATCTGCTGCTTCTTCATTATACTTGCCTTGAAATTGTTCCATCATCTGATCGGTAGCAAAAGCTAACGGATCAAATTTCTTTTCACCTGTACTTTCTTCGGACTGTGACTCTTGTGTTACTTCTTGCGAAGTTTCTTCTACTAAATTTGTTTGTTCTTCTGACATATTTTTAAATTTTTTGTTCCCTAATTTTGCAAATATACTAAGAATTTCTAATAGTTTGCTGTATTCTTTCTTTTCGCTGTGGGCTTACAGTTTGATTTTGAGCCTCATCTTGTTCTTTTGACAAATTTACTTTCGCATCATTTTCAGCTTTTTTCTGTAAAAATATTTGTTTGTTTTTTACAGTATGTGAAACATCTGAAGTTTCTCTTGCTAAATCATCCTTCATATCAGCTATAGCTAAATCTGTCTCAGATTGAATTTTAGCTACTTCAACTTTTGCCTTATTTTTGATTTCTTCAAGTTGAACTTGTCTTTCAAAAGCAGCTTGATCGGCTTGCGCTTGGGCTTGTAGCATAGCTTGTTGTTGCTCTGCTTGATTTTGTTGTTGCTTTTTAATTTCTTCCATAGCTCGTTCAAGAATATGTTCTGCTTCTGTAAAGGTATCAGCTTTTAATACTTTGATAATATCAAGTAATGTTGCTTGACCTCCTTGTAGAGCTGCTTGAGCAATACCTTGAAGTTGTTGACGCATAGCATCATCTTTACCAGAGTCTCCTATAAAGATACCATAGTCTTGCATAGAAATATCAGGCATAATAGATAAAAACTTAAATGCACCGTCTCCAAGTATATAAGATGCTTTCTTGCCATTTGCCCAACAAATCTTCATTAAATTACATACTCTCTCAAATACTCTTTTCTTAACCATTTGATGAGAGTAAAATAAACTTTCGGTTATTGTTGCTGACTGTATAACGCTACGCTGCACATTACCTACATACTCATATTGACCTACAGCACCTTCACGCTGAGGTGATACACCAGAAATTTGTCCAGCAGTTTGCTCTAACATCATTTTAAGGTTAATCAACTGTTGGACTGAATTAGATAGAGTAAAATCTATTTGCTGGAACTGATTAAATGATGCTAACTGATTACCCTCTTCTTTTGAATTAATTGGAATTATACCATCTGTTTTTAAGTGATACAATACAGTTTGCATATCCATTCCAAGATTTGTTGGAAGTTGAGATACATCATATACTACTGCCTTACCACCAGAACGAGCCATAGCAAGTTCTATTTGATACATAACAATATTATATAACATTTGTATATTTTTCAATAAATCAACCATAGATATACATCTACCAGTAGAGTTATTCCTTACGCAGCCTACGTATGACAAAGGTGTTGTACCAGCATCATCGACAGATCGAACCTGATTTGGTCTACGTCTTGCTCTAACAAGTATTTTACCACCTATTTTAGTAGCTTCCCAAATGTCATCTACATAGCGAGTTACTAACTTTTCGTTTTTACGAGGTCTGTAATCATCAGCTACTTGCTTCATAAATGGTCGCTCTGGATTAAATTTATTTTCTGACATTTTAAATCTAAGAGCTTTGATAGATTTCCATTCTACAGATACAACACGTATCTTTACTTCTTGACCTTCTTGATAATCTATCCAATCAAAAGGATCATTATATCTTTGCAAGTCATCATAGCCACCTATTTGATACATAGCTGATAACTCCTCTAAATCTTCTCTAGTTAGCTCATCTCTAAATTCATCAAGTATCTCGCTATATGATAAATATCTTTCTTCACCAACCCAAGACGAATCATCTAAATAATCTGATTGAGCATTTATTTCATAAACTATATTTCTAGGATCTACTCTTCTTACATACGGATCTCCATTGTGGTCGTATATTTTAAAAAACTCTTTTCCAGTTACAAGTAAATCTCTAAATCCTTCTTTAAATAAGTCTCTATAGTTGTGCTTCTGTATAAGATACTCTAATCCATCTTGCGCTGTTTCTTCTACCATTTCACGATAGTTGTATCTCATGTATAAATCAATATCTTCAGGAATCTCCATTTCAGTAACAGGAGGTATGTCAATACCAGTAGTTTCTGCAAATTGCTGATGTATTTCTTCAGTAAGCTGTTTCATTATAAGATTGACTTTTACATCTTCTTTTCTTAAAACAGCTTCTTTGTTTGTTGTAGAAACCTTAACGTCTATTGGTCTTCTTAAATCTTCACCAACCAATAAATCTATTTTTGGAGATATTATAGGATAGTTAACCATTCTTGCAGGATAGGACATTCCATACTGCTCAGTAATATATTTGAAATCTTCTAAATCTAGATTACCATTATAAATATTATAATTTTGAATGTCATTCAATCTTGAATTTTTATATGGCGATTCAGTATATGACATATATGCTACAACAGCATTTACCCATTGATTAGCCCACTCTTCAGTTTTTTCAGACTCTAATACAAATTGAGCTGGGAAAGATGATTGACTTGAATTATACATTATTTAATTTGTTTTGGTAATCCGTTTCTATCTAATTTATAATATTTAAAACCTATATCAGTTGTTTCAGATTCAATTGTTTTTGCTTGTATTCTGTAATTATCTACGTTGTGAATTAAACATAAACCAAAAGCAATAGCACGGTCAGTATTCTTAGTCCCGTAATTTGCTAATTCATCCAATAAATCTAAAAACCAAATATCCTCAACGTTTTCTCTTATGTAATCATCCATAAGATCCTCCATCAAAGCTTTTATCTGCTTGTTCATGTGAACCCCGTACCTATTTTTAGTTTTGGTTCCAGGATTATGAGCAGACTCAGGTTTTTCTTTTAAATACTTAAGTGCATTCATTCTTTTGAAATAATCAAGTATTCCTATTTTGGTATATTCTACCAACATTTTAGCATTAAAATATACCGCTAACTTTAAACATCCATCCCAAAAATCTTCCTTTTTTTCTGGTCTATCAGTATATTCTGCAACTACATAATCATTTGCATGATCCGTGTCTACAAATCTACGATAAATAATTGCACTTCCCAAAGAATCAGAAGCTCCAGCTTTATCTTGATCGTAAGAGTCAATACCGCCTATATCTAAATCTTTATATTGTGGTTGTGGATGCTCCAATATTTTATACGGACCTTCTGGATGAGGTCGCCATCTTACAACAAAATCATCGTTATCATCAAACTCCCAATCCAAAAAACCTTGCTGTACTTGACTTCTATAATCTTTACTACCTAATATTCTTGATCTCTGTGCGTTTAATAATGAATTATCAAACCTTGCTGTTTTAGTATTTAAAAATGCTTCTTGAACTGTAAGAGGATAGTTTTGTATATGTAAGTTATACGCTTCTCTATCACCTGATTTAGTAATATTTTCCCTCTCTTCTAATAATACTTCTTCTGCTTTTTGCACTTGTTCTTCACCAGTATCTATGTCAAAGTATCCATAATATGCTCTTGAAGCTGGTATAAACATAGGTATAAGATTATATGCATCATTTTCATAATACATATCCATAAAGTCTTTTGAAGCTTTACTTATATCACCACCAGTACCACCAACAATAGGTACGCCAAATTGCAAGTTACCATCCATAAAACATGCCTTAGATGACATGTATGCATTTTTTAAATGCTTAAACTCACCAGCTTCTTCAAATACCATAAGTGATACACGCTCCCCTTTAAAAACTTCAGGATTATCCATAGTACGACATATAATCGTGCTTTGATATCCACCTATTTCCCACTTACCGTCTTTGTTTTTCTGTTTATATCCTGATCTTAATATACCGTCAGTATCTTTTAAAATTGAATGTTTAAAGTTTGAATGTAATCCATTAAGACCTTTTTTTGTTTTATCAAAGAAAGCGTCAGCTGTTGCTTGTAATCCAGCAGCTATACCTACATCATTGAAAGGAAAGAATGTATATTCATGTGAAATCATGCCTGAGTTCATGTAACTAAACCCCTTATCCCTGGCTTTAATAACTATCATACCCTTACCTTCTTTTTTGCAAGTTTCAAATAGATTGAAATACTCGTGATCCATTTGTCTATACCAAGGACTTATTAAAGTTTTTCTAGAGCCTGAAGTTCCATCGTTACCAAGTATTTTATAATAGTTTAAATAGAAATAATATTTACCAGATATTTTATCCATACCCTTTGGTTTAAATCCATTAATACATCTATCAAGTTCTTGTTCCCAATATTCTTGATATGCAACAGACTCAGGGTTTAAATCAGGATGTCCTTGATTAATAATTGGTCTATATCTTTGTGGATCTATTTTAGCTCTTGGCATTAGTCTATTCTTGCTTGATCCATTTTAAAAACTACGGTAACATAATAATTTTTATTAGCATTTAATGGTGCTTGTAGGCTAACCAAAAGTCTATCTCCTGTTCTAAAATTATTATTATTTACTGATGAAAAATCAAGTTGATTTGTTCTTGCAGTTGATCCTGTTGTTGTTGTGGCTGAACCAATGACAACATTATTGTCATTACCATCTACATATTTATGCAGTTGACCAGTTAAAGTTACTCCGCTACCACCACTTTGTAAAGATGCATTACTTCTTACTAAAACTTTGTAAAGAATACCATCGCCAGGTGCTATAAAATTATTCCTACGTGTTAATGGATTCGTTGTTTCTGTTTCTCCATCTGACAAAGGCACAAATCTTTTTGAATTAATGTTACCATTAAAGTTTGCTATAAAAGTTTGATAAATAAAACGAGCATCTCTTTTTGCTGAGTTATCATTTATAGCTGTTACCTGCTGCTGCGTAATACCTGTTTTCGCTGTATTATTATCTATTGCTTGAGCTTGGTCAGCAGAAATTGTTGGAGTGTTTCCTCTTAATGCTGTGTTAGAATCTGTACCAAATCCAGGAAATGTAACTTTACTTGTGTTAGCAAATATAGCATTAGCAAAAGCTGTAGAAAAATCTTTGTCATCTGATGAGTTAGTCACAGACAAAACAATCATAGTAAGTATGGCTCTTAAGCTTTCAAGATCTATATCTTTTTCAAATGATTGTTTTTTAAGGTTTACTATTTTATCTTGAAATAAATCCTCTATGGCATCTAATAGTTCTGCTCTTGTTCTTTTATCATCATCACCTCTGCTAAGTGTAGACAATTCCTTTCTTAAAACAAGTAATTGATGCTTAGATCTTACTTCAGCATCATTATAATTTCTTTTAAAATCAGCCATACTTTTGTTTTTTATGCCCTGCTACTTTACCTAAACCAAAAGGATCGCGTGGATCTTCTTTAGCTGCCAACTTAGCATGATACTCCTCATCTAAGTTCACACCGTGAATAGACTGAGAATAACGACTAAGTTGTTTCGCTTTACTAAAATCACCCTCCTTCATAAATTTGTTAAACCTATAACGAAGGTTTTGTAATTTAGGAGGCTTCTTTGACATTAATCATGCTGCATTCTGCCGCCTCCAGGATACATAGATCCTTTCTTCATCTTCATGCCATGTCCAGCTTTCTTCATCTTCATGCCATGTCCAGCTTTCTTCATTTTACCACCGTACATCATGGAATCTTTCATCTTACCGCCTTTCATCATCTTCTTCATCATTTTTCCACCGTACATAAAATCTTCATCAGCTTTCATCATACCGCCCATAGCCATAAAGCCCATTTTGTTTCGTACGTCTGTAGGAAGTTTAGCTAGTCCAGGATTATCTTCCTTATTGACTGGCTTTAGTTTTCCACCCATACGCATTTGTTGCTTAGGCATGTTAGCGTTAGGCTTCTTTTTGAATTGACCACCGCCAGGATACATTGAACTTTTTTTCTTTTTTGGATGTTTCATTTTAATTAATTATTTATTTAAATATTTTCTTGCAAATCTTTTTTGCTTTCTAAAAATGACAGCTTTTTGTTACCCACAATCTTTTGACGTTCACCACGTCTTTCAATTGCATCAACAAGTGTCTGTCTTGTTTTATATATCTTTTCAATCCCTATCATTATTTTTTGCAGCCCCTCTGCAGTATCTTCAGTTATAGGCATATTATTCATATACTCTGTAAACTGACTGATCTTTGTATTAAATGCTATCAGCTGTTCATCCAATGGATCAAACTGTAGCTCTTTATACTTATCTATAGCGGATAGTATTTCAGGTCTTTTACTTCCATACCATTCATACTTTCCGTATAAATCTTTGCTAACAGCTTTTATCCTTTCGGATTCTGTGAAGTGTCGATATGGACTATCATAGTCACATACTAACGCCACCCATTTCATCGCTGTAGCACCCAATTTGTCAGCTTTTAAAACATTTATAAACTCTGTTACCCCCGTAACCCCATCATCTTGTTTATAAACATCCCCCTGCCTATCTAACTTCAAAAGATACATTGTACAAAAATATACTATTCTCCATGATATTCCAAGTCAAATTTTACAGCCCATATATTTTTAGGTCCATTTGGCTCGTAGTATCCACTAGAATAATTTATTTTACGGTAGTTTTTATTATGAAGGGATAGAATTAATTTTCTACTAATGGAAAAATTCATATTGATTATTTTTTTAGACAATGCATCTTCATCTAAAAATAATTCATCAAGGTAATCGTAGTATTTTTCTAAAACAAAAACATCATCTCCTACAACCCAAACCTTTCCATAGTCATTTGAATATTCTTCATTCATATCAACAAATATATAATGATAAAAATTAAAAAGGAGGCGAAGCCTCCGATTTTTTTATACTAAAATCAAAAAAGATTTTACTATATTATGAGCGCGACATATTATTTGCGCCAGTATTATATCTAGAAGTAATGCCCATTAAAGATTGAGCCATATAAGGGTTTGATGCTTGATTCATTTGATTATACCTCATAGATCTTGGCTGATTCATTAAAGACTGAAAAGCAAAATTATCTGTTGGCATAGGTCTTACTTGTACAGGTCTTTGACTAACCTGAACACTAGGAGATGTAGGATTAGTGTATTGCATTGGCTCTGGACTAGTATTAGCCATACTTGTGCTTCTTCTTCTATTCATAATAGAATTTATTAAACCCATACGTGTGGGATTGTTTAAGTCTATTAAGCCTTGCATAGGATTTTGCATCAAACTCTTTGATCTTTCAACTGGAGCACTAAATAATTTTGATGGTACGCCTATACCTTGTAATAAGGGTGATTTGAATATTTCTGCCATTATTTTATATATAAATTATAACCTTCCATAAACCTTCTATAATCTTTTTCTCTTGTTCCGTATGTTTTAGCACCACCTCGATTATAAAGGTCATAGTAATAATTAAATAAATCTTTTGGATTATTTTTAGGTAGTGGTGCATCAAAAGTTCCATATACTTGTCTTGCTACGGCTATAGAAGCATCTGGATCGTCTTGTAATAATAAATTCTTTAAACCCTGCATGTCTGAAGGTAGTCCTAGATCTTCATATCTTTTTTGATATCTCTTTTGCGTTGGAGTATAATCATAAGCACCTTCTTTCAATCCCAATATATCTTTAAACGTAGGTTCATCTATAGACATAGGAGAGAGTGTATAGTTTCTACCATAGGCAGAAGGATTAGCACCTAAACTATTCTCCATAAAAGCAGTCATAATTAACAGATTCCTAATCGTATCTTGCTTTTTTGGATCTTCATAAGAAACTACTTTATTAATAGAATTAATCAACTGGTCTTTTCTACTTAATGCTTTTGAATTTTTTGAATCATTTGCCATATTTATCACACCTTGAACAAGCTGATTCTCCTCCATTAAAGCTTCAAAAGCAGATTGAGATGGAGTTTTGGGTATGCGTAAATATGGATTATCTGACATTATTTATCTTTTTTTGCTTTTTGAATAGCTCTATCAATTATACTAAGCCTACTTAAAAATCTTGGGTTTTCTGAACTTCCAGTAAATAATTCTTTAAATAACCAATCTAATTCTACTTCAGGCTTTTGAAAAACTTTACCATCTTGTATGTAATAATCATCAGCATATTTTCCAGAAGTATATCGTGGATTATTAGGATCAGCACCAATAATTTCAGTACCTGGACCTTCTTTTGTTTGATAATATCTTTTTTCTAATAAAGACATAGGGCTCATAACTTCAAAAGTTGAATCTAAATATTTAGAGGCTTCATCGAAACCTCTAACAAGTTTTTTATATCGCTCGTTACCCCTAATTCTTTTAATATTATCCATTAGTTGTCTGTAAGGATTAGATTGCCTAATACCATAATTAACTGCTGATCCAACTAATGGATTACCACCACCTAATAAAACCATTTCTAAAGGTGATATTACAGATTGAACTCTACCTTGCTCAGATAAATTTGGCATAGTTAACTCTCCAACAGGCTCTACTGTGACTTCTGGTAGGGTATATGGACCATAAGTAGTATTATCCTCTGAATAAAATGCGTTGTTCATAATGCAAATGTACTAAAATTATATCTATTTGTGAGAGAGGGATACTTTATGCTAAACACCCCCTACCATGTCCTATATTTTTTACTACCCGTACAACCTATATTGGACTTTGTTTAGCATTTTTACGTAACACCTGCACGTAACTTGCTATCTAACTATCTATCGCAGGTTAATACTTATATTATTATGTCATTATTCAAATCATTAACAGGACTAGCTAAAGCAACAGTACAATTAGCTAAAGAAGACAAGGAGTTTCGTAAAGAATTAGCTATCAGCGTAGCAACTGCACCTATTATCGTAGGTAAAGAGTTCTTTGACACTATGGATAATGCTACAAATGCTACTAAAACTTACAAAACTGTGCTTAGTAAAGCATCAAAGAGATGTGTATCTAACATAAACAATGGTCCAGAAGACCAAAAAAGTAAGTTCGATACTTATGTTGATATGAATGAAGAATATTCAAATGACTATGGAAAGGTTTGGGTTGTAGGA
>CAACVD010000076.1_pt1 | contig 38441 bp, 24 predicted proteins | sample 2381771 | NCBI WGS metagenome assembly CAACVD01 (sample SAMEA5211965, study PRJEB30684) | marine metagenome | biome: Marine; feature: Epipelagic; material: Water | collected 2015-10-15 | depth 15 m
AAGAGTAAAAAAGGATGTAAAAAAGATTGGTCTTGAAACACCTAGTGAGTCTTATAATGATAGAATTTTCATCTATTATCTTCAAGAGTTATGTGAGTATTTTAGAAAAACAACAAATGTTAACTATCTTGTTTCTGGTTCTAAAAATGAAGAAAACTTAACCCCATTAGAAGACGTCACTACTATACAAGTAAAAGCAGATTGGGATGGATCTTACTATGCTAGAATCTGTGTTCCAAAAAGAGACTTTGAGAAACTACCAATGGATGATGGTGAAGAACTCAGCGACCCTTCTGAAGATTTATCCGAAATAGAAGAAGGTAGAACAGTGTTGAGAATGAAGGCGGATGAGTTTATTGCTGCCACATATAGAGCCCAGTTTGCTTTTAAAGCCTATAATGTCTTTTATAAGCAAGCATTAGCATTCGATTCAGGTTACCTATATAAACAAGAAGACAAAAACAAGACACCAATAAAGCCAAGCCAACTTCCAAATAGCGAGAAAGTAAAAGCTTTTCGAGAATTTGTTAGTGAAAAGGTTCGAGCTAAAGATTATAAATTTGGTGTTTTGGGAACCGTTAGTCCATTTCCATCTAGAAGGGTGGATGAGATTAAATTAGTTTTTGATAATGCTAGTAAGCACTATTCTTTAAAAACAATTTTTGTTAAACCATCTGGGTGTCGATTCAGAAAAGTTTGGAAAAGAAAAATCACACCGTCAAGAAGAGGTTCGTTCTCTACTCATTACATGATGTCAAAACTTGAAGATATTGATTATGATGTTAGATCTGAATCCGGACCAACATGGCATGAGTTCTATGAGGATTATTTGTTTCCAAAAGTTAAACTAGAGTATTCGTTAAATGGTAACCCTTTAACAGATAAAAACAATCCGCTAAACTGTGCCTTAAATAAATTTGGGGATTTTAATGATTTTTTACATAGCTTGATTGGTTCTTTTGAGGATGCAATGGCTTTCTTAGCTTTTGAGATTGATAAAGAAGCATGCGAACAAACAATAAAAAAACAAGAAGATAAAAATGAAAACAATAGTTTACAAGAAAGTGATTTTGAGAAAATTAGTTTTTGGTTAGAAGAAAATCCTTATGAATTGTCACAACAAAAAATAAGATATAATATAGAGCAAAGTCCAAATCTTTCTGAACTAGAAAGAAACCAGTTGAGAATACAGTTTTTTAAGAAATATGGAAAAAAGAATAAAAAACAAAGACAAGATTTTAGAGATGCCAAAAAGTTTATCCGAAAAACAGATCCTAATTCTTTTCAAAACATGTATAAGAAAACTCTTGACCCAACACGAGGAATTCTAGAATCAATTTTAGTAAGAATTGGTGGTGGTGATGATGAACCAACTGGTCAAGAAGCTATTCAAAGCTTTAAAAACAGTGATGTCGAAAGACCCGGTTTGCAAAGGTTTATCTCAACAGTGACTTTCTGCGAACTTAACTATCTTTTTCAAAATGTAATAAAGTGTCTGCTTGGTGGTGTTCCGTTTGAACAAGCAGCTGTTATTATTTTAAGATCTTATTTGAAATCTTTATCTTCAAAGCACTTAGGAAAACTAATTTTTGCACTACCATTAGATAAGCAAAGAGAAGTACAACAAAAAGTAGAACAAGCTATTGATTCCAAAGTACAGCCATGGTCGGACTCGTGGGCCGATGGTGGATTTAAAGACACAAAAAAAACAGGAAAAACGGAAGTACAAATAGCACCAGAGCAAACACAAGAAGAAACACAAGAAGAAGTACCTTCCCTAGGAGACGTTTTATTTGATGAAAGTGGTGGTAACATTACTGAAGAAGAGCTTGATGCGCTACCTTCTGATGATCCTGTAAAAGCAGATGCTGAGTATCAAAAGTACTATGAAATTTGGCAAAAAGAACTAGAAGAACTAGAAGATTTGGTTGAATTACCCTATATTCCATCAAACAGCGATCTCAGAGATGAAGCAAAAAGACAATCAGAAGAAAAACAAGAAGAGATTAATAATAAAATAAAATCACTAAAGAATTTTATAATGTCCACAGAGGACCAAATAGCAAACCTTTCTTCTACTGATTACTCAACAACTATAGAATATGAAGGAAATTTAAGAGACTATGAAGAAAGAATTTCCAAAGCCCAAAGTGAAACAGAAGAACTTGAAGAACAACTTTTTGAAGCTAGTGAACGAAACATCTATAAACAACTAAAAGAGGAAGTAGAACAACAACAAAGTGATTACGAAGCGGCTCTTAAAGCAATAGAAGAACATAAAGCATTGGAGCCGAAGTACGAAGAATATATCTTTACCAATCCAAGTACAAAAGAAGGAGAAGAGATAAATGATGAAAGTCCTCAAAGATGGTGGGATGGTTTACAAGAAGCTTCCGAATCAGGAGTCATTGGTGAAACAACCCAAATAATACTTGATGCTTATATAGAAGCTATTCTTGATTCTTTTAAGTTTGATGAATTATTAAACATTGTTGATAACTCTCCTGTGGCTAAAATTTCAATTGATTTAATTTTAGGCTTGTTTGGACAAGCTTATTGTCCATCCGGTCCACTTGGAGCTTTAACTGATAAATATTTGAAAGATGTTACTGAAGCGTTAACTAAATTTAAATATGAGCCTTGCACAAACGAATTCCTAAAGAGGCCTAAACTACCACAATTTCCTTTCAACAAAAGTCTCATTGGAACGCTTAAGCAGGAACTTGGAATTTTAATAAAAAAAGCTATAAAGAAAGCAATAAATGCTTTGATCTTAAAACTAGTTTTTAAAGCAATAAGAATAATTGATGACATTTTATGTAGAGGATTAGCTGCACTAGGAAATAGAGCATTTAACACTTTTTTAGGAGACCAAGGAGACTTGGCATTTGCAGATCTATTTGCCAATAGTATCTGTGATGATCTGACAGCTGAAGAAGGCTTAGATGCACTACAGCAAATAATGGATAACATGGGACTCACACCTAATAATTTGTTAACACAAGATCCACGTCAAATCACAAAATGCTTATCTAGGTCTATTGCTACAACCATTTCAAAAAGAGAAGTTTTGAACATTTTTCTAGGAAACAGTGTTAGCCCAAATGTTTACAATAGAATTGCCAACACCATAAATCTAAACTGCCCTGAGTTAAGATCAACAGTAGGTAACCCTGAGTCTGTAGAAGCTTTGTTCGATGGGTTAAGGCAATTTATTTCACCAACAAGTCTAGCTAATATAGAAGATGCATTAGACAATATCCCTATTGATGAATCCGTTTGTAATCAAATTTGCTTAACAAACGAAACATTAAATCAGTGGGATGCCTTGAGAAGAGAAAATTTTATAAGTGGATCTGGAATGAGCCCAGAAGATGCTGCTCGAGCAGTTAAAAATTTAAATGATATAGCAGCTAGTGACTTGGAGGAGTTTGTTGATGCATCAAATAGCTTACAAGATCTGATAGCAGATGAACTGGATAAATTGTTTAATGAGCCTCCTCCTGGCTGTGATATTCCCGATGACCATCCTTTAAAGTTAGAAACAAAAGCAGAATCAGAACTAAACTCAAACTCTGACTTTTTATTTAGTGCCATAGAAAGCAGTTATTATGATGAATTATCCGGGAATAGAAAATCAATTTTATCAACAATTCTGCAAGACACAAGAGCTAATAGACTAAGAACACACAGATTTTATGCAAACTGGATTGGAACAAGATGGTTTTATAAAGACAAAATAGTCGAAGATGATGATGGCAAAACCTTTTTTGCAAAGCATAAAGGTTATTTTCCTGAAACTGTTGGCAATGAAACAAAAACACAATTAAAAAGTACAATGGTATCTGTGTCTGGTCCTGAAGTCGCTTTAACGTCAACTTTTTCAGAATCTAATACATTGACAACTTTGTTGAACAACAAGGTTTATAAAATAAAAGAAAACGACAATGAAGTTTACAAGTCTGATCAATTTGATAGAAAAGGTTTTCTACTTGACAATTATGAAGATGACTCATTTTTACCAGAAGCAACAGAAAAAATTGTAAACCTAGTAAAAGAAGCAATAGTAATAGATTCAGGGTATGAGTTTGGCTTTGTTGAAGAAAAATTAGAAGATAAAGATTTTGATTATTTACGACCAGATAATGGAAAACCTTATGACCACAAAGAAAGCGAAAAGATTTTAGGTGTTTCACCAAATCCTGAAAAAGTTATTTTTCTCAATCCTGCTATTCATGGCGGTAGGTATGAAAAACCAAAAATTTATATAGTGCCTCAAAAACAAAAAGGGTGGATGGGAATCAATGATGCTTTATCAAATAATTTAGACTATTGCGGAGAGACAAAAGAGACCTCCCTATCTTTTAGTTACTTAAAAGAATATGTGAACACTTTGAAAAACAAGATTCCACTAGATAGAAGACTAGCTCAAGATTCTAATTGTATACAAGACCTACCGTTTGACCATATTGCTGATCCTGAAACTATCTCTATGCTCTCAGGAATAGTCAAGGCTACTATCCAAGTCTATAGTATGAAAGAGGTTGTAGCTTTGTTTCCAATTATGTCACAAATAAGATATACATCTGATGATTTTGGATTATACATAACTGACAAAGTCATAGATAGGATGAAAGATTATATTGGAGTTGACCTAAGAAAAGGTTTACAACCAAAACAAAATAAAAGAATTAAATGGCATAGATATTGGTTTTTGTTTCTAGAACAAGCAGTTGAAACCTACAATAGAGAAATTAAATTTGGTTTAAGAGACAAGCCACTTCCTGATTCTGCAATTGATGTTGCGAGAAAGAATTGTGCTAGGGTTAGAAGATTTTACCCCTATGCTGACAACAACGATAGAAAAGATTATGTAAAGTTCAGAAGAAAAAAGGAAAAATATACAATCAAGAGAGTAAAAAATTACCCTAACGATAACGACCAGTTTCCAAATAGTTTGACGAAACCACAAAAAAGAAATGAATTCTATTCCTTAGCATCTATTTTTGATAGAGAAGGAAGTTATACTTTTAATCTTGAAGAAGACAAACCTAAAACCAAAGTAAAGATTAGAGAAAGTGGAGAGTTGAAGAAAAACACAAAGAAATTAAACTTTGTGTCCAAAATTTATGCAATTTCTAGAGTTGAAGACGACTGCACAACAATTTTAAAGCAATTAATTTCAGAGCAAATAGATGAAATCTTCAAAGTTTTGTCAAAAACATTACAACCTGAAATCTACAATTTAGGTGAATACTTACTTAATCAAGATTTTGGTGTATTTGAGGGTTCTAAAATAAAGGACTCTGGTTTATATTCAAAAGAAAAGCTATTAGCAACGGGACAACCAGTTAATTTTGGAGATGTTGTTGAGTTGTTCTACTTTAGTTCTGAAAACCCTAAGAAAGATAACTTCATGATAGAAAAATATGTTAGAGTCAATAAAAAAACAGGCACAGAAACAGTTCCAATTTCAAGTGATATATCGAATGTAACAACATTAAAAAAGTTCAAACAATTTTTAAGAAATGATGAACAAATTGATAAATCCAAAAACTTATCTGATTATTTTGGCTCTTTTCAAATTGACTCAAATAAAGAATTGACTGGTGATGCTCCTGCAACTTTTGGAATAAGAGTTTGTTGGATAAAAAGCGGAAACAATTCAGATTCTATAGAAAAAACTCCTCAAGGTTTCAAAACAATTGTTTTGGATTCTTTTGAGTATGATATGTTTGATGAAAAAATAGAAGTTTTTCTATCAGAAGAGACCAACAACAAGTATGATATCAAGTGTCTTATTTCAAATTTAGTTAAACAAGAAAAGTTTATGATCTTAATGAATAAAGTTTTTGGTAAATCTGCTGTCTTAGATCATTATTTGAGCTATCATGATTTATATTTTTTCTCATCAATTGGGATGGATGATGGTTGGGACCCTGCAAAAGCAGAAAAAGCTGATGATGATGAAGATGACTCTGGTGAGGATATAGATTTAAACAAAATTGAAGAAACAAAAGAAGAGATGTTCAAAAAAACATTTAGGTTGTTAATGAGGCTGTTTGAGTCTTCTTATAAAGAAGATGATTTTGAAGATGAAAAAGATAAAAATAGAGAGTTCAATAGTGAAATTTTTGGTTGGCTAAAGAACTTAATTCCAACTACAAACTTGACTGGTTTAAATCTAGATTTGTGGAAAAGAAGAAAGATAGTGAATCAAATAGAAAATTGTGATGAAGATTTATTAGAGATTTTGGAAAAAAACTTATAGTCGGAATTAATTACTTTGGAGAAGAAAAATGATTTTTGCACCGACATTCCCAATTAGTTTTGATGACACAAATGGATTTCAAAACGTTCAAGACATGAGAGAGCTAGCTAAGTTTCATTTAAAAAACTTATTATTAACAAGTAAAGGTGAAAAAATTAGCGACCCAAACTTTGGTGTTGGCATGAGAAAGTTTTTGTTTTCCCAAGAATCAGAAGGAATAGAAGCAGAAATAAAGTTTGAAATTGAAAACCAAGTAGAAAACTATTTAACTTATTTAGCCCTAACAGACATAATAATTACTTTAGAAGAACAGCAACTAAACATCAAATTAAAGTTTGTTTTAAGTGGAGATTCGGAAACACAAATTTTAGACTTAGATTTATCTAGCCTTAGTTCTGGAAACCCAACGACGATTTATTGAGGATTAATTAATGCCAAAAAAACCAATTATAAAATATTCTAATAGAGATTTTGATGATATAAAATCTGCCCTCGTAGAACACGCACAGAGATATTATCCAGATAAATATAACGATTTTAATGACTCATCATTTGGCTCAATGTTATTTGATTCTGTAGCTTATGTTGGGGACATTATGTCTTTCTATTTAGATTTTCAATTCAACGAGTCGTTTCTAGAGACTGCTTTACAGAAAGAAAACGTTAGAAGAATAGCAGCCCAAATGGGTTACAAGTATTACGGTAGACCATCTTCTTACGGAATGGGAACTTTTTATGTAAAAGTACCAGCAAAACAGATCGGGTCTGGGCCTGATGACACTTATATTCCTGTATTGAAAAAAGGAAGTCAATTCAAAGCATCCAATGGTGCTAGTTTTATACTACTAGAAGATGTGGATTTCAATAGAGCTGATGTGGAACAAGTGGCTGCTGATTTTGATTCAACTACTGGTAACACCACTTCTTTTGCGATAAGAGCTTTTGGAAGAGTAAAGTCAGGCGCTAGGTTTTTAAAAACCATAGATATCGCTGCTCAACAGTCCTATTTGAAAGTTTTAGTGGGAACTTCAATTATAAATGAAATAGAGTCTTGCTATGATTCAGAAGGAAATAGATGGTACGAAGTGGATCACTTATCGCAAGATGTTGTTTACCTTGAGCAACCAAATCCAAACTTCAACACTGATGGCGTTCCAGCAGTAATTAAACCGCATGTCGCAGCTAGAAGGTTTCAAGTCTATCAAGATGACACCGGAACTTATTTGCAGTTTGGAAACGGATCAGAGGAAGATTTAAATGTAAAGGATGTGACTGATCCTAGCCAAGTGGTTTTGCAAAAACAAGGGCGAAATTATATAACAGACAGTGCTTTCGACCCTAATGAGCTTTTGACAACCAATAAATTTGGAATAGCACCATCAAATACTACTTTGAGGATTATTTATGGTGCCAACACTCAAACAAATGTTTCTGTTGGTTTAGGACAGCTAAATCAAACTTTTGAAACAATAATGAATTTTCCAAACTCCAATAATCCTGTGGGTCAACAGTTTGACTCTGTTAAAGAATCTCTAGAGCCGTCAAATGATGAAATAATTTCTAACAACACGTTAGAACCAACCACAGATGAGATGAAATATAGAGCTTATGCTTGCTACGCATCTCAGAACAGAGCTGTTACTAAGAATGATTATGAAGCTTTATGTTACAAAATGCCACCAAACCTAGGATCTATTAAAAGAGCATCCATTTATAATGATTCAAGTGGAATAAATAGAAGATTAGCTCTTTACGTTCTATCAGAGGACAATAATGGCAATTTTATTGAAACTAATTCTACAATAAAAAAGAATTTAAAAGTCTGGCTACAAAAAAATAAAATGTTAAATGATGGAATTGATATCTTAGATGCTAAGATAATCAACTTTTCTGTCTCTTACGAAGCTATTATTGACCCAACACTAAACTCTCTAAGTGTTCTGGCCGATGTAGACGACAGACTTAGATCTTTGTTTTCTGATAAAAAATATATTGGGGAAAACATCTATTTGAATGAAATTTACACAACAATAAATAAAACTATTGGAATTGTAGACACAGTAGTAGCAAATTTAAAAATCGAAGATGGTGTTGATTATTCACCATTATCAATAGATATAGATAATCTATTGTCAAAAGATGGAAGTTATGTAAAGGCACCAAAGAACTGTGTCCTAGAACTCAAGTATTTAAACCGAGACATAAAAGGGATGGCAATATAATGGCAATTTTAAGAACAACAGCTAGTGCAGACAACACAATCTCTAATGCTTTCAACCAAACATTAAACATCAGAGGAACCGGATCAAATATGGGAGCTTCAGACATCCTTGAAGTTTTTACAATCTATGGTCAAGGCTCTTCAAATTCAGTTGAGAAAAGCAGAGTTTTAATACAATTTCCTTTAGATAAGATTAGATCCTTGACTGGTTCTACAATTCCAGCAGTAGGATCGAGAGAGTTTCATCTTTGCTTAAAGAACGCACCTCACTCGGAAGCAGTCCCAGATAATTTTGAATTATTTATTTCTCCTATTTCTCAAAGCTGGGAAGAAGGTTTTGGACTAGACATGGTTGAGTATACTGATTTGACTTATGATAAAGAAGGTTCAAACTGGATTAACGCCAAAGAAGGAACAACTTGGACTACTCAAGGTGGTGATTACTTATATGATCAAACAGTAACAGCTTCTTTTGCCACAGGACTAGAAGATATAAAAATAGATGTCACATCAATTGTCGAAAAATGGCTAACAGGTTCTGCCGGCAGTGGTTATGAAAACTATGGATTTGGAATTCAATTGTCAACCTCTGAAGAAGCTGAGACAAAATCTTATTACACAAAAAAGTTTTTTGGGAGAGGATCTGAATATTATCTTAACAGACCTTATCTAGAAGCAAGATGGAATGACACAATAAAGGACGATAGAGGATCATTCTATGCATCTTCCTCACTTGCACCTGCTGCGGATAACTTAAATTCTATTTATCTCTACAACGTCATCAGAGGACGCTTAAAAGACATTCCAGTTGCACCAACAAGCGCTAGTGTTAGAACAACAGCTGCTGATAGTTCAACAGAGCTAGATTTAGCAGCAGTCACTAAGGTTTCAACAGGAATTTATGTAGCACAGGTCTCAGCTTCAACAACAGCTTCTACTGTTAATGATGTTTGGTATAGTGGAAGCACAGCTTATCACACAGGAACCATAAGTGTCAAAACATTTGGAGCAGATGTTCTTCAAGAGGACACAAAATACGTTGTTTCTATAGTTAATAATCAACATGAATACAGATCAAATCAAAAATTTAGATTTAAAGTTTATTCAAGATATAAAAATTGGTCTCCAAACATCTATACAGTTGCACAGAAAACACCTGAAAATCTAGTTATTGAAGATGCAATCTACAGAGTTGTTAGAATAGTAGATGGAGAAGAAATAATTCCTTATGACTCATCATCAATAAAAAGCACACAATTATCTTATAATGTTTCAGGAAACTACTTTGACTTAGATATGTCGCATTTTGAATCAAATTATCAATATGGGATTAAATTGGCTTTTTATAATGATTATTTAGATAACTATGTAGAGCAGCCTTACACATTTAAGTTTAAAGTGGTAGATTAATGTCAATTAAAGAATTATTTAAAAATTATAAAAGCAATGAAATAATAGAGCAGCAAACTATTCAATCAGCTTCTGCTGAGATAGAAGGTGTTGATTATTTAAAAGAAAAAACAAAGTCAAAAGAAAAATTTATTCCTCCAATCGATTTTTCAACCGCTTCTAATTTTGCTAAGTTCGGATCAGCTGAGCTTTACTATGAGTATGGGTTTAAAAGAATCTATGAACAATATCCATATGATGGAACACTAGCAGAAAAAGAACAATTTAAAAACTCATCAACTTATTTTGATGAATACATTCTAGAGAATCTTTATCCTAGAACAAATGGTTTTGTAAATTTTGGTGTTGCTGGTCCTACTGGAGGAGCCGCAGCCGCTTCAGGTTATTATTTTGGTTCAACTCAAAAAGAATACATAAAATTCGAAGGTGGCCCCCACACAGCATCAGGTGGAATGACAGGTCTCAAATTTCATGACACCTTTGACAAATCAACCTTATTTGATCCAACTAATAAAAGAGAAAATAATCTTAAAATTGATTTAACAGTTGGTAATTCTATAGAATTTTGGCTAAAGAAGACTGGTTTTGATCCGTCGATAGCTGCTAAGGAAGCAGTTTTAGAAATAACAGATCAGCAAAACAAACATTTGAGAATTTATTTAAGTGCAAGTGCGAACGGAACTAACCCTTTTTATTTACACTTATCAGGAACTACTGGTGCAACAAAAGAACTTGAAGTTTCTTTAGGTAGTTCGACACTTTTAACTTCTTCCATAGCAGATAGCAATTGGCATCATTATGCAATAACAATAAAATCTGGATCTTCAGGGATAACTTCAAAGCTATTTGTTGATTCTGTTCTTAATAACTCAAGAACAGATGCTTACACAGGTTACACAACTGTTGATGCTTCAAACGGAACCGGCTCTATAGGATCAATTGGTGCACTAATTTCAGACAGCGGCAATGGACAGATGTTTTCTGCCTCTATGGACGAGTTTAGATTTTGGAAAACTGAAAGAACTGGTAAAGAAATTGGACAAAACTGGTTTACTCAAATTGGTGGAGGAACCGATGACTCAAAAGATAACACTGATTTAGGGGTTTATTATAAATTTAATGAAGGTATAGTTGGTAACGCAACAACAGACTCTACAATTTTAGACTACTCTGGTAGATTAAGTAATGGCGCTTTTGTTGGATACCAAGTTGGATCAACTTATAGATCTACCTCATCAGCTATGGTTGAATCAGGAGTTGCCTCGAAAGAATTTAAAGATCCTATAATTTATAGTTCTCACCCAACAGTTACATCTCAAAAAACTTATTGGATGAACACCGGATCTATGCAAGATCTAGAAAATCCGGGTCTTTTTTATCACCTATTACCTTCTTGGTTAATAGAAGAAGATGAAGATAATGGAAAGAACACAAAATACATGTGTCAAATAATGGCTAGCTTCTTTGATGATTTAAACGCCCAAATTTCTTATTATAACAAGGTTAAGGATGAAACCTATGTTGGGACACTACTTTCTAAAGATGATGTCTTTAACGAGCAATTTGAAGAGAACCATAGCAACACAAAGCCACTACCCTTTGTTAAAAATCTTTTAAGACATCGAGGCTTTGTAATTCCTGAAATTTTTATAGATTCTACTTTACGAGAAGAATTTAGACAACATGACTTAAATGAGAACTATTCAAAAGATTTAACAGAAGTAAGAAATCTAATTTACCAAAATCTTTATAACAATTTGACCTACCTTTACAAATCTAAAGGAACAGATAAGTCTTTTAGAAACTTGTTTAGATGCTTTGGGATCGACTCAGACATAATAAAATTAAACCTTTATGCTGATGGTGCAACTTATATTTTAAGAGATAACTACGAATTAAAGTCAAAAGCTAAAAAAGCGGTAAACTTTTACAACAAAAATCATTTCACAGCATCCGTTGTTCAAAGTGGCTCTACTGGAAGAGATTATGTTTTATCTGGATCATCACAAACAGCTTTTACTATTGAGTGTCAAGCCGTTTTTCCAAAGAAAATTAGAAGAGATGATCCAAGTCATTTCAACACACCGTTTTATACTGCGTCTGTCTTTGGATTTCACTTAGTTGACACCGGAAGTTCTAACAATGATTTTTTAACAAACGATACTTATTTAAACTTGCTAGTCGCTTCAAACGAAGATAGATCCAAAAGTCAATTTATTTTGACCGGTGGAGTAGGAACTTACAATATTAGGGCCACCTCTTCAGTAATTTCTAACGTTTATGATAATCAAAAATGGCATTTTGGACTTAGATTGAAAGATTTGAGTTATGAAACCTTAAACCAAGTAGGTGCCCCAACAGGAGTTGGGTTTGGAGCACCTCCGGAAATTTACCCAATTGAGGTTTTCGCAGTTCAGACTCACGGATCAACAATAGTTCAACCCGGTGTTTTAAAAATAGCAGAAACAAAAGTAAGTGGGACAATGTTTGATCAATTTATTAGGGGAAACAAAAGAATCTTTGCCGGAGCAGATAAGACTAATTTTACTGGTTCTACAATTTTTAATTCTGATTGCCAAGTTTTGAACACTAGGTATTGGGAAGCTTACTTATCAAACGAAGAACTCACAGAACATGCTTATAATTTTAATTGTTTTGGTGTTGAGAGCCCTTATAGGTCTGATAATGTCTTTTTGGTGAACAACGTTCACATACCAAAAATAGAAAGCTTGGCGCTAAACTGGGATTTTGAAGGCGCAACTGGTTCCGATTCAAATGGCTCGTTTGATGTAACAGATCTATCCTCCGGATCATCAGATTTAATGAACAGATATGGTTATGTAGGAAAGATAACAAAACAACAACATCATGGAAAAGCTCATGGGTTTCCGGTTTCATCCACAAAGCCAATAACAAAGTTGTTTTTAAATATTGCTGAAAAGAAGCAACCAAGTTCAATTTACTCATCAGACCAAATAACAATTAAGAATGATGAACAAGAATTTTTCTTCCAAGACGATTCCGTAGCTGATAATTTTTATTCATTTGAAAAATCAATGCAATCTGTTATTTCTGATGACATTATGAGAATGTTCTCAACTGTAAAGGATTTCAACAACTTGATCGGAAACCCTTTGAACAAGTGGAGATCGAGTTACAAAGAAATGGAACAGGTTAAAAGACTCTACTTCGAATCTGTTGAGAACGAACCAGATCAAGAAAAGTTTTTTGAATTTTATAAGTGGATCGACTCTTCAATCTCTGAAGCAATGAAACAATTGTTTCCAGCTTCTGCTAGATTTTCCAATGGTGTTGCGAACATAATAGAAAGCCATGTTTTGGAGAGAAACAAATATCAAAACAAATTTCCATTAATTTCTGTTAAAACATCGACTGAAGGAACAGTTGCTGCTTTAGGTGAAAGAACTTATAATTGGAGGCTTGGTCATGCACCAAATTACAAGTCTAATAATAGCAACCTCCACAATGTTTGGAGAAAAATAAGAGAAGAACGATCTGATGATAATGCAACTGTTCTTAAAAAAGTTTTAAACCAAAACCCAAGAAGCGAAATTGTTAATTTACTAAAAGCTGATGGAACTGCTTATACTAGAGATTTAGACACAGTTAAATTAGGCTCTAAGTCTAATAAACTAACAGCAGTAGCTTCTAAAACTATTCATGGTGGAATAAACTATGAATCAAACAAAGATAGAAGCTATTACCTAGATAAAGCATTTAGGCATGGACCTGTTACTTCTTTAGGAATCCCAAGAGCTGTAATTCTTGTTGGAATTGGAGAAGGACAAGGTTTAGATGAAATAAGAGACGCAGAAGTAGAAAACAACCCTAGAAAAAAACTCAAATATTCTTTTGAAGCTGTTTTAGGACTAGAATCCGATAATACTGGTTCTGTTTTTCACCCTGTAGTAAACACTTTTGATTACACATTTAAAATCAGAGGAAACAAAAAACTACCATTTAACTTAGTTTCTGGATCTGTTAGTTCAGGATATAATAAAATTGTTGCTGATTCTTACCTCAACAACATTGTATTAACAAATTTGCACTCCGACACTGTTGATGATTCTAATGAAATTCCAATGCAAAGTCCATTTACTGAAACTGTAATTGGAGGACATAGATCAAGACATGTTAGATTAAACAAATTAACAGACGGAAGTCTTGACAATTTTACAAAAAGACCAGAATCTTTTAGATTGTTTGTTGGTGATTATTCCGGAGAGTCAATAAAAGATGGTGCTCTAGGGCTAACAGGACCAGACTATGGTTCGCCCTACCCTGATCCAACTAGACAAGTTGCCATGTTTTACAGAGACTTAAGAGCTAAATCTGCTGTAAATTATAAAAACATAAAAATAGATCCAACTACAAACAATCTTGGTAATTATAAATTTTCTAGAGAGTTAGTTGGAACATCACCTAGGTTTATTAACAATCCAAGATACACTAAGACAAAAGATCAGATTAACTATGTAGAACCAAACTTGTTAGCACAAGCTTCTTCTACAAATCTAAACGCAGGTTTGTTTGCACAAAAAGCATCAGCAACTGGTAATGTTGTTGGAGCCGGATCTAACTATTTTAACAGTAACGTAGCTGCATTAGCTAACCCCTTAGAATCAACTTTAAGTAAAAACTCTGGGTCCTCAAGAACTATCTCTACAAAGTTTTCTGCCCCCGGTGGTGTAGAAGTCCAAAGTGCTATTTTTCTAGATGCCATCAATAATGAAAAAAGTGCTTATAACGCTTTACCATATAGAAATTTAACAGTTAGAGGAAGCGGGTCTGGAGAAGCTGGTTCGATTCATGTTCTTTCTCATAACAATCGTAGAGAGGGTTTAAGAACACTATTGCAAAGACACACTGGAAGATTCGGAACAGATTCAGTTCACACGTCTTCTGTTGAGCAAAGCTTTTTCCATCAACATAGAAACAATTTTTACAGATTCGAAGAAAGTTCATTTACTGCTCCTGTAGCTGGGACTAAAGCATCAAACGGCTCCTTTACCATCCAAGGTGTTCCTCTTCCAACTTCAGGATCTTTTGTGGTTAAAGGTAGGGGTGCTGCTGTAGATGAACACACTTTGGTTTTTGCATCTGGTGGTGTCAATTATTTGTTTGAATTGGATGGAAATTCATCACAAAAATACGGCACCTCTAACATAATTGACATAAACCAAGACAGTACAGACATTTGGGATGCCTTAAGTTCTTCAATGAACACGCAATTAGCTAATCATAATATAACTTACAATGACAGAGGTGACAATACAGCACAATTCTTGATTACTTCCATAGCCTTAGATAACACCCAAACTGCTACTCTAAGCCTTCAAGACCCAGGACATACTTCATTTACCAATTTAGATAATGTCGATGGTGGAATTAATTCTACATTTAGTAATGGAGATGAATTGTTTTATTTAGAGGACCCTTCACCTGATCCACCCTTTCCACGAAGAATATTAGCTGTTTCTTTAGGAGCGTCAAATTCAAGAACTGGCGGTGGCGTTATTACTCAAATAACAATGTCTAGTACATCAAACTCCAATGCTTGGGGTTACTTAAAAGACACTATAAATTCTGGTGATGTTCCTGAGTTAGAGATGGTGGGAAATTATGTCGACAATGGAAATAACACAGCAACCTTCACAGTTAGAAGATCAGTTACAGGAAGTTTATATAACAGCCCTCGTTTCTATTTTTCCGAAACTGGGACAACATTTAGTGGCTTGGGAGCATTTGGAGGCGGAACAGATGCAGTAGGGGAGTCTTTCACTTTTGCTTTATCTGCTAGTAATGATAATATGTTCAAGTCAACAACCCTTCCTGCTTCAGACTTTCAATATTCTTGGATTAATAAGGTACTTAAAGAAGATTTTCACCCAACAGCTAGCTCTAACCAAAACATAAGAAGATATGTTGGAAATAAATTTTTAATTAAAAGTGGCTCTTCTGTTGTAAATGCCATGAATTTTCCTTCTTCCTCTATATTTACATTATAAAAAATGGAGTTATAAATGCCCGATTTGGTAAAAGATTTTATTGGATTAAACATTCTAGTCAATGATCCACAAGGTGATGATTCAAAAGATTCATCGAACGACACAACACAAACAGGAGTAGACGTTAACAACACAGTTGGTTTTGACACGAGCGCAACCGGTTATTCTATAGACGCTGCTCTTCAAGAACAACAAATTCTACCAATTTTACTAACACATAGAAATGGAAATTATGGATATAGCTCTTGGAAACAAATAAGAAATTCACACAAATCTGTTGTTAGGAATGAAAGAAAGTATAACAAACTTAGTACAGTTAGTGATCCTGTTCCTAAGCAAGTAACTGTTGGAAACAGAGTTGAAACAATTATGTTTAGAGACTTGATTGTAAGATCTTATAATGAACCTTGTGTTGTTTCTAAACACCACCCAGTTGTTGTTTTGTTAACGAGAGAAGAATTTGATGATCAAAATAAAAGAGCTGAATTTCTTTATGCTCTTGAGGCTTCTTACAATAATGAAATAACTTTTATGACTAATGGAGAGGTTAACGTTCATGCCGGACTTATTCCAATCGAATCGGAAGATTACAATGCTCTAAAAGGTTTATATTTAAAAGGTGCTCTTGAGGATGAGGAAAGTCCATTTAAAGGATTTAGGTCTTTTATTTTTAAACAAACAGTTTTTCCACCAGAAGAGTTTACATTTAAATCATACACAAAAAAGAGGGTTAATTTTGTTTCGGGTTATTGGAGAGACCTAAGAGTAAATAGAGTAATTAATAAGAAAGATTTCTCTAATTCTTATAGACTAGAAGAGTCCATTTGGCCGTTAGACGCTCCAAATGACTTTACTACTAGAATTATAAACTCTTACCCTAGCTACAACAATGCAGGTCTTCCAACCCAATATGTTGGAAAAGGTGCTGGTGCTTTGCAAAATTATCACGCTCAAATAAACATTGAAAGCTCTCATTTAACTAGGCCAAAATCTTTCATTCCTTCTTATAGTTACAATAGAAGATCAATTTTCAATCCAAAATCAAGTGATTTTTTTATCGATTTGTCTAGTTCTAGGGACACAATAACCGGTTCGTTTGGAAGCAATTTTGATATTATGGGAAGAGTAATAGCAGCAGACTCTGGATGCCAAGCAGCCAAGCAGTTGGTTCAAGAAACTAAAGACACTGGTTGGAGTTGGTTTGGGTTTTATGGAGGAGAAGCTTTTTGGGATGCACCAGTTATGGCTGGAAGGGAGCCTTTTGATGATAATATAGATGAGTTTTATGAAATAATTGAAAAAAAATACAAAGATTATTCAATAATTCCAGAATATAAAATAAACTCTCATATTGATTTTTATTTAGAAAACGGAATAAAAAAACAAAATTTGGATTTATTTGAAATTACTGGTGGAGTAGAGGGTGTTGAGAAGTCTGGTAATCCTGATTTTTATAGAGTTTATTCTAATTCTGATTTTTTTCAAAATTTTAAAATGATAAAAAAAGATCATAAAGATTTTACTGATCCTTCTGCTATTTCTCTAACTTGCAAAGCTGTTAAAAAATTAATCCCTTATCAAGGTTTTTATCCTGCTCAAAGAACTTCTAATATAGCAGAACAATTTTATGAATCGTATAAAGGCACTGTAATACCTGAACAAGATGCAATTTTTGATAGCAACTCTTATTTGGATGGATATTTTAGATATTTACAAAAACCACTTTTTGGGCCTGGAATTTTATTTAACACAATAAAATCAGGATTAGCTGTCAGCTTTCCAATTTATACAATTCCAACTACGGACACTAGAATCGCTACTGGTTCAATCACACTCACCGGTATTTCTACACATCAAAGTTCAAAATTATTTAAAATTTTTGGAGAATCAAATGGAGAGATTGGAGATTATTATAATAAACTTCCATTCGAAAGTTTACTTGAGCCTGAAAAAAACTTAGCAGGGTTTGAGATTTATTATCCAGAATTAAAAACTTTTACAAATTACAGAACTCCATCTAAATCTGATCTATCTTCATCTGTTTTCTGGAGTGGACAAGGTGATTCAAAATATAGAAAAATGATAAATAATTTTTTAGCCGAAACACCAGAGTTTTTTCTAGAAAATAAGAATTTTACCAAATTGAGATCAAAAAAACAATCAGACCCTAATTTTGGTTTTATGAAAAGTGGCTTTACATATAGGATGAGATTAAAGACATTCAAAACTTTTAAAACAAAAAAACAACCAATAAAGTGGGACAATACAGGATCAGTTGAAAAATTTGTTGAGGTTCCACAAAGTTTAAACGATTTTGGAATCACAGCTGCCGAAGAAAGTATAACAATGTATTCTAGACCTTCTGCTTTTGGACCTGAAGAGGGAGCTTTGTATGCAGACTTATTAACAAGTCACTCACCAGTTTATTTTAATTACTGGCAAACAACACCACCATATTATCATGGAGAATGTTGGACTGATATTTCATTTACTCCTACTGAAAGTAAAAAATTCTCTATAGATGAAATAGTTAGTGGTTCTGTGATAGAACATAAAAGATATTTTAATCCAAGAATAGTAAATCCAGTTGCGGCAACAGGTTGGCTCAATACTCTTCAAAAATCTTTGGATTTTAGTAGGATTGTGGAGAATAATATTAATTCGATAGCTATGAACAATGATTCATCTTTTAACATTTTTGTAAAAGAAAGAGCGTTTGAATCAGAAACTCCTTCTAGTAACCCAAACACAGAAGATTATTTAGTCATTCAATCTAAATTTGAAACTCCTATTATAAATTTTAACAATGTTCAAACATCATCTATGACTCTGGGGAATTTAAATAATGGAAAAACAGCAACACCTATAGGAATGTGGCATCAATTTGGACAAATTCCAAACCAAGATGAAGGGATTTTCACACAAATTACTGATGTTCCCATCTCTTATTTGCACGCAGATAACATAAGAAACAAGGCTGCTGCCGGAGACACTGGTTTTCAATTGGGAAGTCAAGATTTTGATTGGGACACATCAGAATCAGATGAGTTTAAGGACTTAAAATCTAAAAACAAATCATTAGCTGATGTTCTTGGTTTTACAAAAACTCCTGTTCGCTTGGGTGAAATAGCTAGAGTAAAAAAGATAAAAGAAGCAGTTGTAGCTGTTCCGTTTTTTGATGATAATGGAGCAAAAAACTTTTTTCCAATCCCAAGAAAAGACATAGATAATGCAATAAAAGGAAATACAAAACTTTGCGGACAATCTGTAATTGAAATGATAGATAGGATGAAGCAGTATAATTTTCCACCACCAATGGATTTTTTGACATATCGTGAAGTTGATCCTTTTGCCATGTATATATTTGAATTTGAGCATGACTTGAGCCAACAAGACCTCTCTTATATCTGGCAAAATCTTGCACCAGATATTGCGTTAACTCACGATACAGCTGAAGCAACAATAACTCATGAATTATTAGCACACGAATTACTTGGAGGCGGAGCAGTGATTACAACCACAGAGGATGGCGCTATCCTAAATGAATCCTCTAAAGGTGAACTATTTAATGAAAAAATCAGGTGGATGGTTTTTAAGGTTAAATATAAAGCAAAGACAAATTATTTTGATAAAATGGCAGGTAAATCTGATTCTATTCCACAAAGTAAAGGGATAGGTCCTCGAGGCCAAAAAGATCTAATAACATACAACTGGCCTTACGATTTCTTTTCTCTTGTAGAACTAGTTAAGATAGATGCTTCTGTTGAGTTTTCCAACATTGAGAGAGACGAGAAAACAAAAGAAAGAGTTGTCAAGGATTTTAAACCTGAGCCGACTACTTCTAAACAAAGAGAAGCCCTTAATCCTAGAAAAATTATTAAGAAGAAGTAATGTCATTTTTTAACAAAAAAGAAGAAGTTTATCACATTGAATTAACACCTTACGGAAAATATTTACTTTCCATTGGCAAGTTAAAACCTCATCATTATAAGTTTTTTGATGACGAGGTTCTATACGATTCTAATTTCGCATCCTTTCAAGAAAACCAAAATGATGCTCATAAAAGAATTCTAGAAGAAACACCTAAAATAAAAACGAACGCAAACTTAAAAGGTGTTTTGACCAGCTTCAATAAGATGAACGGTGCTCCAGAAGTAACAATCGGGCCTTCTCTCAAGAAGCACCGACACGAACTAAATGGTGATGCAATAAATAACTTGTGTTACCCAATAGGTTCTTTTAAGAATAGTGAACAAAGCACTCCATCAATTCAGGTTGACTTTTTTAATGGTGAAATTTCTTCTTCAACAAAAACACTAGATTATGGATCAGGCTCAAGTGTCAATATTCCTCAAATAAACGTTGATGTTGAATATACCTATGTAGTAAAAAATGCTGAAGATGTTGCTAAACAAAACCAAGTTGATTATGAAGGAATATATCACAGTGAAGAAATAAACGGAAAGGTAATTGAAATGGTTCCTAAGATTCCTTTGATAAGAATTAAATCTGAAGGAACATTTGATGAAATAAAAAATTATGACTTAGAAGTTTATAAAGTAGTTTCCGGATCTCATCATAAACTTAAGTTTGCACCTAAGTTTGATCCAATACAAAACGAAATTTTGGTTGAAACTAACGAAGTCACTAATTTTTCTTCTACTCAATATGATCCTGAAACTGTTGATTATTTTTTTGAAATTGCTTCTGACTACGAAATACCAAATAAAGTTTTATGTGAAACTGTTGGTGAGCTAGAAATAAGAAACATTTATCTAGATAAAAAGATTGATTGTGATGATGAAGATGGAATCACTTCACTTTCTCCTTATTCATCTAGAGTTAGTGTAGATGATTTAAAGGACTGTTAAGATGCTTATAACACCAGAAATGATAGGTTACGAAAACTTACCAAATGCTTATATTGTAAGCGCTACAATAGAAAAAAATGGAAGTGAAATTTTGCTCACTGTCAAAACAACTGTCTTGGATAATTTAGATGAGCAAGGTGTGGGAACTTGGTTTAATGAAGACTATGAAATAAGAAAGTTACAGAACATAATAAGGATAAAAAAAGATTCAATTATAATAGGTGATTTTATTCGCTCTGGCATTGAACCTTTTGCAATTCAAGAAGCAAAATTTAAGTTAAATAATTACATTGATAACAGCATCTATACAATCGAAACATTTAATTATTTAAAGATAGAAGGATTAGAAATTTACGGTCCATCTAAAAAAACACTGTTTTCTATCAATAACAATAAATTAAAAACATTTTCAAACAAGCATTTGATCAAAACAGACACACAAGAAGTTCATTATGGGTCTTTTCATTTTCATAAAAATGACGATGGAGAAGTTATTATAATGGAGGGAAGCTATCATGATGATAAGTTTGTTCACTCAACACTAGAATTAAAACAAGAGCAATCAAGTTATAATAAATTAAACTTGCTAGAAGGTGGAGAACAACAAGGTTTTTTGCTTCTCTCAGCTAATAGCACCAATCTATTCCCTCCAATTGTTAATAAACACTATGATGTAAATGATGGTAAAATTTCATTTTTTGTTTATTTAAACGAACTTAGAGCACTAGAAAGCACAACATTTAACAAAATTCTTTTATCTAGAAATAAAGAATTCTTTTTAAAACAAAAGGATAAAATTGAAATAAAGAATTTTGAAGTCTCTTATCTCTCCACAACATCCAAAACAAGATTTAATTCAGTAAATGTTAAAACAGGTTTGCAAACAAAAGCAGAAGAGATTCACGTTATTTCTGGAGTACCAGAAGAAGGTAACAAAGTTTTAAATTTAAAATTTGAAAACTATACAACAAATGTTTTAGAAAATCAAGTTACAAATGAAATGCAAAATAGTTTTAAAACATCAGCAACAATAGAAAAAGTAGATGTCTTGGATGACGTTCACATTTTCAAAATAGACCACTTGGATGCTTTTTTAGGTACAAATAATAGAAGATATAAAACAAAGATAACATTTAAAAACAATTTAAAACAAAGACTTATTCAAGCTATTGACGATCTAGAAACCAAACTAGTTGACGTAAAGAACCTATATAATGAAAGAAACAACAAAAAGACACTATTTGGCACACCAATTAGAGAAGATTTTATAAAAATAAATAATGACAATGGTTATCAATTAAGTCTAGATGAAATAAATGTTGTTAGAGGTACTGCACTGACTGATAATAATTCTAATAGAAGCCAAGCTTTCTGGATAAAAATTCCTGAATTAGTTGACTTTATTGAAAGTCACATGAAAGAAGAAACTAGCGGAATGTTTCTGTTTAACATTTTAAACCCGATCACTGGTGATTTAGATTTGTATTATAAAGTAATTGAAAAGTGTGAAAAGTTAATTTTTAATGTTAAAAAATTATACGATTTAGAAAAAAAGTTTTCTAGAAACTCTATTGGTAAAAATCTTATAGGTCTAGATTTAGATATCGTAGAGGCACTAGACTTTGAAACTGTTGAATTAGAGTCTCCATCTTTGCGTTCTAAATTTTTACCAACATCAAATGGTGCTATAACAAAAGAAAAATACTTAAATCGTGTGAACCAAGAGTATGATAAGTTTTTCGTTACACCTACTATTTCTGTTCCCTCGACTTTTGTAAACATTAAACAAGAAGAGAAAGAATCTTTGATAAATTTAGAAAATAGATTTCATTATTTCGCAGCTGAAGAAATCAAAAATAATCAAATAAGTTTACGAACTTTGGATAATTCAAATGAAATTTTTCAATTCAAGTTTTTTAAAGAATTGAAAAAAGAAATTAAAGTCGAAAAAACGAACTATGTAAAATCTAGAAACTTAAAACAATCAATTGGAGTGAGAAGAAGGTCTCTTAATACCACAAAAGGACATGCTAAGAATTATCTTGGAAGCTCTTCTCCTTTTGTTAACATTGACGGAAACTCTGCCTATAAATTTGACAAAGTTGATTTTTCAAAAGAACAAGAGTTGAATGATAACATTTTGCAATTTAAAAAAGGAAGAAATACAAAGTTCAATATTCAAAAATTTAACCCTGAAAGTGACCAATTCCCTATAAAAAGAAACAAAGTAAAAGAATTTAAACAACTACCACCTCAAGTTAAAGCCATAATGCTTTCAACAGAATCTAGCATTACCAGATTTCCCTTGTTAAAACAAGACGAAGATCCATTAAAAAATGTAGAAACAAGAGAGTCTATAAAGCAAAACTTTTTAGCAATTAAAAAAACTGAATATTTAGAAAGGTTTGAAAAAGTTGAAGGATTTGCAAATGTCAATAGTGAAGTGTGGAAGCCAATAACTAATGAAATTTTGAACAATGAAAATACTTACCTTTGTAGACTAGTTAATTATGAAAATAAATTATTTGGAATAGAAAAAGATGATAATTTAAAAACAGAAGACAGGTTTTTTATCTTAAGGAAGTAACAATGTCAAATCACTATCAAGATTTATATGATCAATTATTACAAGAAATTATTAATGAAGATCAAGAAGAAAGAATAATTTATAAATTAGCATCTTTTGACGTTGGAGTGCTAGAGGATCAAGTAATCCAAAAAATGCTAACTCAAGATAAAGATAACATAGAAAATTTATCAAAAGCAATCTCAGGTAGCATTTTTGACTACAAAGAAGAAGTTTTAACCATTCAAGGACAACAAGAAGAAAATGACATTAATCAATCGACCGACGGGTTCTTATCTCCTCCAACAGGCGGAAGTTCCAACTATTAGCTTCCCGCTCAGTTTTGAAGGGAATCTGCTAATCCACAGTTTTATACTAGATATACCAGAAATAGAATTTAGGTATTTCTATAACTATGAAAATTCCGAATATGAAAACTTCTCTAGAGGATCTGATTTTCGCCTGTTACCAAACCACATAGCTGAAGCTTATAGTGAACCAAATTTATTGCAAAGCAATAGCCACTTAATAGAAGGTCAAATAGATAAATATGGTAATCATGCTTATTTATGGTTCTCTGAGGATAGTACTTGGAAAAATGGTGTTGCTCAAGGATCTAATAAAAAGAAAAATTATTATTCTGAGTACATAAAAGAAATTCAACAAAGTTTTATTACTCCAGAAGTGCTTAATAAATATAGAAACATCTTTCTGTCTGGTTTTAAATCTGTTTTAATGAACAACACTGCTTGGGTTCCTAATTATTTTCATCTTTTCATTGAACCCGAAGAACCATCAGATGACACGCTTTACAATGCTTTAAAGAAGAATCAAAACTTAACAGAAGTTTTTTTATATATAAAAAGAAACAACCACACAATTGTTAATTTTAATCTTGATGGTGAAGATTTACCACTCAAAACTTGGGATTTTAATTACACCGATAACCAATTAGAAGAACTTGATGAATTGGTTTTAGAAAAAAGAGCATATAGAGGTTATCTAGAAGAAATAATTCAAAAGGCGATAGGTCAAACAGCAGCGCTTGAAACTTATCCGGATGTCATTGACACAAACAGACCTAACATTAAAATTTTTAGTACAGAGACACTACAGAATCTAACAGTAAATTCAGAAACCATAGGTTACAAAATTGATAAAATTACAAGAAACTCAATTGTTCAAACATTTTATGTTGATCGAAACTTGATGGATCTTAATGATAATCAATATGTTTTTGATCAAGAATACATCTATAGAATCTCTAAGATAGTTATTGTTTATGGAATTTCTGCTGAATCAGGTTCACTGATTCTTAGAATAACAAATTCAACTAAGATTATAGAAGTGCCAATAAAAGAAATAGACTTTAGAGCAATTGTTTGGCCAATTGATGCACCTTTTGTAAAACCATACACAAAAGCTAATGAAAACTACAGAATAGATTTTTTAATAGAAGATAGGGAAGGTAATTTTGTTTCCGAGGACAATATGTCAGAAATGATAGCAGTGGTGGACACAGACTACAATTACATAAATAAAGTAGCTAAGTCTCAATTCTATGAAAATGGTAGAGTTAAATTTTCTTCTAGAGCTGCCACTGGACAATATCAAGTTTTTAAAATAGATTACAAACCAAAATCTTATAACGACTTTGCTAACGGTGGATTAGGTGTTGTTGGAATTAATGATGGTAAACAATCAGCTAATTTTACAGACTATATACCTTATAACAAAAAACACTATTATGCTTTTAGGTCTATAAATCATAATGGCGAACCGGGTAATTTATCACCAATTATGGAAATTGAATTGTTAAAAGATGCTGATGAAAACATTTTAGTCAACAAAGAATTTTATTTTGAAGCAGAAAGTGATTTCGACACCTCTCACGAATTTAGAAGATTTATAAGAATTATTCCAGATGTCGATCATACATCGTTTGTTGATAATCTACAAATTCCTCAAAGTCCAAGTGATGTTGTTCTAGGCGTTAAAGAAGGTGAAAAAATTTGGGAATTCAAAAACGAGAACAAATATTTTAAATTAAGATTCACAAATAAGTCAAGCGGGCAAAAATTTGATATAAACTTAAGGTTTATTAATAAACAAACAAATTGATTTTTTTGCTCATTGTAATAATTATAATAACTAAGGAGAATTATAAATGGCATTTTTAGATAATAGTGGAGACATAATACTTGATGTTGTGTTGACCGATGAAGGAAGAAAAAGATTAGCAAGAGGTAACTTTAGAGTTACTCAATTTGCTCTCGGGGATGATGAGATTAATTATGCTCTTTATGATATTGGAGCTCCAAACAACGAAGACGTTCAAATTCTTCAAACTCCAATTCTAGAAGCATTTACAAACAACATGTCTTCTTTGAATTCTAAGTTAGTGACATACAGTAGCGCTGACAAACTTTACTTAACAGTTTTGAAATTGTCAACTATAGACACCAATTCTTCTCTAAACACACAATTTAGTAATTTTGTTGTAGCAGTTGATTCAAACACTGAAGATAACAATGAATCTAATTCTCCAACAACAGCTTTAGGTATTGGAACAAATGGACAGGTTCAAGGAGTTTTGTTTGGTCGTTCCGTTTCGAAAGGAATTAACTACATTAGAGTCGATTCAGGGCTAGATAGTAGTGAATTATCACCAAGCGACACTTACCCAGGCACAGATAAAGAAACAGCTTTTAAAATAGAAATAGATAATCGTTTGGGAATTATTACTGATAAGCAAGGTAATGATGCTTCCCCCGTTACAATTGATAATGACGGAGTTGCAACTTACATTTTATCAAGAACAGGTAATTCAAACTTTGTAATGGATAACACCTCAACAGAAGCAGGGACAGGATCAAACGCTATTGCAGGACCTAGAGGCCCATTTATAGAGTTTAAAATTAGAGCACAGTTAAGCTTACAACAAAGTAACTATCTTTTTAACACTTTAGGTGGGACAAACACAATAATGGCCTCTTATTCTGGAGGTTCTCCCACTCACAAAATTATTGACACAGTAGTAAGAGTCACAGGGATGACTACTGGGTACACAATTCACATTCCCGTAAGATTCGCAAAATTATAATAAGGATATAAAAATGGCAACAACTTTTAAAAGAATAAATGAAGACAACGATGTTACTTCAACAAGAACCCTTCTTCATGAGTCGATCCCAATCACGTCGTCAATTGTAAGTGGAACTTATGGAACGTTTCCAACCGAAGGTAACATAAAAGATTACACACATGGAATGTTCCAATCGGTCTACGATTATCCGGTTTTATCTTCTTCGGCTAATCATATTTTTGACATTTCAGTAGGGATTCATGCAGACTCTCCACTGAATGGTACAACAGTAAATCACACACAAATTACAAAAAAAATTAATGTTTATAACCAAATGGCGCAACTTTGCATGGGTTACGATCAAACAGGTAACATTCAAAAATTTGATGAAGACGGTAACATAAGTGACGGTGGAACAAAACTAAATGAATGTATTTTTATAAACTTTTCTCGACTTCTTGTAAAAGACGAAATCAAAAGAGGAACATTTAATTTAAAATTGAAACTAGATGATACTTTTGCAACTGCTGTGAATGGTATAGGATTGATTTATGATAGTGGCTCGTTGACAACTTATAAAACAAACTCACCTGTTGGTGAATATGGGATCTTATATGCAAAAGATAGTTCTGGAACGTCTGTTATACAAACAGCAAATTCAGCCTGTGGTTTGATTTTCTATCAAGCGGGGATTTGCGTCTTATCTTCTTCAGTTTTTAAAGAAACAGGGGGGATTCTTAAAACAGGATTAAACGATTCTCAAATGAATGCGGCTACCAAAACAATAGATGATCTTTTTGTCTCTTCTTCAATAAGTTCTTCAGCAGATGCCTTGAGGCATAGAATTGATAATATTTCTTTCAACAACACGACGGAACTAAACTCAACAATTTACTTCTGCCGTGCTAATCACAATGAATTTAATTACTCTGCTAATCCAACTTATCTAAGCGGATCAAAAATTAGAGTCAAAAACGATCCAGATGACACACCTGTTTCTTATATAACATCTGTTGGTCTTTACTCTTCTGATGGCGTTTTGCTTGCAACAGGAAAACTATCAGAACCTTTAAAGAAAGAACCTTCAGTAGAATATACATTGAGAGCTAGACTAGATTACTAACATGTCCCATGATAAATTTAAACCAGATGATATAATTGTTAACACCATAAAAGCTCACCCAAAACAGAGCTTATTCATCTACAATAGTCAAGTTTATATAAACAAGCATGGAAACCTAACAGGAGAAAACGGAACAGCTACTTCCGTTCCTGCTGGTTTTGTCAGTCTTTACGAGTTGAACCTTGACAGGACATCTAATTTTATAAGCGCTTCTGAGGTTGATGGTGTTACTAACATAGGTTTTCCTGATAAGAAAAAGTTCAATTCTTTGTACGGCCACCACCATATACACACAGGTAGTAGTGATGACCTTTCAAGTAGTTTAAGCTATCCTTTATCCTCGTCTATATCTCGAGAACTCACAACGACCACTACAGTAAGAGATGTAAACGGAGACACTATTTCAGTAAACAGGAAAGTTGATGCTCTTAAGAACATTGCTTTAAAGTATGCAGTTCAAAGTCCTCATTTTGAATTATCCTCTTCTTTTTTAAAAAGAGATCTAACAACTACCACAAACATAAACATTATTAATATCCCAACAATCTTTTATGAATCAACAATAAAAAAAGGATCTGTTTCTTTAAAGTTTAGAGAAAACCTAGGCATCATTGCAGAATGTGCTGACATAAAGAAAAATGGCGAATTAATCCAAACAGGCCCAGAAGGAAATCCTGATAATGGAGATGTAGTTGGTCTTGTGTTCTATGATGAAGGTATAATAATGTTAACCGCTTCTTATAACATTAACGGCTCTACTAACGGGATTGATTACAATGGAGACGGCTCAAATCAGTATGCAAAATGGATTTACTATGGTGTTGGAATAGAAATTGACGGAACCACTCATACAACTAGTCATGCAACTCGGGCAATTGCTTCTGCTTCTTTTGGTTTAGACTTCGAAGGAACATCTTACACAAACACAATGACTCTTTTCTGTCATGCTGAGAAAGGAAAATATAACTTTTCTAATAACCCAACATCAATCAACTCTTCATCAGCAGGAGAATCAATTGTTGGTTCTACAACTTCAAAGTTTACCTACAAGCAACCAAGGCTTCCAATAAAAAATGTTGTGTCCTCATCTTATTCTGGTTATGATGAAGAATTTAAAAGAAAAACATATATTTCAAAGATTGGTATCTATGACGAAGATGATAATCTAATTATGATAGCTTCTCTTGCTAAACCTATTAAGAAAGAAGAGAACGATGAATATACATTTAAACTAACATATGATATATAAAAGGACAAAACTATGACAAAACACAGCTTAATAATGGAAAACTGGAGAAGGTTTTTAAAAGAAGAAGAGGAAAAAGAACAAACCTTTCAAGAAGCTTTGGAAAACGTCCCATTAGAAGAAGGTGGAGGTTTAGTAGCTGCATTTATGGCTCTAGTTGGAATGTCTGGAGAAATGCCACAAGACATGCAAGGTGTGGAAATCAATGATCAAAACTACACGATTGAACAAATCGCCCAGGCTCATAATAAATTAGAAAAACTATCAGATAAACACGCATCAGGAGTGAAAGCTGGCCAAGAAGCACTGGTTGATGCTGTGCATGATGCTATTGTTTTAGAAAGAGATTCCGATGGAGATGGTTTTTATGAACTAACCAATGACAACTGGAGCTCTAGCAACAATGAAGGTCTTGTTTATGGCTCAATGGTTCTCAAGCACGTAACAAAATCTGCTCAACCAGATGCAAAGCAAGACACAGGATCACCAGACACAGGAGAATTTAAAGACGTTAGAAGTGGAAAAGCTACAAATGTTGATGTTATGGCAGCTATGTTGATTAACTCAGGTCAATCAAAAATAATGACTCCTGAGAAAAGACTTGCGAAAGCAAAAAAATTATTAGAAATAGGAAACAGTGACCAAGGAAACATGTCACCTGAAACCAAACAAGCTTTAGAAAAATTTATTGCTAATGGTGGAAAATAATTCTTGACAAACCAAAATTTATATGTTATAATAGATTATTATGATTATTTTAGGACTAGATATAAGCTCAAGTAGAATTGGGTACTGTTTGATAAACGAAAACGAAGATTTGCTTCTTGTTGATGAGATAAAACTAAAACCATCTCAATCTCTTGAAGAACGAGCTGACATTTTTAAAAAGACTTTGGAGATCATAAAAGAACATTCGGAGGTAGATTATGTTTTCATCGAACAACCATTCATGGCATTCTCGGGAGGCAAGACAACAGCAGCGACAATGGCCAAGTTACAACGTTTTAATGGTATGTGTAGCTATGTGGTTCATCATTTATTTGGCGGCCCTGCAACTCTCATTCAGGCGAACAAAGCTAGGGGTCTCGTTGATCTCAAAATCAAAAGGGGTGATAACACGAAGCTCAAAGTTATTGAATGGGTTAGCAATAAATATCCAAAACAATTTATAGTAGAATACACAAGACACGGAAATCCAAAACCCGGAACCGATGATAAAGCAGATTCAGTTGTCATTGCCAATGCAGGATTAAAAACTTTAAATTAATTCTTGACAAATTTTCAAAACGTGTTATAATAAAAACACGGAGGAAATTATGGAGGAAAAAAGAAAGATGTTAACCGACATTCTCGGTTCATATCATCGTAAGGGTAATGAGCACTTGTATCATTGTCCCTATTGCAAACACCACAAAAAGAAATTATCTGTAAACTTTGCAAATGGTTTCTTTAAATGCTGGGTTTGTGATGTTCGAGGAAAGAACATTTACAGAATTGTAAGAAAGTTTGGAAACTACAGACAAAGACAAAGATGGCTAGAACTTGATGGTCGTTTAGATCTTACAGACTTTGATAAAATATATAAAGAAGTCAATGAGATCGAAGATAAGCCAACCTGTGACCTGCCAGAAGAAATGATTTCTCTTTGCAATAACAGACTACCTCGTTCATCCAAGAAGCCACTTGACTATCTTTATAGCAGAGGAATTGATGATGAACAAATTAAACTATGGAAGATTGGTTATTGCACTGAAGGAAGATATGGAGGTAGAATTATTATCCCATCTTTCAATATAAACGGAGACCCAAACTTCTTTATTGCTCGATCTTATGTTGGACACAGGATGAAGTATCTAAACCCAAGAACAACAAAAGACATCATATTTAATGAATTGATGGTTGATTGGGATGAACCTGTTGTTATTGTTGAGGGAGCTTTTGATGCTCTTGTCACAGGAACTCAGGGCATTCCTATTCTTGGCTCAACGCTAAGACCACAGTCTCGTTTGTTTCAAGCTCTTGCGATGAACGACACACCAGTCTATATTGGTCTTGACCAAGATGCCGAGAAGAAAGCATCGTGGATGATTAAGAAGATGATTGAATACGACATGGAGGTCTACAAGATAGATACTTCTGCTGTTGAAGATGTTGGTTCTATGACCCCACGACAATTCGAGAACGCAAAAGATATTGCCCAACCAATTGATCCCGACTACTTCTTCTTTGATAAACTTTTAAATGCTATTTGAAAAAATAATTTGACAAATCTTTCGTAACGTGTTATGATATAATTACTTAATATAATCACGGAGGATATATGATTAAGATCGCACACTTTGCGGATACACATATTCGTAATCTTAAATTTCATGATGAATACAGGTTTGTGTTCAATCAGATTTATAAAAAACTACAAAGCCAAAAGCCTGACTACATTGTTCACTGTGGTGATTTGGCTCACACAAAGACACAGTTGTCACCAGAGTATTTTGCTCTTGCTTCTGAGTTCCTAAAGAACCTAGCAGACATTGCGCCAACTTATATTATATTAGGAAACCATGACGGTAATCTTAAGAACTCTGATAGGGAAGATGCTGTGTCTCCTATAGTAAACGCTCTAAACCACCCACAGTTACACTTATTGAAGAACTCTGGCCGTGTTTCTCCACAGCCCGGTCTGTCTTTAAATGTCTTGTCAATCTTTGACAGAGGCGCTTGGATGAGACCAAAGACTGGTGATATAAACATTGCTCTTTATCATGGTGCCATTATGGGATCTACAACAGGTTCTGGCTGGGCTATGGAACACGGAGATGATGATATAAGCATTTTCAAAGGTCATGATTATGTTATGCTTGGAGACATTCACAAACCTCAGATTTTAGATGAAGAAGGCCGTGCACAGTATGCTGGTTCAACAGTTCAGCAAAACTTCTCAGAAGATGGGCGAAAAGGTTATAAGCTATGGACTATTAAGTCCAAAGATGATTTTGGGTGCCAACACGTTATCTTTACAAATCCTCGCCCATTCATCACAGTAAATTTAGATGACAAAGGCAAGATACCAGAGCATCGTCACATCCCACATGGATGCCGTCTTAGGTTAATCTCAACTGTAAACATGGATAGTTCCTCAATCCGTAAAATTACCGATTTAGCACGTTCCAAGTTTAATCCGGTGTCTCTATCCTTTTTAAACAAAGGCACCAGTAATTTCACAACCTCGGGCGGAGAAGTCCATAAAATGGAAAACATGCGAGACGTTTCTGTTCAAGAAAGATACATTCGAGATTATTTAAAAGATTATGAACTCGAAGAAGAAATAATGAAGCAGGTGCTCGATCTCAATACTAAATATAATAAAGAGGTAGAGAAAGTTGAAGAAGTCCGAAGGAACGTCAAATGGAATATTAAAGAGATGGAGTTCTCGAATCTTTTTAACTATGGACAAGGCAATAGTTTGGACTTTGCAAATCTTTCTGGAATCGTTGGCATTTTTGGCAAGAACTACAGTGGGAAGTCTTCTGTTATTGATTCTGCTCTTTATGGCGTTTATGGCGGAACCAGCAAAGCCGAGAAGAAAAACGTTCACCTCGTTAATCAGAACAAAACTAAAGCCACTATCAAGATGGTGGTCGAGGCAGACGGTCAAGATTATCAAATCACTAGGAATCTTAATAAATCTTACAAAACCGTCAAAGGAAAGTCCGTCCCTGTGGCCTCTGGTGATCTTGATTTCCATAATCTCACTACCGATTCTTCTTGCAACGGTGATTCTGTAAAAGATACCGAGGCTAATATAAGAAAGATTTTTGGTAATATCGAAGATTTTATGATTACTTCAATGGCTTCTCAGTTGGACTCGCTTGCATTTATCAAAGAAGGGTCAACAAAACGCAAGAACAAATTAGCAAAATTTTTAGATCTTGACATTTTTGACCAGAAACTAAACTTTGCAAAAAAAGACTCATCAGAAATTTCTACTTTGATTAAAAGATTGAAGAGTAAGAAGATTACCGAACTTCTTGTCGCAAAACAAGAAGAGATAGAAGAGATCAACGATGATATAGATCATCAAACAGATTTGTGTAAAAAGCATAACAATCGTTACGAAGAGTTACTTGAAGAGTTTTTAAAGATAGAAGAAGAAATAAATTCTATTCCTCAAAACATTATTGACATTGATGAGCTAGAAGATGAGATTGATCGTCTTGATATAGGAATACATAAAGCTGGTGTGAAAGTTTCTGGCAATAAGCAACAAATAAAACAAAACCTTCTTGCAATACAACAAGCAGAAGACATTGTAGACTCTATAAACAAGCACAGACTCACGCAAATCCTAGAGCAGTGTAAGGTGTTTGAGGAATCTTTAAAGGCCTCTCAACAGGAGCTCAAGGGCCTTAAAACAATTGAAAAACAATCGCTTAAAAAGATTGAAATGCTTCACAATCATGAATATGATCCTGATTGCAAATTTTGTTCTAATAACAAGTTTGTTAAGGATGCTACAAAAGCAAAAGATTATCTCCCAACCCTTGAAGAAGAGATCGAGGAAGTGGAGAAAATAATTGATGGCTGGCAGTTAACTATCTTTGGACTTGATAAAGAATCAGCAGAGAAAGAAATAAGAACTTTGGAAAACAACATAACAAAACGAGATAAGTTTATTTCTATCAATAAAAACCTAGAGATTACAAATGAATCTATTGTTTCTAAAATATCTTTAATGAACAATCAAAAAGCATCCTTGGAAAAAGAAAGAGATGACTATAATGACAATCGTCAAGCAATTGAGAACTTATCCTCTCTTGTAAAATCCAAAAACGCTGTTAAGACCAAAATGTCTGAAGCTAAACAAAGAAAAGAAAAATGTGATAAAAAGATTCAAGACTATCTTGTTGAACTGGGTGCTGTCAAAAGTACTATAAAGCGCCTTCGTGTTGAAAAGAGAGAACAAGATGAATTAGAAGAATCTTTTATAGCTTACGAGTTGTTTATGAGATGCATGCATCCAAATGGAATAGCCTATGAAATCATCAAACAAAAGTTGTCTCTTATTAACGAGGAAATTCAAAAGTGTCTTGCTAATATTGTTGACTTCCAAGTCATGTTTGAAGAAGACGGTCGGAATCTTGACATAAACATTAAGCATCCAAAGTATGATTCTCGTCCAATCTCTATGGGATCAGGTGCTGAAAAGACCATAGCTGCTATGGCAATCCGACTTGCTCTAATTGAGATAACTAATCTACCTAAGTCTACTTTATTTATTATGGACGAACCAGCAACAGCATTAGATCAAGAACACATGGAAGGCTTCATAAGACTAATTGAAATGATAAAAGACAAGTTTAAAACTGTCCTGTTGATCTCTCACTTAGATGTTTTGAAAGACTGCGTTGACAAAACAATAGACATACACAAAGTTGGTGGTTATGCAAAAGTAAACTGCTAAATCTCTTTCAAAAGCCTATTTAGTGTAAAAGCTATCTAGGCTTTCAATTTATGGAGAATAGAAATGAAAATATCTAACAAAGAACTTAAGCAAATTATCAAAGAAGAGCTCAACAATGTTATGCTTGAAATGAGAGGAATGATGCCTCCAATGCAAGATTATTCACGAATGGATGTGGGGATGGGTCCTGATCATCCAGACTATGATTATATTGGTGGAGTCATTATGGAAGTTTTTCGACACTTTGTGCATCTTGCACCAATGGTTAAGCAAGGCTTTGGGCACATGTTTGAAAATGATATTTATCATTATTCTGCTGAGCGTTCTCCTGAACATGCAGACTATATCACGGAAAGAGTGATGAATTTGTTAAAGGAAATGTAATGACAAGAGAAGAATTTTTAAAGGCAGGAGAAAAAATGGAACAAGAAAAAAAAGAAAAACTAAAACAAGAGTTATATCTTGACAACAAACAAAAAGGTATTCTTGATGCTTTACAAGAGAAAGCAATCTCTCGTAAACTACTTGTGTTTGTATCAGCAACAGCTTTATTGTGGAACGCACAACTAGACCCTGAGACTTGGGGAATGATTGCGATGATGTATATCGGTGGACAAACCGCCGTTGACTTTGCCAAAATGTGGAGACATGGACAATGAAACTAACAAACAAACAATTAAAACAAATAATCAAAGAAGAATTATCAAAAGTTCTTTTTGAAGAAATAGATGATGATAAAGTAGAAAAGGCATTTAGACAAATAATTTCACTTCCTTTTTATAAATATGAATACACTCCAGCAATAACTTCTGGAGAACCTGCTAATTGGGATTATCTACAAAATGAACTTGAAAGCGAAGTTATATCAGCTGTACGGCAATATGAATTAAATCCAGAGGAAAAGGAAGAACTTGTTAAAAGATTAGAACAAGAAGAAGAGCAGTACTAGGAACCTATCATGATTTGGTTATACAAAGCAAAGAATTGGATAATAGCTCATAAGAACTGGTTGGTTCTTGTGGGTTTATTCATTTTGTCTTATGTGCTTGGAAGACGATCAAATCAAAACTATTTGGAAATGGCTAACTTAGCCAAGGACCAATACAAGAAAGAGAACGAAGAGCTTGAGCGTTTACAAAAAGCAAAACAAGCTAGAGACAAACGAGCAGAACAAAAAGCAAAAGCTGTTAAAGCCGCTCTTGAAGTTGAGAAAGAAAAAAGATTAGAAAAACTAGAAGAACAAAAAGCTAATCCTGATGATGTCTTTGGAGACTTAGGAATAACAAAAAAATGATCTTCTTACTATCCCTAGCATTTGCAGACGCACCTGAATACACCTATCTTGAAAGAGGAATGGAAGCTCCGTTCTCTGGTCGGTTGTTCAACGACACAGCATCACAATTGTTAGCAGACCAAGTTGCAAATGCGACAGACAGGTGTCTTATCGAACTTGATTACCAAGTTGGTATTGCTCTTGCCGAGAAAGAAGAGCAAATAAGAAAACTTAAATCACAACACAAGTTTGACAAAGAGTTATTAGAAGCAAAAGTAAAGGTTTTGGAAACAAGAATAGAAAACCTTGAAGAAATAAAAACTCCTCCAAAAAAGAAATTTTGGTTTTCTTTTGGACTAATTACTGGAGTAGGGATTACAATTGTTATAGCTCAAGCGGTGAATTAATGAAAATTACTAAACAAGACATAAAAAGGATTTTAAGAGAAGAGTTGAGAAAAGTCCTCACAGAAGATTTATCTCTGTTAAGAGATATGACTCCCAGTGATGTTCTTGAGTATATGCGAAGAGAACTAAACGGGAAGACTTGGTTCTTTTGGGATCTTGAAAGCATAGGTTTTGACGGTCAGATAACCCAGTACGGAGCAATTGCTTTCAAGATTGATGACATTGATGGACCCGTTCCCAAACAACCAATTGCAGAGTTTGACGTTAACGTTGCCTTAAATCAAGAAACATTAGAAAAGCACATTATGCAACAAGACATATTTAAAAGAGCCGAACAAATCTTTGACGAATACGAAGCTACTGGGCGAGTTACAAGAGAAGTAGATTTCCTACTAAAGGCTCAAAAAGAAAAAGAAGAAGGCAGACCATACACTGTTGCTGATATGATTGGTTACACGAACTATCAGACAAGAGAGGATGACAGAGATGAATATAAAGCTATGGAAGAATTTCTTGCGTGGGTTGAGTCTTTAGGGCCAAATGTTGTTTCTGTTGGTCATAACATAAAGTCATTTGATAGAAACAAAATAATTAAAGAAGGTGAAAAGCTTGGAATCAACACTAGTAATTTTCAACAAATCGATATCTTCGACACAGTTAATTTTCAAAGACAAGTTCTTAAAGGAATAGCTGAGTATGAAGCAAGTAAAGGCGACAGAAGGTTGGTTAAGTTTTTTGATGAAAAAGAAAAAGAAGTAAATGGTGAAATAAAAACAATTATTTCTTTTAACGGAAAACTACAAAGGATGATGGACGTTTATGGTCCGGGACCTGATTACATTCAGCTACACACAGCTATCGATGACACTAGGCAATTGATAACAGCCTTCTTTAACATGTATTCTCACGTTAAAGAGATAATAACTACCAGTGATGAAGTTGCAAACCTATCGTCAAGCATCAATGTCTCTAGAGCACAAAGAGAATTAGGAACAAAAGATATAAAAAACCCTACAGACATCAGTAGAGCAATAAGAAATGCTAGGAGTGACCCGTGAAAAAAAATGATCCAAATTATATTGTAAAGGTGGAAAAAGCAATTGCAGAAAAATATGGTGAAGAAGCGATTGACAACCCAAAACGATATTGGACCGATGAAAAAGAGAAAGAATATGTAAAGCAGTTAAAAGATCTTTACAAAAACTCGAATGAAAAAGACGACTTTCAAATTGATGTAGGTGGCGTTTTTATCTCAGAGAAACTAATTACGAAAGAATCTAAACGTTCTTGTCCTGTTTGCAGCACTTATTCATTCAAATCAAGAGACGATGTCTATATGGCTAAGTTTGATTGTTGTGAAAAATGCTACATCAAGTGGGTCGAAGATCGTGAGGAACGTTGGCTAAAAGGATGGAGACCAAATGAGTAACACAACATTAGAAATTATACAAGGACTTGCCCAAGCAGCCGCCAACTCTTATGATGGAGCGCATGATGAGAGATTCTCACATGATGGCGAAGAACGATCTATGGGATTAAGAAGAGAAGAAGGATGTGCCTTAATGGACAAAAGGGTTATGGATGGATTTAAAGTTCGCTTTTATGGAGATTCAATGATCCTTTCTTATCAATCTGATATTCTTCTTAAAGAAGTTTATAGTGGTAATTTTGAACAAGACATTGAATCAATGCTAAATGAAATTAAAAACTTTTTACAAAAAGAATACAGAGCTGTGACAGGTAAATCAGTTTCGCTTACTTCTAAAGGTGAACCAAACATTCTTGTTCAATCCACATCAAGGGTTCGATCTTTTGTTGAGGCTAATCAACATTTTAAAATTGGTGGAATCGAATCTTTGCCTATTCTTGAACCTTCAATTGATGCTACAAGAGATGTTACAAGAAAGTTCTTAGAACAATTTAAGGACAACAAAAAACGTCCACAAAATGATACACGAAAGAAAGGTGCTAACCAAAAGAAGGCATAATGACTCTCAAGCTATCAAAGCAAGAAATAATAAAAGAAATCCTTAAGTGCGGAAAAGATCCACTATACTTTATAAACAACTATTGTCGGATCTCTCATCCCCTTAAGGGTTTAATTCCTTTTAACACTTATCCTTACCAAGACGATCTTGTAAAGGATTTCAACGATTATCGCTTTACTGTTATTCTCAAAGCAAGGCAGTTAGGTATTTCTACAATCTCAGCTGCATACGCAGTATGGTTTATGCTGTTTCACAAAGAAAAGAACATACTTGTAATGGCAACCAAGTTTGGAACAGCTGCTAACTTGGTAAAGAAAGTAAAGATGGTAATGAAGAACTTACCAAAGTGGATGCAGGTAGCTACCATAGTTATTGATAACAGAACCTCGTTTGAATTATCTAATGGGTCATCAATCAAAGCAGTTGGAACATCAGCAGATGCTGGTCGTTCAGAAGCCTTATCTTTATTGATTATAGACGAGGCAGCACA
>CAACVD010000036.1_pt1 | contig 38263 bp, 57 predicted proteins | sample 2381771 | NCBI WGS metagenome assembly CAACVD01 (sample SAMEA5211965, study PRJEB30684) | marine metagenome | biome: Marine; feature: Epipelagic; material: Water | collected 2015-10-15 | depth 15 m
CTCTACGTTTAAGTTCTTGTTTAGCTTCTTGCAGTCTTTTATTTTCTTCTTCTTGACAAGCTTTGAAAGTTATGTATCTGGTTAACAGAATACTGGCAACCTTGTAAAGTTTATAAAGTTTACTTTTCAACACTTTATAATGGGCTATGGCTACTTTCCAAGCTTTGAAAGTGTTTAAACTGCCCAAGCTAAATAGAGCCGTTTTAAGAGCCGTTTTATATTTCTGAGGGTTTACTATCAAAAAAATTTTTTCGGGCGTTCTGTGAATGTCAAGAACTTTTTAACCTATATAACTTTTTAATCTAAGATTATATATTCACTATATCGCCTATTGCAACCGTTTAAACTTTCGTTCATAATGGTATCAGGTTTTGGGGAAACCCACAATTTTAACACTGCACCAAAATGGTGCATACAAACAAAGGGCAAGATATGGCGAAAATCAATAAGCTAAAATATGATGCTAGGGAATTTGACGTTCTCAAAAACAATGGTTATTTCATTGTTATGCACAAAGCGACTGGAACTATTGACAGATTCAAAGTTAGGGCGGGAAATCATAACGAAGAAATGAGACTGACTTTCCAAGGTTTCATAAACTTAGAAAAAGTTAGACGTGAAAACAACATTGGACAAGCCATAGACGGTCAGAACAATATCAAAGCACAAGAAAGACAGAACCAAGTCAAGCCAAAGTTTAAACGCTCTTTAATGTATAACCATGGCGGGAACTTAATTAGGAATGGGGGTTAAGAATGAAGGAAGGTATAGAAAAAAAAGTAATTGTTTCCGTTCATTTTAGGGGTAAAACTGCATCTAAATTGGCGTGGTGTGTTGTTAGAAATGGAAAGACAATAGCGAGTAAAAAAGTAATAGAAGATTTAAAAGAAGAATTAGGAATAAAGAGGGGGTACACTTACAGCATTGCATAAGCATATAACAAAAAGTTTGGTTTTGAGATTTTCCAGAAAAAAATCTATACACTTAAACAATAACTTAACAAACGGAGCATAAAATTATGAAACATAGGGAAACATGGGAACTTAAAAACATGGTAAAAGCTTTGAGTATGTTAGAACTTTTAAATACAGAAGAAGAAAATAAAAGACTGCAAGAAGCTAAACAAGAACTTAAACGTAGAGGTAAATGATGACAATAAAGATATATGTAGCTTCTTTGGAAGCATATAATCAAGGTAGAATGGTTGGCGATTGGGTAACGCCTAAAGATTATCTAAGCTTTGAAAAGTTTAATAATGCTATTGAAGTCGCTACTGAATACGCTGATGAGGTAGCAGTACATGACTATGAAGGGATTAATCTAAGCAATGAGTATCCAGACTTTGAAAAGCTTTATTATTTTTGCCAAGCTGTAGAAGATAGTTGGGTAGATGATGAAGTTATCCTAGCTTACGCAGAATATACTGGCAAAGAATTAGACAATGAATTAATAGCTGATGCAGAGAATAATTATGTAGGTACTTTTGGCAGTTTCAAAGAGTATGCAGACGAATGGGCAGACGAACAGCTTCAAGATAAAGATGATTTTCTTAAAAATTATTTTGATTATGAAAGCCATGCTAGAAATTTAGAATATGATTACATGATATGTGATGTATCAGATTATAATGTAGCAGTTTTTAGAAATTGGTAAGACTGTTTAAACGGAGTGAAAATTATGAGAGATTGGATAGTACAAAACAAAGATTTTATTTTAATTATGTCGGTAGCTTTACCAGTACCGATATTTTTTATAATAGCAATGCATATAGCAGGAGTATAAATTATGACAATAACAAAAGATAACATTAAACTTGAGGGCGAGGGGTTTTTACCTCACGATAATAGAAACTATCGAGCTTATTTTGAGCATGATATTAACTTTATTTTTAGTAAAGATAAGTTAGTAGCAGTGATAAAAGAGGTTGAAATTAACGGTGCATTTGTGGACTACTTTAACAGCTTTTATTTCTTTACTGACGAGGATATTATTCCTTATCATGTAAGATTAGCAAAGAAAGATTTAAGAGGAAAAATTAGTAAGCCAACTAAAAACTTTGATAAGAAAGTTAAAAAGCTTTTGAAGAAAGAAAAGCTTTGGAAAAATTAAAGACTGTTTAAACGGAGTATAAATTATATAACTAAAAGTTATATACTTATTCCACACAAACAGTAAAAAGTTTGATATAATTATTACATAACTATGAGGCAATGCTTCATAGAAAAACCACGGGAAGTTATGTGTAAAACATTCGATGACCCTGAGAGATGACTGTAGCGAAGCCTCGCAAAAGGTGGATAGTTTCTAGCCAAGATACTCGGGATAATGAAGACACCTCTAGTCTAGTTGCAAGACCGAAAGGCGATATAAGACTTCCGATTAGTCGACAACGTGTAACGTTTAAACGACACGGCTTGGACTTCGGTGGGCGTGATACCTAAATTAAATGAGTGGGTAATCGGGTGTAAAGTTAGCAGGACTTGAAACCACCTTGAAAGCGTATAAGAAACTGCTACTCTTCGAGAGTTAAATAGATTAGATTAATAGTCTAGTGAAAGGAGAGTGTAATGGCATACCAACATTACACGTAGGAAACAAGAGCGTAGTGGCTCAAACTCGAAACTCTTAGTAGCACGAAGCCAATCAAAGAAGCTAAGATATTTATTTAACTCTTGATTTGTTATATAACTATAAGTTATATACTTATATCACAAAAAGAATTTAAACTATGTTATAATAGTTATAATAAAGTTAAGGAAAGGCATGATAATACCATGCTGAAAGAAGCGAGAAGAAGCGTATTTTAAATCTAGATTTTTAATACAAAAGAGTTCGAGTAAGATGAGGCACAATTTGTGTAAGCTTTTTAATAACACAAATGCTGATTCCTTTCCTTGACGATATTAAAAAGGTTTAGTTCTCTTACCTAATTATAAAATAGAGAACGTTTAAACGGAGTATGAATGAAACAAATGATAGCTAACTTTTTAAGAAAGTTAATTAAACTTGATGACTATTTAGACGATAGAGTCTTTACTGAAACAGAAAGACTTGAAAGAGAAATAGAAGAAGTAAGAGATTTAGCAAACTCAAATGAGTATGAACTAAATGACAGACCTAACTTCTATGACATGGAAAGCCAAGTAGAAGAGTTAGTCAATGATAGCATGGCAGATGTCTATGAAAGAATAGAAGCATTGGAGGAAGCATGAGTAAATACAGAGTACAAGGAGAATATACATACACAGTATACAAAGTAGTAGAAGCAGATAGCGAAGAGGAAGCAATGCTTAAAGCACAAGATAGTGAACCCTTATGTTGTTGGGATAGTATTGAACAAGATAGTTATTTCGAGCATGTAGAATGTGCCACTAAGGAGGAAGCATGAAGAAATATGTATTTGAATTAACAAAAGAAGTTGTTGAACGTATCACTATAGAAGCAGAAAATTATCAAGAAGCAGACGATAAAATTGCTATAGGTTGTGGAGATACAGAGTTAGTTGAGGAATTTGAAATTGATTATAAACTTATTAAGGAGGAATAATATGAGCCACGAAGTAAATGACAGAGTAAGAGAAGATGTTTGGGAAGAAGTAGAACAAATGTCTTTAGAAGAGGTAAGAGAATTCTTATTGGGAAATTTTCATTCTCAAGAAGAAGTAACAAGACTTAACGAGGTTGAGTTGCGAGAGGCAGTAGCCGAAGATATGTTTAATTTAAGAGGTGTTTAAACACTAGGAGGAAGTATGAGAATTGAAGAAGCATTAGATATTATAGATGAATTTATATATGATGAAATGAAAAAAAAGGATAAGAAAATAAAAGACGAACTACAAGAGGCATTTAATAAAATTATAGAGGAGGTCACAACATGAATAAATATCATAAAGTATTTGTTAGTCTTAATGAGCTTGAGTTAGAAGAACTTAAACGAATTAAAAAAGATGTTGATGAATTTATAAAAGATAAGGAGAAAGTAAATGGAAGTTAAGATAATATCACAGAAGATAACAGAACTTAGGAGGAGATATGAGTAAAAAATCTAATAAAATATTTGAAAAAAAATTAAAAGATAAATTAAAAAAAGAAGGCATTAATGAGGATTGGATGAAAAAACATTTAATCATTGATGTAGATTTAATGGAGGATAAAAAATGAGTAAAGATATTGGCGAACAATTTGCCATGATGACTGAGTTGTCGGGTAAGATTTCTTTTAAAACTTTTGACAAGTTTGTTGCAGAAGCAGTGTCTGAGTTTGAAAAAGAATATGACATTAACGAAGTAAATGAACTACAACTGTATCATTTTTTAACAGATAAGATTGCTGAGATAATTGATATGCACTATGACGGAGAACTGTAATGTCGTGGGTATTGATAGCATTTTTTAACATCCCAGTAACAGCAGTTTTATTGGAAGATGTACACGTCTTTGAGTTTCTTTTTAAGACTGAAAAAGATTGTGAAAAATTTATTGTTGAGAATCGTAAAGGTTTAGAACAAGTAATCAAAGATGAATATAAAACGATTGCAAAATCATTTGTGTGTGTAGATGCTGATAGAATTTTGGATGCATTGACTAAGTGATTTAAGACAATGTTAACTAGAGAATATAGGGTAGGTTATAAATATAATTATCGTCTGTTAGAGGGCTTGTATGGAAGCGACAGAGGTATTTTATTTCTTACCCTAACCTAGTTTTAACACATACTAATTTAATAATTAACATAAAAATAAATTTGACACTAATAAAAAAACATGATATAATCTTTATAAATTTTATAAATATATTATAATAAATATTATTATAAATACTTTATAAAGCTTTATAATACTATAATAATAAGGAGGTAAAGTATGAGGGAAGCAACAAGACAATTTTTAAAAGTAGTAAGTTTGTTATCTGATGAACAGATGGATGAGCTTCAAGAAAACTTAAAAGCATTAAGTTGTGATGGCACTAAAAGAGTTGAGCAAGATGTTCAATTTGATATGGCATTACAAATGTTGGCAAGTAATTTTATTAAATCAGATAGTACGGAGGTGCAGTAAAATGATTGAAGATAAAGCTGAAATTATAAGAGATTGGTTTATACCATGGATTTTTGAAGAGTATGACGAAGATGCTATGCAAGAAGCATGGAGTAGTGGAGAGAGTATTGAAAGCTATGCTTTAGGGATAGCAGGTTCAATACCGATAAATCATATTGATAATTGGGAAGATGTAAAACATCATTGGGATAACGAGCCTTGTGATGAATGGCAAAGAAATTTCTTAACTGAAAGAGGCTTCGATAAATGGACAGACTATTACGAAGATGACGGCTATGTTGAAGGCATACCTGATACTTTAGAAGTTAAGTGGGTACAATCAGAGGAGGTCGCATGATTGAAGATAAAGAAAGAATAAAAACGTTTGACGAGATAGTTGATGAGTGGTATGACCAAGCACCAATTATAGATTTAGATTCAGATTCTTTTGAGGTTTACAGACATGACGTTTAAACAGTTTGCCAAAGATATGTACTACGAAAATAGAAATGAACGTAGAGAGTATGGCGAAAAACTTTACGATACTTTTGAGGAGTATCTAGAAACTAATAAAAGTTTTTTAATGGAGGCATACAGAGAATACTATGGCAGTTAAAAGAGAAGTAGGTTTAATCAAGCACGTAAAGAAAGCAACTTCACAAGGCTTAGCAGGTCGTGGTAGAAAGGTTAAACAATCTACCAAGCACATGAATAAACATAAACGAAGGCAGAGTAAAGTTAGATATAGAGGACAAGGCAGATGATAGAACTATTAATAGTGTTATTAGTATTCATAGGCAGTACCACGTTTGTTTTGTTTGGTTTGTCTGGTGGCTTTGAAAAAACTTTTAGTAGAAAAAAGAAATCAGATAAAGAACAAGGTGGCTGGTAGTGGCACAAGTGCATGAAATGATTTACATGCTAATGACCAATGGCGAGTACATCTATGGAACTAATTTAGATATTGGCAGGTATAGTGTGAAACACAACTGCGAATGTCAACGTGAGTTTGACCATGTACCACCATGCAAGTTAGAAGGACAGGGCGGGTATTCAGAGGGCTCAAAAGCATTTAAGTATGTAGGCAAAGACCATGACCCAATGACACATTCACATCCGCCAAGCAGAGAAGAACTGCACACTGACGCATGGGGTAAAAAAGTTTTTAAGAAAACTAATGGTTGGGATTATGAAACCGGTAAGTTTCATTACACAGAAAAATGGTAATAAATATAACAACGTTTAAACAGGAGGAAGGATGAACGATAAATGTGATTACTGTGGCGAAGAAGCCGTAATAGAAGTAGAGGGTATTCCTACTTGTGATGTTTGCAAAGATATAGCAGACTCAGAAAAAAGATGGGCAAGGGTTTGTCTGTTGGTAGATAGATAAAAATTATAAGGAGAAAGCATGAACGTAAAACTTACATTTAAAAGAAAAAGCAGAGAACTAGAAACAGCTTTAGCAGTTGTTAGAAACTTAATTAATGTTTCTAATAATCAAATTAAATCAGAGCCAGAAGAAGAAATGTGGCAAGAACAACTACATCAATTACATGGTGTTGAGTGTTTATTAGAATGTGCTGATTTTTATTACGAAGATTAAGGAGAAGCTATGAACATTACAGAAAAAGAATCAATCATTTGGGCTAGTGGACATTACTTAACGGAACATTTACCAGAAGAATATGATGAATGGACAGATGAAGAACTTGACAGTCATTTATTAGAATTTGTTTGGCAACCTTTTGAGTATCATTCAGCAGAGCAAATTTGGGAATACATAGAAAATTTAGCTTATGATTTTAAAGAAACCATAAAATATAAATTAAAGGAGGGAGCATGAACATATTTTATTTTAATCACAATCCAATAACTTCGGCAGAAGCACAGCCAGATAAGATGCTAGTAAAAATGCCGTTGGAAACAGCACAGATGTTATGCACAGCACATAGAGAACTGGATGGCGATGAGTGTGCAGATAAAGTAGGACTCTACAAACGAGCATACTGGAATCATCCTTGTACTATTTGGGCAAGAGAATCTAGTCAAAATTATTCATGGCTGTATGCACACTTTTTAGCACTAGGTATAGAGTACACTTTTCGCTATGGAAAAGAACATGCAAGTGTTGTTAAGTTAGCAAAACCTTTAATGCAGTTTCCAAAGAATATAAAGCAGGGCGAAATGACACCACTAGCACAAGCTATGCCTGATGAATACAAGCATGAAGACCCTATCGTTGCCTATCGCAGATATGTTATTAATGAAAAGCACTACGCCAAGTGGGAAAAAGGTAGGTCAAAACCTAAGTGGTGGAACAAAGATTATGCAGAAGAAATTAGTATTGATACTTCTGGTAATGTTAATATAGGGGTTGCAATTTAATTAAAAGTATGGTATAATGGAGCACTAAATTATGAAAGCACAAAGAGATATATTTTATTCAACAACAAAACAAGTCACTGAAGATGAGTACTACAGGTTTGTAGATTATGTAAAGGATAACTACGAGGAATGGTATGAGTATAAAGTTTGCTACGAAGTTTCTAAAACTAATGGCAACTACTTTGTGACATTGTATAATAATGAGATTGTCACTTTCAATGACATCTTTTAATTGACATGGTAGCCCTCAACAAAACCTTCCTAACCATGTCAGTATGTCTTGCAAAAAGACAAGTGGCTAGGTAAAGCCTAGATTAAATTCGGGGTACTAGCCACTATAATTTTCGGAGGGAATATGAAAAAACAAAAACAACAAATAGACTACGGCATGTATGCAGAGCGTTTAAACAGTGTCATGTATTACAATGCTCCAGATTATCAGTTTACTTTAGCTGATGAGAAGTATCATAACTATGCTACCTTAGTGGTTGGCAGTAATCATTTAAGGATAACTAAAAATAATACTGGGTTATCTACTAAAGATTTAAAAGAACACATCATCAATGAGTGGTTTGCCGAAGAGAACGAGATGACTAGGCAAAAAAATAATGCAAAGCGAAAAGAAAAAAGACTTGCAATTTAAATCTACTTGTGATATAATGTGCAAAGTAATTAAAACAATTTATATATAGGAGTAAAAATATGTATGAGTATGTAGAAGGAGAGGCGATGTATCCACACATCACTACACCTAACACGAGGTTTCAACCTCATAAGTATGTCATTACAGTTTTGACTGATGACAGTACAGCTTCTGAGTTAGAAGCAAAAGGTATCTCTCAAGTTAGAGATAGAAGTGGGCAACCTAAGTTTGATAAACCTGCTTTTTCTTTTAGTAGAAAAGTAGAAGTTGCGGGTCGTATCAATGAAGCACCAAAGCTAATCGATAATGACGGCAACCCTATGGATGTTGCACTCGGTAATGGCTCTAAGGTTAAAGTTAAAATTAAACCTTACAAGAATGACTATGGAACTTTTGCTGAATTGATTGCAGTTAAAGTTGTAGAGTTAGTTGAGTATGCTGAACAATCAGCAGACAATGAGGAGTTTTAATATGATTATTACTATTAAAAAAGATGACGGAGAAAACGTTTATAATGTTAACGAGATAGCTGATGAAACCAAACAAGGCGAGGCTAGAGTTATCATTACTAAAGTTGGAACTCTTGAAACTTTAATGGAGGCAATCAACTTTGCAAGTGCTACACACAGAGCTAATCTTGAAAAGATTTTAGAAAGTTGTGATGAAGCACTTATGGTTGAACCTATAGCAGAGGAAGTATCTGAAACAAAAGTTATCGAAGAAGATACTAAAGATAAATAATAATTAGTGAGGGCTAATATGACAAGCACTTGGGATAAGGTGCACCAACCGTGTCCGTTATGTAATAGTAGCGATGCAGTTGGTGTTAATGAAGATGGTTCAGCTAAATGTTTTAGTTGCGACACCTTCATGCCTAACTATGAACAAAGTTGCGAAGGAAATAATATGGAAGTACAAAAAGATAATACGTTTAAACAACCTGACAATATTGAAATAGGTTCTTTTTCAGCATTGACTGATAGGAAAATATCTAAAGATACTGCTCAGAAATACGGAGTTAAAGTTGTCCATGATTTACAAGGTAATGTAATTAAACACATGTATCCATTTTATAATGGGTATGAAATATCAGCTACTAAGACAAGAAGTGTTAAAGATAAAATATTCTTCTGGCACGGCACTAAAGCAGAGACTGGATTGTTCGGTCAACAACTTTTTAAAGGTGGTAAGTATATTACTATTACCGAAGGAGAGTGTGATGCTATGGCTACCTATGAACTATTAGGTAGTAAGTGGGCAGTTGTGTCTATTAAAAGCGGAGCTTCTGGAGCAGTCAAAGATATTAAAGAAAGTTTAGAGTTCTTTGATGATTTTGAAAATGTTATTATTGCATTTGATAATGACAAAGCAGGTAAAGAAGCTTCGCAAAAAGTAGCTAGACTGTTTAAACCTAGTAAAGCTAAGATACTTTCTTTACCTAATGGTTGGAAAGACCCTAACGATATGCTCAGAAGCAATAGGCATAAAGAGTTTGTCGAATCTTGGTGGGCAGCTAAAGTTTATACACCTTCTGGTGTCATAAATGTATCTGAACAAAGAGATAAGTTCCACAACAGAGAAAAGAAAACAAGTATACCTTATCCTTGGGAAGGACTTAATGAAAAACTTTATGGTCTTAGGCAGGGAGAACTTGTAACTCTTACAGGTGGTACAGGACTTGGTAAGTCTTCAGTAACTAGAGAGCTTGAACATCACTTAATAAAAAGCACGACAGATAATGTTGGAGTGATTGCTCTTGAAGAAGATTGGCGAAGGACTATCGATGGCATCTTATCTATTGAAGCTAACGCCAGACTTTACATAGACCAAGAACGAGAGAACTTCAGTAAAGAAGAACTAGATAAATTCTTTGATGTTCTTTATGATGGAGACAATAAGAACAGAGTTTGGGTACATTCTCACTTTGGAACTAATGACATTGATGACATCTTTTCAAAACTAAGATATATGATTATCGGTTGTGAATGTAAATGGGTAGTAGTAGACCACTTACATATGTTAGTCAGTGCTGTTCATGAAGGCGATGAACGTAGAGCTATAGATTCTATTATGACAAAGCTTAGAAGTTTAGTCGAAGAAACTGGAGCAGGTATTGTTTTAGTTTCTCATCTTCGTAGAGTTGATGGTAACAAAGGACACGAGAACGGCATTGAAGTATCCTTGTCTCATCTAAGAGGTTCAAATAGTATTGGACAATTATCAGATTGTGTGATAGCATTAGAGAGAAACCAACAATCAGATGATATTGACGAAGCCAGAACTACTAAAATGAGAGTACTTAAATCTAGATATACTGGAGATGTAGGACTAGCTTCTCATTTACTTTATGATAAAGATACTGGTAGATTGTCAGAGGTTGATATATCTGAAATACAAGTTGACGAAGATGCACACGGATTTTAATTATGGATTTAGTATTTGACATAGAAACAGACGATTTAAAAGCTACTAAGGTTTGGTGTATTGTTGCTCAAGACGTAGACACGAATGAAATATTTAAGTTTCCACCTACTAAACTTGATGACGGTGTAAAACTTTTACAATCGGCAGACAGATTAATAGGTCATAACATTATAGGTTTTGATGTACCAATGATTAAAAAGTTTTTTGATGTTGACTTAACTAAGAAAGAACTTCTTGATACATTAGTTTTATCAAGGCTATTTAATCCTACTCGTGAAGGTGGACATTCACTAGAAAAGTGGGGATACAAATTAGGCTTTAATAAGATTGAGTTTGAAAACTATCAAAACTATTCGTCAGACATGTTGAACTATTGTGTTCGTGATGTACAGCTTAATACTTTAGTTCTCAAAGAGTTAAAGAAAGAAGCAAAAGGATTTTCAAAAGAGTCAGTATGTTTGGAACATGACATTGCTGACATAATGAAACGACAAGAGCAAGACGGCTTTAAGTTTCACGAGATTAATGCGAATCTTTTATTAGCAGAACTTAGACAAGAGATGAAGTCTATTGAAGATGAAGTGCATGAAACATTTCAACCTAAGTGGGTAGATGATAAGTTAGTTACACCTTACATTAGAAAAGACGGAGTTCTTTCTAAGAGAGGACTTACTGACGAAGAGTATGAAAGATGTTTAAACACTTCCGATTATAGACCATTTATGAGACAGACTTTACAAGAGTTTAATCTTGGTAGTCGTAAACAAATTGGCGAGTATCTCACTGACTTCGGTTGGAAGCCTGATAGGTTTACACCTACGGGTCAGCCTATTGTAGATGAGAAAACTTTATCAGAGATAACTCATATACATGAAGCTAATCTTATTGCTAAGTTTTTATTACTGCAAAAAAGAATAGCACAAATAGAGTCATGGCTTGAATCTCTTCAAGAAGACGGTAGAGTACACGGCTTTGTTATTCCTAACGGAGCTATAACCGGAAGGATGACACATAGAAATCCTAATATGGCACAAGTACCTAGTAGTTCTAGTCCTTATGGAAAAGAATGTAGGTCGTGTTGGATAGTAGAAGAAGGAAATAAATTAGTAGGTATAGATGCTAGTGGCTTAGAATTAAGAATGTTAGCACACTATATGGATGACAAGGAGTTTATAAATGAAATCATTAACGGAGACATACACACCGCTAATCAAAAACTTGCAAAACTTAAATCAAGAGATAAGGCAAAGACTTTCATCTACGCCCTCATGTACGGAGCAGGAGATGAAAAACTTGGCAAGGTGGTTGGAGGAAATACATCAGATGGTAAAAGAGCTAGACAATATTTCTTTGATAATAAACCAGAATTTAAATCTCTTAGAGATAGAGTTCAGAGAGCAGCAGCTAAGAAGTACCTCAAGGGTATAGATGGTAGAAAGCTTTACATTAGAAATAATCATGCTGCTTTAAATACTTTATTGCAAGGAGCAGGTGCTATCGTTATGAAGAAAGCATTGTCTTTATTAGACAATAAACTAAAATTAAATACTATTGACTATAAGTTCGTTGCAAATATACATGACGAATGGCAAGTTGAAGTGAGGGAATCTCAAGCAGACTTTGTAGGACTTCGTGCAGTCGAGTCTATAATAGAAGCAGGAGAACATTTTAATCTTCGCTGTCCTTTAGATGGCGAATACAAAGTAGGAGACAACTGGAGTGAAACACATTAATATAAAACCTAAGAACGGAGACATTAGAGCAGATGGAAAAATGTATGATGGAACTACTTGGAGAAAGAGAGGTATTAACCACCATCTTAATGAAGAAGGTTTAGTGTTCTATAAAAGAAAGTTTAGAACTATCGAAGGATACTTACAGCAAGGTGGTAACTTAGCTAAATTAGTTTTTGGTAAAATAAAGAAACCACAAGCTATTAGTAAGATTGCTAAGATGTTATACAACAAAGAAGAAAGTGGAGACATATATATTATAAGTAATCCGTCTTGGAAAGGTTGGGTAAAAGTTGGTATGGCTATTGATTCTAAAGATAGATGCAACCAATATCAAACCTCTAGTCCTTTCAGAGATTATAAATTACATTACAGTAGATTCTTTAATGACAGAAAAGATGCTGAGAAAAAAGCACATAAACTATTAAAGAAAAACTCTGAACAGAAAAAAGGAGAATGGTTTAAGATTAGCAAACAAGATGCTAAGAATATAATCGAAACAATATGAAAAATTTAGATAACTTAATAGAAGATATTTATTCTAAGCTTTCTGTTTTAGGAGAAGGAAAGTCTCTTGATGCTAGTGCTGAAGATATAGATGCTCTAGGAGAAAACATTAAAGAGGTACTACATCATTGGGCTAATCCTTCGCCAAGAAGTTCTGACATGTTAAGAATGTCTAACATCGGCAAACCTACCAGACAGTTATGGTATGATTTAAAATCAAAGAATGAGTCTACTGAGTCTTTACCTGCTCCAGTTTTTATTAAGTTTTTATATGGACACTTATTAGAAGAAGTATTATTATTCTTAGTAAAGATTTCTGGACACGAAGTAGGTAATGAACAAAAAGAAGTATCCGTATCCGGTATTAAAGGACACATGGACTGTACTATAGACGGAGAAGTAGTAGATATTAAGACTGCTTCAGGCTTTGCTTTCAAGAAATTTAAAGACGGTACGTTAGCAGAGCAAGATACCTTCGGCTATCTTCCACAACTTGCAGGTTATGAAGAAGCTGAAGGTACAAAAAAAGGTGGCTTCCTAGCTATGAATAAAGAGACTGGAGAGTTAGCTTTATTCAGACCTTCTGAGTTTGATAAACCTAATATTAAAAAGAAAATAAGAGATGTTAAGAAAGCAATAAAGTTTGACAAACCACCTCAAAGATGTTATAATCCAGAACCAGAAGGTAGTTCTGGCAATATGAAACTTCCTAAAGAATGTGTATATTGCAGACATAAGTTTGAATGTCATTCAGATGCTAACGATGGACTAGGTCTAAGAGTATTTAAATATGCAAGAGGCTATACTTATTTAACACAAACACCAAAACCACCTAAAGTTATAGAGGTTACACATGAATGGCAAAAAAGCAAAAAGACTTCGTAAACATTCTAAACAATTATTAATAAGATGGATTAGGTCTATGACTCCTGATGGAGAAGACGCAACTAAAATTACTGCAAAAAATTTACAAGAGTTTTTATCTGAGCAGACACATATATTTGCTAATAATAAATTTATGGTTAGTGCCTATACTCTCAGATGGTTTTATAAAAAGGTAAAAGAAAATCCTAATGCTACATTAGAGGAGATAATGAATGGCTCGTAGAAAACCTAGAAAGGTAAGACCTAAAGATAAAAATGCACCTAGAGGATACGATAGTTTATGGGAATATGAAATACATCAAAGACTGTTTGGAGACTGGCTACACCATTACGATACTATAAAATATAATGTTCCTAAAAAATATGAGCCTGATTTTGTAAAAGTATTTGATGAAGATAAAGTTATTCTAATAGAAGCTAAAGGAAGATTCTGGGATTACGCAGAGTATAGTAAATATATACATGTCAGAGATGCGTTAGAAGATAATGCTGAACTGGTTTTCTTTTTTCAAAAACCTTTAGCACCTATGCCTCAGTCTAAAAAACGTAGAGACGGAACTAAAAGAACCCATGCTGAGTGGGCTGAAGCAAATAACTTTAGATGGTTTGATGAAGATACACTACCGGAGGAATGGAGAAATGACTCAACACAAAACAATTAATGATATAATAATAGAACAAGAAAGAGACGTAGAAATAGAAAAAGAAAGAGATATGGTTAATAACCCTAAACATTATAACACAGGAGAGATTGAATGTATAGATGCTATTGCCTCTATGTTAACCTCAGAAGAATTTATAGGATACTTACGAGGTAATTCTTTAAAGTATCGTTGGCGATTTAGATATAAAAATGGTACTGAAGATTTAAAAAAAGCAGAATGGTATGAAAAAAGACTATTAGAATTATTAGACAAAATAGAATATTACAGATAAAAATTATGGTAGAAGATAAAGTAGGACAAAAACCTTATTTAGGTATTGAGATAAATTACGATAAAGAAAAAAATCTAGACAAGTTTAGTTTAGATACATTAAAAGATAGATATTTTTGGGAGGAAGAAACACATGCACAAGAAGCTTTTGCTAGGGCTGCAGTATTTGCTGCTACCTTCAAGGGTGTTACAGATTATGAAATGGCTCAAAGACTGTATAACTACAGTTCCGATTGTTGGTTCATGTTTAGCACTCCTATACTTAGCAACGGGGGAACAACTCGTGGGCTACCTATTAGCTGTTTTCTCAATTATGTTCCCGATAGTCGTGATGGGTTATCTTCTCATTATGACGAAAATATTTGGTTGGCTAGTTCGGGAGGCGGTATTGGCGGATACTGGGGAGATATTAGGAGTAATGGTATTTCTACTTCTAGTGGGAGTCGTTCTACTGGAAGTATTCCATTCATCCATGTAGTCGATTCTCAGATGTTAGCCTTTAATCAAGGCGTAACTAGACGTGGTAGTTATGCTGCCTATATGGATATATCTCATCCAGAGATTGAAGAGTTCATAAATATGAGAAAAGAATCCGGTGGAGATATAAATAGAAAGTGTTTAAACTTACACAATGGTATTAACATCACGAATGATTTTCTTAAAGCTGTTAGAGATGATGCAGACTGGAGATTGATAGACCCTAAAACAAACGAGGCAGTTAAAACTATAAATGCTAGAGAACTATGGTGGCAGATTATTTATGCAAGAGCAGAGACTGGTGAGCCTTACATGATAAATATAGATAACTGTAATGATGCTTTACCTCAAGGACAAAAAGATTTAGGCTTAGAAATAAAACAAAGCAACTTATGTTCAGAGATAACTCTACCGACTAACGAAGAAAGAACAGCAGTATGTTGCTTGTCTAGTGTTAACTTAGAACATTATGATGAATGGTCTAAAGATGATTACTTTATAAAAGATTTAATAACTATGTTAGATAATGTTCTACAACATTTTATTGAGAATGCTATTGACACATCACAACTGGGAGAATATAATGCAAACTTTAAAAGATTTAAAGGATATGTCAAAGATGGTAAAGAAGGATTTACAAAAGCTGCTTACTCAGCTTACAGAGAGCGTTCTTTGGGATTGGGTGCGATGGGTTTTCATGCCTATTTACAATCAAACGGCATACCTTTTGAAGGAATCCAAGCTACGGGATTCAACTATCAAGCGTTTAAACACATTAAAAACAAAGCTACGAAAGCTAGTCAGGAACTTGCTGATATTCGTGGTGAAGCACCTGATGTATCTGGTTCTGGGATGCGTAATGCTCATCTCCTTGCCGTTGCTCCTAACGCTAGTAGTAGTATTATATGTGCTGGTACGTCTCCCTCAGTAGAACCTTACAGGGCAAATGTGTTTACTCACAAAACTTTATCAGGTTCTTATCAAGTAAAAAATAAATACTTAGAAAAAGTTTTAAGAAGTAAAGGATTGAAAGGAGAAGAACTTGAAAACCTTTGGAAAGATATTGCCGGTAATAATGGCTCAGTACAATATCTTTCTATGTTAGATGATACGGAAAAAGAATTATTTAAAACTGCAAATGAGATAAATCAAATATGGATTATTGAACATGCTCATAAACGACAAGAGTTTCTATGTCAGAGCCAATCAATAAATCTATTCTTTGTGTTGCCTAAAGCAACTGAAGAACAAAATTCACATGATGAATACATGCAGTATGTAAATGATGTGCATTGGTATGGTATGCATAAATTAAAATCACTGTACTACTTTAGGTCTGATGCAGCTAGAGCAGCAGAGAATGTTAACATAAAAGTTCCACGAATAAAACTAGATGAAGTGGACTGTATAGCTTGTGAGGGATAATATGAAACACAGTATAGCAATGTTATTAGTTGGAATATTAGGTATCGGTGGAATACTTTATACAACTATTATAAACGCAGACGTTTCTGGATATGGAGATGTACATGGTTGTTGGGGAGAATGTTATGAAGAATATACTGCAAAGTATGGTACATTTACAGAACAACTAGAAGCAAAAAGAGTCGCCATGCAAACAGAAACACCTGCTGATAAAGGTGCTAAGATATATGTTAATTGTAACATGTGTCATGGTATGAAAGGAGAAGGAGGTATTGGACCGAAATTATCCGGCAGTACATCTATTGTAAAAATGTTAATGCAATATAAAAATGGAGAGACTAGGGGTGCACAATCTGCTCTTATGTGGGGTCAAGCTGCTAATCTATCTCTTGAAGACATGGAAAATTTACAATCTTACATTGATAGTTTATGAAACCAAAACATGTAAAAAGATTTGAAGACGCTTTATCTTACCCAGAGTATACTGAAGAAGATAAAAAGAAAGGTATGAACAATAAAGACCTAGACTTTATGGCAAAGAATCCTATGTTTTGGGCAGTAATACTACCTTCTATTTTTGTAATTGGTATAGGTATATTACCTTTTATAACAATGTTTATTTTTTTTGACAAACCAGAATTTCTTAAACCATGAGGAGAAAATAATTATGGCTGAATATGCAGGAGCATTATTGTATAAAGCTCTACAAACAAAATACAAAGCGGAGAAAGCAGAAGCAAGAGCTAACTTAGAAATATACTTTACTAATAAAGTAGGAGTTGCAGAACATCCTAATGTTGTAGAATCTATGGACAAGCTTATGGAGCAATATGCTAGTGCAGATGAAAAACTAAGAATACTAGAGGAGGAATTTTAATGAGTTTATTAGGAACAAGAGATTATTACAAACCATTTGATAACCCATGGATGTTTGATTACTATGTATTACAAAATCAAATGCACTGGATGCCTGAGTCTGTACCATTACATACAGATGTTAAAGATTGGCAAGAGTTATCAAACAATGAAAAGAATTTATTAACACAGATATTCAGGTTGTTTACACAGTCTGATGTAGATGTTGGCTCTGGTTATATAGATAGATACATGAGAATATTTAAGAAGCCAGAAGCAAGAATGATGATGGGTTCATTTGCAAACATGGAATCTATTCATCAACATGCTTACAGTTTATTATTAGATACTGTTGGAATGCCTGAGATAGAGTACAAAGCTTTTGCTGAATACGAAGAGATGTCTAACAAACATGAGTATATTAGTAATTTAAAAACAACTAAAAAAGATAAAGAAAGTATTGCTAAAACTTTAGCAGTGTACTCAGCTTTTACTGAAGGACTACAACTATTTAGCAGCTTTGCAATCTTGTTAAACTTTCCAAGGTTTGGTAGAATGAAAGGTATGGGTCAAATAGTTACCTATTCTATTAGAGATGAGTCAATGCACGTTGAAGCTATGACCAAACTTTTTAGAGAGTTCATTCAAGAGAACTTAGATATATGGACTGACAAGTTTAAAAAAGAATTATACGATATATGTAGACACATGGTAGAACTTGAAGATAAATTCTTGGACTTAGTGTTTGATATGGGAGACATACAAGGATTAACTAAGAAAGATATGTATGCATATAATAGATATATAGCAGATAGAAGACTGCTACAACTAGGACTAAAAACAAACTTTGACCAGAGGGAGAATCCGTTAGGTTGGTTAGACGAAGTTATGGGAGTTGAACATCAAAACTTTTTTGAGGGTCGTGCTACTTCATACATGAAGGCAGGACTAAGAGGAAGACAAGACCAGATAACTTTCGCATCCATGGAGGAAAACAATGGCGAAGAAGAAAGAAGCTAATCTAATAAGTTTTAAAGTAGTACTTACTGCTAACAATGATATTGTTACTGAGATGAGTATGTTACCTATGGAAGAGGTAGATAAGGTATTTAAAGCTAGAGATGAGAATGAAATAGTTAAAACTATCCTACAGGCAGGGCAAAAGAAATTTGCCACCTTACATAATTATTTTCAGAGTGAACTAGATTTTATAAAGTAGTTCTTATAGTGCTGTAATTGAAGCATACATTACTGTCATTGTTATCCAGAACAGGATACAGAGGACACAGAAATCCTCGCCATTGCCATTTCTCACTAGCTTTTTTTACCTCCGTAAGCATTGGTTAAAATTATTTTGAATCTGTTTTTTTTAGTTTGTCGTAACTTCTCATTCCGGCAATTCCTAACATACCTGTTAGAAGTGGCATCATTACACCGGCATCAGCTTGTGGTATGTCTATACCAAAACCTTTTGCCACTGGTGAGATTAAAAAGTTAATAGCTAATCCGGCAACACAAACATAACCTGTTAGTGGTCGCCATGAAGATTGAAACCAGTTGCCTTTCGCTTCTAGTTTATTTATTTCTACTTGTGCTAGATTAGCCTGATGGAATAATGTTTTTAGTTCATGGTCTAGTTGTGCTTGTAAGTCTTTATCCTTTACAAACTTACCAACTATATCACTTACTGGTTTAATTAATTTATCAAACATCTTTTGCCTCCAATATTTTTCTAAGTTTTTCTGCCTTCTCTATAGCTGAGTCAGCATGTAAATCTTGGTCTACAACTTTTTCAAGTTTTATAGAATCTATTTTTTGATTGGGAATATACCTCCATGTATATCCATCATCTGAGTATACCCCGAATACAGTTTGGGTAAACCCTATTTTAATTATCATTGCTACTTGTCCATCGAGAATAACTTTGTCTCCTTCTTTAAAAGAGTTGCTAAGTCTAAAAGAAGCACCTTTCACAAAAGACATAGACCAGTCTTTCAAAGCTAGACCAGTTAGCAAAGTTATTATAAAGCCGATAGCCTCGACATAGTATTGTTCTAAGTCCATATTATTTTATTTCAGGTTCAAAGTCTATAGTATTTTCTAGAGCTTTATTGACTTGTTCAATAACATATTCAGAAACATCTTGTTCCTTTTTCTCTAGTTTATTTTCGACAGACTTTGTAAAGTATGTATCTAGCAAAGCTTCATAGATGTGTCTAAAGTCTTCTCTAGTTATCCAAGGCTCATTACCTTTGGTTCTAGCTTTACAATCTATTCTATATGCTTCGTCTAAATCTCTTTCTCTGTATAATATTAACATTAGTAGCTCCAAATACGAGGAGTAGCTCGTGAGTTATCCATATCTATATGAATAAATCTTGAAGCACGGTCTCCTTTTTGTGCAACTCCTATCCTATTAATACCCTCTTCCAGAGCTATTTTAACGAGTGCCATGGCTTGTTCTCCGTTGACAAGTATATCCATAGCCTTACCAGAAGAATGAGCTCCGGGGGTGCTCTTTTTAGCTTCTATGGGGTGCTCTGGAGAACGATAAGCACTACTTACTTTGAAAGGAAAACCACAACGTTCTCTAATCCTTTCAACTGTTTGCATAAATGCCCAGTCCATATCACATAGACCGGTGTGTTTGCATTTTAGTTCATCTTCTGTAAAGTATTTATACATTATTTATTATAATTTTGTAACTTTTATACCTGCCTTACCTAGACCAGTAATGTTTTCTACTTCAAACATATCGCCTAGTAAGTCACTAACATATTCTTTTAACTCTGCATTAGTAAAACCTTTTTGATAAGTACCACTACTTGTTATTATAGCACCTTCTTCTAAGTTTGACAAGACACCTTTTGTAATATTATTTTTATTACCAAAAATATCAGAGCCTCTGGTAGTTATAATAGCACTACCTTTTGGTTTTAAAATTCTACCTATATCTAAAACTATATCATTTCTAACATCAGGTTTAACAACATTGAGAACGTTTAAACTGACTACATTATCATAGGAACTATTAGGTATTGCAGATGTTTCTGTAAAGGTAGGTTCAAAACCTTTTTTAGGAAACGGCTCATAGCTATCAGCTTTTAATATTTTAGAACCTTTACCTAAACCTGCACCAAAGTCTAAAGTATTACCTGTCTTTAATAAAGGCACTACTTTTTTATAAGTTCCAGAGGTTATACCTACTTGAGTTTTCTGAGCATCAGCAGGGTTAACATCAGTTTTAACTTCTGTTTCTTTAAACCATGTTGGAACTTTTACGGTGTTTGTTTGTTTACCTTTAATTTCGTCAACAACTTCTTGAGTTCTAACTTTTATTCTATCTATTACTTTTACTGGAAACTTTTTAAGTAAAAATAATTCTGCAGCCGGATTATCTATAAAACCTTCTTCTATGGTTTTTCTATCAGTAGCTATATCATAACCTTTCTCCCTAAGATATTTACCTACTTCTCTATTTATAGGATAAAAATCAGATGAAGCAACTCTTAAATCTGCTTCTTCAGGGTGTAATAAAGACATAAGAGCATTAAATTTATTATCGTCTTGCACATCCATTAAATCTTTTTCAATTTGTCTTTTCATACTTTCACTAGGCTCATCTAATATATATGGATTTTTTGCAGAGCTTATATCTATTTCATGTAAATTCATTTTGTCTTTTGGAACTTCTAAAGATTTACCTTCTGTAACTACAACTTTTGCAAAAGCATCTGGTTCTGCAAAAGAATCAGCATGTACTTTATTAGTTGCTACAAAAACTGACTCAGTTCCTTCAGGACTATCTACTATTCTACTTGTACCACCACGATAAACTTTATTAGGTAGTAAGCCTAGTAGCTTTGCTACGTTAACCGAAAGTCCTCCTACACCAAACTTTTTACGTCTTTGTAAATTTGTTAGTAATCCTCCATGCGTTACAGGAACTCTATCCGCTTGTCTAGCTTTTAGAGTAGCTAAAACACCTTGCGAAGTTTCACTGTACGGTTCTCCTGTGTATGGATTAATTCTATCTGCAGGATTTTCTTCAGTGTAAGGTACGTCTTCTGTTCCTTTTACTAATCCTCCTTCTGTAAATTGTGCTTTAGGTGCTTCTCCTTCAATAGCTTTTTCTATTCTAGGAGCAACTTCTTCAACAATAGGTATTGTTTTACCTATGGTTTTTAACCATTTTGCAAGTTCTTCCATGTTAGTTTCATCATCATCATCAAGTAAATCACTACCACCTTTTATTGCAATGTCTCCAATATCATTTAAATATCCTAATGCAGGAGATAACTGTTCTATAAAATCCGAACCATATTTACCTGAATCAATAATACTTCTAATTTTTTCTACACCATAAGTATTTATACCAGTAAACCCTATAGCTTCTCCTATTTTCTGTGCAGTTGTTTCATCGCTAACAGCTTCTTTATATTGTTCGCTTGGAGACATTAATACTTGTGCTTCTCTTACTGTCATAAACAAAGGTATACTTGCTAATATTTTTAAAAACAAAGCAATGTCTCCTTCTTCTATTCTAGATACTAAAGCATTAGTTTGAGATGATTTAGCTTGTGCCCAAGATAAGAATGTTCCTAAAAATTTAACATAAGGATTTTTAGTTTGTGTAAACAGCCTTCTATTACCTATCATAGGAATAATAGCATCTCTATTAGCAGCCCTAATACCAGCTCTGTTTAAAAGTGTTCTAGCTAATGGGTCTGCAATGGCTTTTTCTAGCGTATTAAATTTACTAATGTGCCTTATATTATTCATATTTAAACCAAGAGTATCTATTTCTTTTAGTAAAGCTTTTTCTGAAGTTAAAAGTGTTCTTGTTTTACCTTTACTAATTAAGTCAGCAATATCCATAACTCTATATACACTAGAATCATAAGCAAAAGTTCTAGCTATTCTTGTAACTCTACCAAGCTGGACAGCTTCAAAAAAGTCTTTAGTAAAATTAGAAGCTCTTTGTTGCCACTTTCTCATACCAGTGCTATCTGTTAAAAGTAATACATCTTCTAACTGCCTCTGAACTAAAGTGTCACTTCTATTACGACCTAAAAATTGTTCTGTATAACTTGCATCTTTACCTTCAATTTGTTTTTTAGTTTTAGCTAACCCTAGTGTTTCTTTTGATAATTTTATATCTGAAATAGCACCTCTAAAAGCAGCTTTATAGCCACTATTAGTAATTGTTTGCAGCCAGTCTCCCATACTTGGAATTGCAACTGCTGTTAATCTTGTAGCAGCTAAACCAGATTGTAAAAAAGATGTGAAAGTCCTACTAAAATCTGATTTAGGCATAGCATCTAGACCATAGACACCAAAGTAAGCTTCTAAAGAATCTTTAATTTTTTGTTTTTCTCTATCTGCTGCAGCTCTAATACCGGGTCTGGCATTAAATAAACTATCTACAGTTTCAAATTTATCTTCAGGGTCTGCTAATTTTTTATATCTAGCATTTATATCAGAAAATATTTTTTTTATTAACTGTCCTTTAGAGCCAAATTGTTTAGAAAACTCTGCTACTTTAACAGTATTATTTATTAATCTATCTAAAGTATTAAAAGGATTTTGTTCAAATAAATCAGCTACAGATGCTCTTGCTTCTTGGTCAAAAAGAGTTCTATCTTTATCAAAATGTTTAGTAGCTTGAAGAACAAAGTCTTCATCTCTACTTTTAAAGTTTGCTATTGCTGAATCGTTTGTTTTAAATAATTTATCATCACTATCTGAAAAAATAGAATTTCTTCTAAAGCCACCAGCCGTAGCAATATGACCTTCAGCTAAAACTTCTGGTTTGTAATTTAATGTAGGAAAATTTTCTTCAATAAATTTTTTATCTTTTAACTGTTTAGCAGTTAATCTTTTTCTAATATTTTCATTTTGAATACGATAGGCAACAGTAAGGTCAGCAATAATTTTATCAACTTGAGTTGCATCAGTTATAGGTTTTAAAATTTGAGTTAACCCATAAACATCCTGCTCATTAAAGTTTATTCCTCTTGCTTTAACATATTCTGCAAAATCATCTGTGTATTTATCTATATCAAGTGATAATCTTTCTGCTTCTGCAAATCTAGGATTTAATTTATCTTCTTTAGTTAAAAAAGAAGACTTAGCAGTAGATGGCATATTACGTTGATTACTTATTTTACCTGCTAAGATAAGTAGTTCATCATCTAATTCCCCTAGTAAGTCCATCTTTCTATTATTCCAATACGAAAGCTTAGACATGGCTTCTTCTTCAACCGGTCTAACTGCACTTAATCTACCTGTAGTTACTCCACCACCTTGAGCCGGAAACATTCGTGCTCCATATTGTACAGCCACTTCGTCTGACCAACCCATTAAATCTTGAATATGAGAACCGGCAGTTAAACTTTTCATACGGTTATAAAAAGAACGTCTATAAGAAGTTACAAATTCATTATTAGCTGCATCTTTAATAGTTTGTGGTATTAATTTAAATTCTTTACTTTGCATTACTTTTTGATATTGCATAAATCCTGCACCTAGTAAGGCAAAACTAATCATTAAAGTATTATCGTCTCCCTCTCCGGTAAATGCTGCACCAACTCCACCACCTACGAGACCTCCAAATATAGGTCTTACTGCTTCTTGAACTAAGGCTCTTGCGTAACCTTCATTTAAAACATTATTTCTAAATGCAGCCAACATACCATCTTTGTAAATTTTTAAAAAATCACTTGGCATTTGCAAGTATTGTATTTCTATTTTATTATTTAAATCAGATATTTTTTCGTCTAGCTCATCTACTAACTTAGTATTTTTAGTTTGTACTCCTTTATAATAACTATTCCATTCTTCATTAAGTAATTTTTTCATTTCAGGAGACCATTTCTTTCTAAGAATAAGTCTCTTTTCTTGTGCTACTTTTTTTATTTCTTTTTTTAATTTTTGTTTTTCTAATATTAGTTTTTCAACTTGACCAAATTTATTACCAATACTTTTAACAGCATCGTCAGATTCTAACAGTGCTTCTTTTGCAGTTTTTTCTATCTGAGGTATTTCATCAGCATTTACTTTTACAGTGTTAGGAGTAGGTCCGGGAATATTTACTTCTTTTTCTACAGATTGTCCATCGCTAGTTTGAGTTTTAATTTTACCTCTAGAAGCTGTACGATAATATTTCATTCCAGCTTCCATCGCAGCACCTAATGCAAAACCTCCACCAAAACCTATTGCCACATTAATTGGATTAACTTCTCCATATAGTGCTTCATCTCGAATGGCAATATCTGTAGCACCGTATGTACCTACAGCAGCAGCACTAGTAAGTGTACCAACCTTGGCAAACTTTGCCCAAGGAACTAAAAACGATGAAACATCTATACCTGTAGACAATATACGACCCGTTAATACTGCTCCTGATTCTTCTCTGCCGAACATGTCAGGATAGTCTAAAGCTATCTGCCTTTGTCTTTCTTCTTCTTGTTCAGCTCTTACTTCTTCGTAAGTTTTATCAGGGTCTAAAGCTGCAGTTAATCCAGCTTTACCAAGTCTAAATGCACTTGTAATTAAAAAAGGTTCTTGTCTAAAACCATATGAAAGTTGTCTAGCAAAGGAAGGTTCAGGTAAAGGCTCACCTAACTCTTCTTTTGGAGTTGAGTTATATTTATTATATAGATTTATTTCTTCTTGAGTAAGCTTTACAGACTCTGTTTGTAGTTGTACAGGTTCTTCAGCTTTCACTGGTTCTTCAACTTTTACTGGCTCTTCTATAGGAGTTTCTTCTTTTACAATAATATCAGGGCTTTGATTATATTTTTCATAAAGAAGCTTTTCATCTTCTGTTAAATTTAAAATTGACATTTAGTTTTGTAATTTTTGTTCTTCTAAAAACTTTTTAACATCTGCAGGTGTAGCGTTTTCTGGTAAATTATATCTTCCTAATAATGCTGGTAAATTCATTATAAAAGCTTTATCTCCTCTTTCGACATAATCTTGTAATCTTTCAAAATCAAATTCTCTTGCTTTTCTACTAAAAAAGTCTCCTACATTACTTGCTATTTCTCCAAAAGGAATAGCTTCTCTATCAACATCAGCTATAGTTTTAGGTACATTATTCTGCATCTCTTCTGCTAAGTTATTAGTATTAGTTGCTTCTGTAGTTAAATCTAATAAAGTATTAATAGTTTTATTAATGTAGTCTGCATGTTGAGGATGAGCTTTTAACATTACAGCTTGGTATTGTTTTATCTCTCCATTGCTTATTGCTTCTATAACAGTATCTGTAAAACCTGTTCTATCAAAACCATCAGAAGGTTCTTCTTCACTTTTTGAATCAATAATTTCATTTACACTAATTTTATCTTTATCAATTCTATTAGTTAAACTAGGAGAAATAAATACAATATCACCATCTTCTATTCTTAAATCTGGACTAATAGCATTTTCATTTACTTTTATATTACTTCCTAAAACAAATCTTCCTTCATTAGCGAAACTTGCTATAACAGTGTTTAAACCTGATGTACCTAATAACATCGTAGCATTTTCATCTCCATTTGCTACAGCTCTTTTTTGACGTTCTAAAATATTTTTAGCTACTATGTTTAAAAATTGCTCATTAGAAGAAGTTGATATTGAGCCGTCAGGATTTAAAACTTTTATTTCGTTCTCTATAAATTTTTTATAAAAGTTAAAAGGAACAGAAGTTTGTGGTTGGTCAGCTTCTATCTTTTTAAAATCTTCAATAGTAAATTGTCTATTGTAATTAATCAATGGTATAAGTAATGGTTGATTTAGAATCATTTCTTCTACTTCTGGTCTTGGTTTTTTTGTACCATCATCAAGCCTTCGATATAACTTACTCTCTAACTTACCAGCTTTAGTTTCAATACTACTAGCAGGAATAGGTGTAGTTTGCATTCTTATTATATTTTGTTTCTCTTCATCTGAAGATTCAGTATCATTTATAATTGCACCATAATCAAAAGTTATTTTTTCATCTAATCCTTCAACCGTCTTTAAAAATTCAACAAGTTCTTTATTAGATTTTTTACTTACCTGTTGTAAGTCTGTGTAAGCTGAAGAACCATTTCCAAATACTTTATCAAATGTTTTACTTATAAATGGTAAAGCAAATTTATTTTTAGGGTCTGCTTTTATAACATTTTCTGCTGCAAGTTTTGCATTAGCTGCTAATTGAGTAAATTGACTTTCTTCCATTTGTGCTCTAGGGTCATCTTGTAATCTTTCTATTTGGTCTTTTTTATTTAATTTAATTCCATCAAATAGCCCTATCATTTTTTCTTGGTCTGCTGTAGTAACTCTATCGGGATTAGTCCTGTCTGCCCATTTAATTCCTGTTCTTTGCGACCAATCAGTATTATTAAATTGTTCTTCTGCAAAATTATTTAAAAATGCATCCATACCTATTTTATTAACTTCATCAAGTTCAGCACTTGGAAAAGATTTATACATATCATCTAATGTTCCATGAATTGAATCAAATATGTTTGCAGTTTCCGCTAGTTGAAATGCTTGTCTTTCACCATTTTCTTTTTTTCTTTTATTATAAAGTCCTTTAAAAAGTGTTTCTAAAGCACCTTTAATTTTATCACCAGCACTTTCTTTATCTTGTGATAGTTCCGTAGCTGCATCAATAATTTCTAAATATTTTTTTGTAGACTCTGACATATTATGCCTCTATTTCATTAGTTTTATTAAGTAAACTTTGTATTTTAGGAGTCTCTTCTTTTACTCTTGCAAGAAGACTTTCAGGTAATACTCCTTTTTGTATATTAAGTTCTTCAGTTTTATTTGAACTTTTTACATCTTTAGAACCTCTAGCTACTAAACTTTGAAACTCTTGTATCTTTTCTTGTTCGTCTTCTGGGTCTATTTCATTAACATCATTTGCTTCTATGTTAAAGTTTACTCCACCTTCATCTCCTATAGCCATTACTAAATACATAGTAGGTTGAATAAGAGTTAGTAAAGTATCTGGGTTTATATCACCTTTATAAAACTTTGCAAATAAAATAGAAGAAGTAAGGTCTTCAACAGATACACCCTCCGCTAAACTAAAAACTATAGATTCTAAAGCTTCTTTTTGTAAAAGTTCATCACTAAGATTTTGTAATGCTTCTTTAGGATTAGTAAACTTTACAGGTTTTTCCCAGTTGTAAGGTGTTTGTGGATTGTTAACTAAAGATTGACCCGGTATAGCACTACCTTTTTTAATTAATTCTGCTAGTTCATTTAAAGACTTTTCATCTGATTCATTAGTAGGAGTAACTCGTACTGGTTCGTCAGCAACAGCCTCGTATAGTTCTGAAATATCAATATCAGAATTTACAGCGTTTTCAACACTACGTTCAATACTTTCTGATAAATCAGTTGTAATAAATTTATTTATTTTTTTAGCCATTATGTAATCCTAATTATATTTTGTACTGATAGAGGGTTGTTTAAATATGATGTGTCTATAGTAGAAGCTGGTCCATAGTATAACGTTCTAAATGCATCAGCAGGATTTATTTCTGCCTGTCTATAAACACTAGCTATACTTTCTAAATAACTTCTTCCTTCTTCATCAGGAAGATAAGTAGCACCAGATGTTGCTGCAGCATAACTTGCTCTAGATGGTTGTTGACCTTGACCTTCATCATCAGAACCAAAAATAGCTTCTTCTAATTTACCTTCTGCTTGAGCAGCCAATCCTTCTGGACTATATTTAGATTTAAGCTCATCTATTTCTGATTCAAATCTACCTTTTATTTTATCACCAAAACGAGATTCAGTAGTTTTTATTTCTGTTCCTAAACCAACTGCTTGTCTTTGAGCTTCAGTAAGTTTATTAGCATCTATATTGTAATCTGCTAAACTTTGTTGTATTTGGTCTCCCATTGAAATATCTCTAGATATATCTATTGGGCTTGTTACATCTAAAAGAGATTTTTGAGTATCAATATTAAAAGAACCATCTGTTATAGAAGTTTTTAATGCATCTAAATCTACTGCACCAGTAGCATCTGTTGGTAAAGAACTAACATCTAGCTTTGTAGTTTCTAAAGTATCTGCAAAACTTTGCTGTACACTTTTAGTTGATTGAGCACCTTTTATAGCTTGACCAATTTTAGCAAAAGCAGCTCCAGTAGCAGCACCTAAAGCACCAGCTTTTAAAGCATCTTTAAATTTACCACCAGATAATAATACATTACCAGCTCCAAGCACTGCACCAGTTATTGCACCACTTGCTATACCAGCAGCAGCTACTCCCAGTCCTTTTATAGGAGCTAGTAAAGCTATAGAACCGGGCAACATAACAGCAGCAGTTATCATCAAACCTAGCCGTACATATTTATTTCTAGTTAATTTTTTAACTCCTTTAAATACTTTTTTCTGTACGTCTACAACTCCTTTAACTGCTTTTTCAGCAAGGTCTCCAACTTTTTTAATAGTTTTTTTAACACCTTTGGCTACTTTATTAACTACTTTTTTTACACCGCCAGTTACTTTTTTAACTGTGCTTGTTACAAATCCAAATACCATTTGACTACTCCTATGTTTCTTCTATTAATAAAGTTATTAACTTATCTAAATTATCTGTTGATTTATAATTTTCTGAACTATTAGACACTGCTGTACTTATAAGAGAAGCTACTCTATTCTTTTCATTTTCTGCTGCTCTAAATACATAGTCTGCGTTATCTCTTAATTCTTGCCATAAAGTTGCTAATGCTTGACTGCTAAGATTAAAAGCATTCTGAGCATTTTGTAAATTAACTGCATTCTGTGCTGCAGTGTTTGCAGTATTTGCTTGTCTTCGCCACTGTACATTACTAGCTTCAACAGCAGCAGCATTCTGTGCATTCCATTGATTTCTAGCAAAATCTTGATTAGCATTAAATTGGTCTATCTGAGTTTTTAACTGAGCATTCAATCTATTAACATCAGCTATTCTACCAGCATCTCTAGCTGCAGCAGCATTAGCTTGAGTAGCATTAAACTGTTCAGTTGCATTTTGTTGTGCTGAGTTAAACTGAGACATTTGTGCTGCTAAGTTAGCCATAAATTGTTCAGTTTGGTTTTCGCTAGTAGCATTAAATTGTGCAGCAGCATTTACAGCAGCTTGATTAGATAGCATTCTTTGTTGTTCTTGTTGAGCTTTTAATACATTTGCTTGTTGCTCTACATTTAAATTAGCTAAGTCAGTTTGTAAAAAAGCTTTAGCATTTTGTATTGCTAACTTTGTATTAGCATCAGCTCCTACTAAATTAGCCTGTGATTGTAACACTGCATTTTGAATTATTCCTTGTTGTTCGGCTGTAGCATTTTGTAATGAAACAGTTTGAAAAAATTTACTATTAGCTAAAGCAGTTTGTTGGTCAGCAGTAAATTGTGCTAAGTCTAATCTAAAAACATTGTTTGCATTAGTAATCGCTGTTTGTTGTTGTAATTGAGCATTAGCTAAAGCTTCTTGACTTATTAAAGTTTTTTCTTGAGCCACTGATTGTTGAATAGCTTGAGCATTTGCTTGAGCTAATGGCACTGCTGATTGTATTATAGTATTAATTAAAGCATCTCTACCAACTGTAGAAGCTGACATACCTCTTTGAGCTAACATTTGTTCTACGGCTGCCACGGCAGGTTTAGCCCATGTAGGTATTTCACCACTTTCTATACCTTTTAATAAAGTATCTAGTTGATTGCTTACTAATGCTTCTTGTGGTAAACCTTCAATAACACCTCTTTGTGCTTCAGTAAAATCGGTTAGCCTATCTTCTAGTGCTTCAGGATTTTCTCCTAATGCAGTTATTGCAGCTTCATCTAATCCAGCATTTCTTAATTGCTTTTTAGCTCTCGTAACTCTTGCTAAAGTTGTACCACTTGCTTGAGCTGCAGTTGCAATAGCTTGTGGACTTAACTGTCCTACTACTCTTTGAGCAACTGCTCCTTCTTCTACTTTTACTTCAGCAGCATCAATAGTAGGTATTCTTTCTACACCTGCAGTTTTTGCTAACTCATCTTCTGATAAAGTTGTTTGAGCAACGTCTACTGTTGGAGCTTGTGTAACTTGAGTAGGTTGTACTGTACTGATTGGTGCAACTGTTGGAGTCGGTGCAACTGTTGGAGTCGGTGCAGTAGTTACTTGCTCTTGTGGAGTTTGTGGAGCTTGAGTTAATCCTACCTGAGTGGCTTCAGGCATAGTAGTAGTAGTCAACGGAATTTCAGTAGATACTTGTTGTGCAGCAGGTATTTTACTAGCAACAGGTACTTGACCTGCTGCAGCTTCTGCTAACGTAGTTCTGTTAGCTGCTTTTTGTTGTTCTGTAAGTGCCATATTTTCTCCACTATTTGTGTTGTTTTCTTTTAATATTTTTGCTGCTTCTGTTATAGGGTCTGGTGGTGGTGGTGTTATTCCACGTGGATTACTTTCTAGATATTCTTGTACTTTGTCTTCAGCTATAGCTTGACTAAAACCTGTTTCCCAATTAGACAGACCTATATCACCATCGCCTCCTCCTTGAAACTTTAATCTTGGACCGTCTTTAGAAACTTGACCACCTTTGCGATAGTCTTGACGTTCAGAAGTAGTACCTGCTCTTTTGTACTTTTTCTTCATATACTATTCTACCTTAATTCAAATAGTTTGTCAAGCTTTTCGTCTAATTTATCTAACCTATCTACTAAGTCTCTCATAACTGCTCTGGACTCATTTTTAGTAACATAGTCTCTAGCTATTTCTTCTCTAGTTTTATTTAACAAAATATCAACACGTTTATTTTCTTGAGAGTTTTGTCGAATGTTGTAGAGTATTGGAGCTAGGACTAATGTTATAAAAGCATTCCAAATCAGGTACGAAGATATTTCCATATTAGCCCACCTGTTTAGTTTGAACTACTGGATTTACTAACTCTTCAATCTGAGCATCCAGACCATCTTTTTTAGCTTGGACTTCGTCTTCGCCCATAGCTGCTTCAACCCAACCTTGTACGTCACTTGCAGTTAAATCTGCAAAGGCTGTAAAGTCTGATAGGTCTGAAGTATCTAAAGACTGTGTACCATATACTGAAGCAGTAGCAGGTACATCGTTACCTTGCATATCTTTTACAGTATTAGCATCATCTTCAGCGTTTAATCGCCAATGTACGTTAAAGACAGTATCAGCGTTGCTGTCTATTTCTTTAACATCTACAGTTTTGACATCCCATGTATAGTTAATTGCCATTTTATTCACCTCCTTTAAGTGTGTTAATTTCAGATTGTAAGGCTTCAATCTGTTCTTGTTGTTCTTGGATTGCTTTAGTCAGTAAAGGTACTAATTTACTTTGGTCTATACCTTGCATTTGTTCGCCATCTTTTTCACCTGAAATAGCTTCAGGCACAATATCTGAAACTTCGTGTGCTAAAAATCCATCAACTGTTTTATCTTTTTCTACAATAAAATTAAATCTTGCAGGTTTTAATTGTGCAACTCTTGATAAAGCATCAAACTCATAATTAACATTTTCTTTAAGTCTATAGTCAGAAGATGTATTGTATGATGTAGCTGATGAAGTAATTGTTATAGAACCAACAGTAGAACTACCATAATCAAACACAACCGCAAATGGATTTGCATTACTTCCTGTGTATTTTAAAACTTTACCAAAAATACTTGAGTAGTCCATGTTAAATTTTGCTGTTCCTGAAGTTGTACCTAAAAAGAAATTACCAGAAGAATCAAGCATCATAGAATTAATTTGATTCTGTCCGTCATTCTCTAATTGATACCAATTAAAAGTTCCACGAGCTGATGAAGAACCCCAAGACCAAGACCTTGCACCATTATTGTAATAATCTAATGCTGTAGCGTTGAATGCTCCATCAGTATAGCTTCCTGCAGCTCCTAAAGTTGCTAAAGCTCCAGTAGAAACAAGAGGTCCAGTTATGTTAAGTTTTTGTCTTGGTGAAGTATTTCCAATTCCAACATTTCCAGAAGAATCAATTCTCATTCTTTCTGCTAAACTTCCTGCACCTCTGGTTCTAAAAGCTATGACTCCATCTTCCGTTCCGTCTGATACATCTGTTGCAATAAAGTCTATCGATTGAAATATAGTTTCCTCACTAGCATCGTTTTCTCCACTAACATTTATCATACCTATGTAATCACCATCTGCTGGAGAGCCTGAAAGTTTTTGTAGCCTTAGATTTGCTGGATTACCGTCTGCATTAGTATTAATTAATCTAGCTGTTACAGAACTTGCACCAGAATCAGAAACTACTAATGGGTCAGAAGGACTTGAAGTTCCTATTCCTAATCCTGTAGAATCAATAATAACTCTTTCAGTACCGCCAGTATCAAAACGTATTTTATCTTCATCAGTGCTTTCTTCTACTTGAATCTTAGTATCACCGTCTGCATCTTGGAAAGTTGCAATACTTACATTGTTAAATATAACAGCTTCTACTGAAGTACCATTAGGAGGAGCAGCACTAAAAGTTAGTGTGCTACCTGAGATTGAATAAGTGTCTTTATGTTGCACAACACCATCAATAGTTACGAATGTTTGGTTTTCTGAATCAGGACTAGTAGTTAAATCTAAAGTAGTATCTGAGCCATCACCAGTCATGGTAGCAATTACTGGAGCAACTCCAACAATACCACCTTCTAATTGAAAGACTTCTATAACTCTACCGTTGACAGGTGCAGTTGCAAAAGTCAAAGTTGTGCCAGAAACTGAGTAAACATTATCAGCTTGATAAACACCATCGATAAATACAATTAGACCATCTTCATTGGTCATGCTTGTAGTTAAAGTAAATGCTGTGGTTGAACCATCTCCTGCAAAAGTATTTTTAGCAAATGCAGAAGAACTTCCTCCACCGCCACCAGCAATAGCACCCCATGAGTCTGTATAGCCTTCAAACTGTGAAGTAGTTGTGTTATATCTAAATTGACCTGCTTCGGCACTTGGTCTTTGCGCTGTTGTACCTTTTGGTATTAAGATAGCATCAGTGTTTGTACCTAAGTCTACAGAAACTGTTGGACTTGCTTCATTAACACCAATTCTATTGTTAGAAGTATCAACTTTTAAAACATTAGTATCTACTGCTAAGTCTCCAGAGAACGTACCAGTTGTACCTGAAACCGCACCTGAAAATGTACCTGTAGTTGCTGTGATTCCTGCCGTAATTAAATTAGCAGCAGCATAACCAGTAGCAGTTGTATCTACAGTAGCAGCAGGTTCTGTTTGTGTATCTGCAAATAATCTAAAAGTATTATCTGTAGAAGCATCATAATATAGACCTGCATATTTAGTTGTACTTGATTCTACATATTTACCAAAAAATCCAAAGTCACTTGAATTAGCTGAGTTGTTATTTAAAAGCCCTGTAAAGTTATCATCAGATACGATTGGACCAGTTTGTGTAGTAGTACCAGATACTGTTAAGTTTCCTGTTACTGTTAAATTATTACCAATAGTTACATTACTTGGTAAGCCAACTGTGACTGTACCAGAGCTTTCTGCAACTTCTACTTCGTTGGAAGTTCCTGCAAAAGTTATAGTACCGCCTAATGCAGTAGCTGTTGAATTAGAACCATCACTTACAGTAATGGAAGAGTTAGCAAGTTTAGCATTAGCTATAGAACCTGCTAACATTGCATTCGTAATAACTCCAGACCCAATAACTAAATCAATAGTGCCATCACCATCTTCATAAGTAGCAGCAATACCTGTCTCAGTATTAGAACTAAACATAGCTCCTACTGTATCTTGAACAACTTCTGTTAAGTCTATATTAGCAGTACCATCAAAAGATACACCGTGAATAGTTCTAGCAGTTGCTAAAGCTGTAGCAGTAGCTGCATTACCAGTAATATCACTTGAAGTAAGTGCAAGTGTACCTGTAGTAGCAGGTAAAGTTACTGTAACATTTCCAGAGTAAGCTGAGTGTGCTGCAGCTTGTAATCTAGTATAGTGAGCATTTGAAGACTCACAATAAAAATCTACATAAGATTGTGTACCACCATTTTTAATAGAGATAGCACCTTGAGAAATCTGTACTCCATTAGTAGAACCACCACCGATTCCTAATGAAGTTGTAATCTGAGCAGCAGCCGGAATACCTATAGTTACGGCATTACCTGTAGCTGATGTTTCTATTTCATTTGATGTACCACCAATAGTTAAAGTTTCACTATCTAAGTCAATCGCAATAGTTCCACTATCAGTTGTTACATCTAAATCTTCTGCAGTTAGTTGTGTATCTACATAAGCTTTAACAGATTGTTGAGTTGGTACAAGCGTTGCAGAGTTTGAAGACATGTCATCTTCATCTACGAAAGCTGTAATAGTTATTGTACCATCTGATAAAGAACCATAAGTAACTGTGCCTGTTGTAGTAATAGCAGATGAACCGTTATCTATCGCACCGAAGCCACTTGTAATGCTACCTGCGTTTAGTGCTCCAACAGTTGTAACATTAGAAAGTGTATCAAGAGCAGACTCGAAATAAGTTTCAAAGTCTGTTAATGCAACTTGTACCATAGTACCGTTATCATTTACTACTACTCTATCAGCATCTGCAAGTGTAGTAGATGTAGCAGAGGTATCGCCATCTACAATATTTAATTCTGAAACTGTAGAAGTAATACCATCAAGTGCGTTTATTTCTACTGCAGTTGCAGTTACACCGTCAAGTATATTTAACTCAGCAGTAGTAGAAGTAACTCCATCTAAGATATTAAGTTCTGCAGCAGTACTTGTTACTCCATCAAGAATGTTAAGTTCAGCAGCAGTTGAAGTTACTGTAGTACCATCAAGAGCAAGAGTATCAATCTCAGCAGTACCATCAATAAATATGTTTCGCCATTGTTGTGAAGAACTACCTAAGTCATAAGTGTCGTCATCATCAGGAATAATACTTGAATCTACATCAGCTCCAAAAACTACGTTATCAGTAGCAGCATCACCCATAGTAATTGTGCCACCGTTAAAAGTTGTAGTACCTGTAACTGTTAAGTTACCGCCTACATCTACATTACCTGTAGTAGTTATGGAGTCAGTAAAAGTATCTTTAAAACGTAATGAAGTTGTTCCTAAATCTATATCGCTATCAGTAACTGGAAGTAAAGCACCATCTTGTAATCTAATTTGTTCTACGGCAGCAGAAGATACTTCTACATAAAATCCCCATCTATTGTTTGTACTGTCTACAACTATTTTGTTTAGAAAATCTAAATCACCAATAGTATGAATATTACCACCTTGACCTGCAGTACCATCGTGTCGGTGTCCAGTAGAACTTGCACTACTTGAAGAGTAAGCGAAAGCATTTACTAACTGATTATATTCATCATTAAACAAAGCTGCAGTTATAGTATCGCCATCTGCAAAAGTACTTTGTCTTGTGTATGTTTGTGCCATAATTATCTCCTACCCGAAGGTATAAAGTCTACATAAAGTCCATTAACTGTGTAGCTTGGTTTTGTATCATTACTAATTACTGTAAAATTATTACTTGTACCACTACCCTGTAACGGTACTCTTATCATTGGATTATTTTGTCCAGCAAATTTATTGGTATTAAATACTGCATCACCAAATAAAGAAGGTGGATTTATAACTCCTAAGTCAAATAAATCTGTTGGTTGTGGTACATCAGTACTATTGTAATCAAACTTAATTTGTACATCAGGTTCTACAATACCTTCTGTTGCCATAGAAACTCTAAGATAGTGTAAAGTTTTTAAAGTTCCTAAATCACCATAATCATAATCTGGTGTGGTATATCTTGCTAAGATTTTAGTGCCATCAAAGTCATCACCAGTATCGTGTTGATAAATATTACCATTAGTATCACCATGATAATATTGTTCAATACCATTATTATCAAAACCAGAACCAATAGCTGTAACTTCTAATCCTCTAGTTTCTGACCACTGAAAACCATTAGGTCTTAGTGTGCCAATAATTCCTCTTTGCGTACTATCAGCAGCTCCAGTATTTGTATAAAATAATCGGTACTGTGATTTTTCTCTTAATACTACACTAGTTATTGTATAAAGATTTATAGTTTCAGCTAAGTCACTTACAATATTTTGTATGTTACTACTAACAGTTCCTAACTCCACATCCCCGATTCTTGCTGTACCAGCTACTGTTCTTAATCCATCTGGTGCTAAAAATATTAAATCACCACCAATCTCTTGAATACTATAACCACTTAAACAACCTACGTTTTCAGTAATAGGGTCAATACGAATATTAGAACTGTCATTTATATTTATAAGTTTGTGAATACTGTTTTCAGCAAAAACTATTAAGTCTGTTCTAAATCCTTTAATACCTTGTACTTGGTCAGATATAGTTACTGAACCTGCACCAGAACCTGTAAAACTATTAGGGTTATTGTATTCACTGTAGTAAATTGTGTTTAAATTATTTTCTACTCCTGCTACTATTAAGTGATGGTCGTGTATTGCTATGTATTTAACACCGTTAGTTCCATCTACTGTAATTTCTTTAGCATGAAAAGTTCTCGTATTTAAATTACCAAGACCTTCCATACGAAAACTCCAAAGCTTATTAGCACCATCAGCTATAATTACTTCACCATAATCAAATGTTGCACCTTCAAAAAGTACAAACTGACATTGACCTTGTCCAGTTCTTGCAGTTGCTGATTTACCTGTAAAAGTTGTATGGTTATCACCACTAACTGCAGATAATTTATTTATTTGTAAATAGCTTGTACCATTATTAGTAAAATAAATATCATCACTTACACAAACAATAACACCATCAGCATAAGGAAATACTCCTAAGATAGTATCAGAACTTCCAGAAGGTTGCACTGCACTACCACCACCAAACTTTGTAAAACCATTAATACGTCTGTAACCACCCTTGGTAGAAACTTCAAAGTTTTTTAACTCAGTTGCTACACCGGGAGTTTTAAGTAAGTCAATAGCATTTGATGAAGTAACTAGACCTCCGGCACATGCTACTGTGTAAGGCTGACTTCTACTCATTTATTTTACTTTCTAGTTCCTCTACTTTTGCTGATAGTTCTTGGATTGCTTTCATAAGATAAACAGTCATGCCACTTGGATTAAACCAACGTTTGCCATCTTTAGGATTTATTGGATATGCTTCTGGAAACTTATCTACTTCATTTTGAGCTATATAACCTTTGACCTCTTTTTTATTTTCATCGCTTTTGTAATTAAAAGTTGAAGGTTTTATATTTTTAAAACTTTCTAAAACATTTTCATCCCAATCTTTTACATTTTCTTTAAAGGCTATATCTGAACCACTTGTAGAAAAAGTTGTGCCGCTTGAAGTACTTAATATGTAGCCATTTCCATTTCCAGAGCTGTTATATATATACAATGGAAAGTAATTATTAGATGAATCTGGTATTGTAACAAGTCCTGAATAACCATTACCGATATTTCCTATGTGTAAACCATGATTAGCATTTGCATCTATTGAAACTTTATAACCTGAATGTGGACTTGTTGTGCCAACACCAAGACGACCAGAAGAATCAATTCTGACTCTTTCTGAGCCATTGCTAGTTTGGAAAGACATATAATTAGAACTATGATTATATTGTATAGAACCTGAATATCTAGCAGTTCCTGAAGTGCCATCTGCAAAAGCTAAATATCCATTGCTTGAAGTTCCACTTACAATAGATATAGTTGAATGACCAGATGTATTAGCAACAACTAATTTTGCAGGGTCATTAAAAGCATAAGAATTAGGTGTTGTAGTTCCAATCCCAACTTCTTCATCACTTGTAATAGTTATAGCCGTTGCATCAGAGCTATCAGAAACTCCTGTGTCTAATAAGCTTCTTGAGATTTTTGTTAGTGCCATATTATTCCTCTAATTTTTTTACTTTTTCTGATAATTCTTGAACAGCTTTAACTAAAATTGGAATTAAACCAACTTGGTTTACTCCTTTAGCATCATCTA
>CAACVD010000077.1_pt1 | contig 37776 bp, 38 predicted proteins | sample 2381771 | NCBI WGS metagenome assembly CAACVD01 (sample SAMEA5211965, study PRJEB30684) | marine metagenome | biome: Marine; feature: Epipelagic; material: Water | collected 2015-10-15 | depth 15 m
TTCCTGATGTACCATTTGCTCCTGAAGTACCATCTGTACCTGAAGAGCCATTTGTACCCGAAGTCCCGTCTGTACCACTTGTACCATCTGTACCTGAAGAGCCATTTGCTCCTGAAGTACCATCTGTACCTGAAGAGCCATTTGTTCCTGAAGTACCATCTGTACCATCTGTACCTGAGGAGCCATCTGTACCAGAAGTTCCACTTGAACCACTTGAACCGGACGTTCCAGAAGATCCTGAGGTACCAGATGTACCAGAAGTACCTGTTGTACCAGAAGAACCTGAACTTCCGTTTGATCCTGATGTACCATCAGTTCCACTTGTACCATTTACACCAGAAGTACCATCTGTTCCTGAAGAACCACTTAAACCACTTGAACCCGATGAGCCATTTGTTCCACTTGTACCATCTGTTCCAGAAGAGCCATTTGTACCTGAAGTACCATCAGTACCAGAAGAGCCACTTGATCCTGAAGAACCACTAACGCCACTTGAACCGCTTGAACCTGAAGTACCATCAGTACCTGAAGAGCCACTTGAGCCATTTGAACCGCTTGAACCACTTGTACCTGATGTTCCACTATCTCCTTTATCACCCGTTACTACAAATGAAACTACTAAATCTTCTCCCCCAGTAAATGGTGATGTAGCTGAAGATGCTTCAGCACTTATGTTTAATGTCCAATAAGTACCTTGATCTGTTAAATCTGAAATGGCAAATAGAATAAAGTTTTCTTCAGCAAATTTATCTGCCATTCGCATATGACCTTTTACAGCTGAGGTCGAACTGTCTATTGTTTGTAAAAATGATTCAATACTATCACCATCTTTTGTTGTTTGGCTAATAGCTGAAACAGTTGAAGTATTTTGGTTTGATTGATTTAGTCTTATATCTCCAGCACCTGGGTCTGCTCCAACATTTGTATTTGATTCAAAATCATAATTAAATGAAGCACCACCAAAGTTACCATCTTGTCCTGATGAACCTGAAGAACCACTTGAACCATTTGTACCTGAAGAACCTGAAGAGCCCGAAGAACCACTTGAGCCATTTGTACCCGAAGTTCCATCTGTTCCTGAGGAACCACTTGAGCCATTTATACCTGAAGTACCATCTGTTCCACTTGTACCATCTGTTCCTGAAGAGCCACTTGAACCGCTTGAACCTGAAGTACCATCAGTACCTGAAGAGCCACTTGAGCCATTTGAACCAGAAGTACCCGTTGTTCCCGAAGTACCTGTTGTTCCTGAAGAGCCTGAAGAGCCCGAAGAACCTGATGAACCTGATGTTCCAGAATTACCACTTGATCCTGAAGAGCCACTTGTACCATCTGTACCTGAAGTTCCATCTGTTCCCGAGGAACCATTAGTACCTGAAGTACCGTCTGTTCCACTTGATCCTGATGAACCTGAAGACCCATTAATACCAGAAGTTCCATCAGTACCGGAAGTTCCGTTTACACCTGAAGAACCTGATGTACCACTAGAACCGGAAGAACCGCTTGTACCTGAATTTCCTGAAGTACCTGATGTGCCAGTTGTACCAGAAGAGCCACTTGAACCACTTGATCCACTTGAACCAGAAGTACCTGTTGTACCTGAAGTACCTGAAGATCCACTTGTACCAGAATTACCGGAAGTTCCATCAGTACCACTTGAACCAGATGAACCTGAAGTGCCCGAAGAACCAGAAGTACCAGAATTACCAGAAGTACCATCAGTACCACTTGAGCCATTTGAACCACTTGATCCTGAAGAACCAGAAGAACCACTTGTACCTGATGATGCAGCGTTTTCTCTTGTACCAACAACCCCAGAAGAATTTATTACTAAAGTAGTATTTTCGGATCCTTGAGTTGAAAGACCCGTTAATTTAAGTTCATCTAATTCAGCGCTAGAACCGCTGGTTACTACTTTTTTCCAATTTGGCATATCTCTTCTATTAGGTTGGTTACTAGATTAGTCTAGCCCACTTCCCTTTCGGGCCGTAATATAGTTATAAATATTAAATTTTAATTTTTAGTTTCAGATTCCATTACATTTTCTGAACCTTTTTCAATTGATTCAATTTTATAATCTAATTTTTTCTGTAAATCAGCTAAAAATTGAGCATCAATACCATTAATAGGAAGAAAATTAGTGGATTTTCTTAGAGCTCTAATTTCTCTAAGTTCCAATTTTTGCAAATTGTAAGCCATAACTATTTATCTTTTAAAGCATTATATTGGTTTTGAATTTTTAATGTTACATCATAACATAATTCTACATACTCACCTTTAAATAGGCCATTTTTTATTGTAACTAATAAAAATTCTAATTCTTTTTCTGATAAATCTAATGTAGTTGTAGAGGGAGCTTTACTTTCCTTTTGTTTGACTCCCTTTACTATCGTTTGTTTAGCACTAAATCCCATAAACCTTTTTAATATATTTAATAACAATTTTTTATATTTTAGGAATAAATATAAATATCACCCGAAGCTGAAGTAAATATGTTTCCTGCTTTTTGATATCTAGATGGAGCAGATGTAGGCAAAGCACCACCTGAACCAACTACTACTGTTGACATAAATGCATCAGGTGAAAATCCTGAACCAGTAGCATGGAACGAACTAGTAACACCCCATCTTAGTGATGATAAACCATCAAATGCAAATGCATCTCCAAAATCTTGTCTATCTTGTTGAATTACAATACCACCATCACCAGCTGAATCTGAACCAGAAGCTAGTAATATAAATCTATCTTTTACTAATAAATTTTCTGAGTTTTGAAATGATGCAGTACCTTGAACTGTTAAGTTACCAGTAATAATTTCATCACCTGTTACTGTTAATAAACCAGTATTGGATAAATGACCACCATTTGGGTCAAATACTAATCTAGCGTTTACATTAGCATTTGGGGCTCCTGATGAAGCTAAAGTAATTACACCATTTGTAGTTGCTCCAGATAAACTTAATAAACCACTTGATCCACTAGATCCAGAAGAACCACTTGTACCAGCATTACCAGATGTACCATCAGTACCACTTGAACCACTTGAACCAGAAGAACCATTTGTTCCACTTGTTCCATCTGTACCCGAAGATCCACTTGATCCGTTTGTACCACTTGTTCCATCAGTTCCTGAAGTACCGTTAGCACCTGAAGTACCATCTGTACCACTTGATCCACTAGAACCATTAGTACCAGAAGTACCTGAACTACCATTAGTTCCACTTGAACCACTAGAACCTGAAGAACCACTTGAACCCGAAGTTCCAGTTGTACCTGAAGTTCCACTAGTTCCACTTACACCAGAAGAACCACTAGAACCGCTTGTTCCATCTGTACCAGAACTTCCGCTTGAACCTGAAGTTCCATCAGTACCTGAAGATCCACTTGATCCATTAGTACCTGAAGAGCCAGATGAACCACTTGTTCCATCTGTACCAGAAGAGCCACTTGAACCACTTGATCCTGATGAGCCACTTGTACCAGAGGTACCACTATCACCTTTATCACCTGTAACAACAAATGCTAAAGTAACATCTTCTAAATTAGAAAAAATTGGGTTACCACCAGATGAAGCTTGGTTTGAAATATTAATTGTCCACCAACCAGTATTATCAGTTAAATCTGAAATGCTAAATAATAAGAATTGTGTTGCATCTGTTCTATTTGCAATTCTAACATGACCTTTTACAGCTGAGGTCGAACTGTCTATTGTTTCTAAGAATGACTGTATGCTAGTTCCATCATCATCTGTAATATCAACATACATTGCTGTTGAACCAGATTGTGGAGTTGCATTATTTAGTCTTACTTTACCTTGACCTGGGTCAGCTGCAGCAGTACCACTATCAAAAGTATAATCAAATGTAGCACCACCAAAGGATCCATCAGCACCAGAAGAACCACTTGAACCACTTGATCCAGAAGTACCTGAAGTTCCTGAAGAACCAGAACTACCATTTGAGCCACTAGAACCAGAAGATCCACTTGAGCCATTTGTACCTGAAGTACCATCAGTACCAGAAGAACCATTTGTACCACTTGAACCACTAGAACCTGAAGATCCAGAAGTACCATCTGTTCCAGAAGTACCATCAGTACCACTTGAACCAGAAGTTCCTGTTGTACCTGAGGTTCCACTTGTACCCGAAGAGCCACTAGTTCCATCTGTACCACTTGAACCTGACGAACCGGAAGAACCTGAAGAACCACTTGAACCATCAGTACCTGAAGTACCTGCAGCACCTGAAGTGCCTGATGTACCAGACGTACCTGAAGAACCACTTGATCCACTAGAACCATTAGTACCAGAAGTTCCATCAGTACCACTTGAACCTGAACTACCCGAAGAACCACTTGTTCCTGAAATACCAGAAGTACCCGAAGTTCCTGATGCGCCTTCTTTTGTTCCTACAACACCTGAGGAATTAATTGTTAATACTGTTCCTTCTGAAGGTTGTGCTGATAAGCTACTAAGTTCTAAACCAGCTAGTTCTGCTACTGATCCACTAACTATTACCTTTTTCCAATTTGCCATTTTAAAAAATTATATTTTATTATACATATATTATTTTAACCTAAACCTACATAAAATTCATTATTATTATATACTATTCCTCCTTCTATAGCAGTAGGAAGAGAAGTAAATTCAAAAAGTTGTAAAGTACCACTATTAGTTACTTTTATTCCTTTACTACTTTGATTTTTTATTAGTAAAAGATCTTGTCCTGATGCATTATCATTTATTTCTAATCTAGGACCTGTTGGAGCACCACCTATACTTAAACTTGTTCCATCAAATTGCAAGTTGCTTTCTCCATTTATTACCCCAGCTTGACCTGTAGCACTTAGCAAATAATTATTTACATTATTATTAATAGTTACACCACTACCTCCGCCTCCGCCTCCGGAATTTTCAACTTGGTAAGCACCAACTTTTAATGAATCTACAAATCTAACATTACTAGCCATTTTTTTTTATTTTTTTAATTCTGTACCCGGGGTTATGTCTGATATATTTGATATTTCCCCTTGGTCTTCTCTTTGACGTCTTGTTCTACCATCCCTAGTTTTAGTAACTCCTGGTTCAAATATATCGGAATTTGACGTAGTTTCCATTTGAATAATGAATTTAGATTTAGAGTTATACTTGGATATGGAATGCATTTCTTTTTGTATAGTATCGGGTATTATATAGCCCCTTAAATTTATATTAAAGGTACCTTTTACTAATCTATCTTTTCCTGCTGTTAATTCCGTTGCTGTTGTAAAACTATCTATAAAAGCTCTAAATTTAAATCTTTCAGGATTACCCCAATATGCATCAGAAGCGTATTCACATGCCTCAATTATTTTATTTAACTGCTCCATATAGTAAGTTTGTATAAGACAACTATATTCTAATGTAACAAAATCAGGTACTGCAACAGCATAATATTGTTTTGCAGGTATTTTATTATTAATAGCAGCAAAATTACTATAGAAATTTTTAGGGTTATAAGGTCTTTGAAATGTACCATATAAATTAGGTTCATTAGCATCTAATTTATTGTATGCTGATCTGTCTTTTGTTATCGTATCTCTTTTAATAACAATAATAGGTAACATTATTGCACCATTTTTATCTCTATAATAATTATCTTTTTGGTATGATTTCCATCTTTCAGGTGAACCATAAATTACTGGAACATTTCTTCTTTCACCATTTTGGTAAACAAAAGGTTTAATAACATTATTAAAGTAATAAAATACAGCTTCATCTAAATCTTTAATACCAATAGAAAATGGTTTTGTTGTATCACCTTGCCACGATAATTTTTCTGATCTATTAAAGGGTATTCCTGTTTGATTTTCGTTTGTAGGTAATGGAATATTAGGGTTACCATATCTTGGATCAGTAGGAGTTTGCCTATCTATACTGATTTGCTTTTGTGTTTTTGGTATTGGTTTTCTAATTCTTGCCATTAAAATCTTTCTTTATAGGGTGATATAGCAACTTTATCTGCTGGTATATAATAAGTTGAGACTAATACTGATAAATTAGCACCAAATAAATCTAAATTAGGATTTAGAGGGTTTGGTGTACCATCAGAATTATTATTTGGATATGAAGGATTTTTACCACTCCAATATTGATTTGCTATGGTTGCTTGAACACCATAGTAAGATTCTTGATACAAAATAATATCACCTACTTCTGGATTTATATTTGCTTCTTTTAGATCCTCTCTAAAAAAATAAAAATCAATAGCTTGACTAAATTGAATCCCTTCTTCATCCTCACCATAAGCCTCATCTTGCCTATTAATTAAAACATTAAATAAAAAAGGGCCATTATAAAACTTTTCATGAGCAGCTTCACCGTAAATATTTACTTTAGTTTCTTCTAATTTATACTGGTAAATAGCACATTGCTGGGTAATTATATTACCCATAACTTCTCTATTAAGGTGATTTACCAGAGAAACATCCCTCTGTCTTGCGAACATTGCCATATTAACCTATATAAATATAATTTGGAACTCCTTCTAATGTTTTATCCATATTTTCTTGTTCTTGAGCTTTTCTAGCTAATAAAGCAGCTCTTGAAGTTTCATCAAAATAAGTTCTTAATCTTTCTAATAATGCCGTTTTATCAGCAGTTGCAGAAGCTAATAAATCAGCTTGATTTAAAGTCATTTCTGCATTTGGAATAGGTACAGTAGAATATTTACCTCTAATGTAACCTAAAATTTCTTTACATAATGCTAAAGTATATTCAAAAATCCATTGTCTACCAATTGAATTAATAAGATCATAATTAGGATTAGTATAAGGCATATCTGATACATTTGTAACTTCTCCACAAGCTGGGTCTACACTTCCACTAATTCTATCTTGTGTTTTAATATATTCAAACCACATATTACCACAAAATGTTCCAGTACTATCAGTATCTCTATCACTACCAGGTGTTGTTCCTGGGATTGGGAATACTCTTAAAACATTATTATGCATTTCAAAACTAAAATTAGATAATCTTATTTGTTGATTTAATTCAATTTGTTGAATTACTTGCATATCATAATTAAGGGGCATCATTAAATAACCCATTCCACCACCAAATCCTCCTAATTCAAGTAAACCAGCAGCTGCAACGCCCCCAAATCCAAAACCATCCATAGGATCTAAATATCTAGCCGAAGCGGGAATTGGCTCTTCATAAAATACTCTTTTAATTTCAATACTACCTGTTATACCCTCTGATTTAGCCCATTCTTTTAAATCATAATCCTGTACACTAGCTGTTAATGGAACAAAACCTTTATACCAAGTTACATTACCACCTGTACCAGCTTCCGATCCATATTCTTCAGCTATTCTTATTACAGAAGATAAATTAGGAGTAATAATAGAATTATTTAAAAATATAAAATCATCTATTTGTAAACCCTCTAAAGATAATAAATTATCCCTAACCAAATAGGCATATAATTCATTTCCATAAGTAGTAATAGCTTCCTCGAAAGCAGTAAATATTGAACCTGATTGTAATTCAATATCAACTAAAGGGTAGCCTAATCTAATTGTTACAAATTCAGCTACTCTAACACAATCAACTTGAAAGTCATGATATTGATTATAAAAACCGAAAGGTAATGCATTTGGGTTCCAAAGAGGTTGACCATCATATATGGGTACATTCATAATAATCTAGTTTTATTATAAATATGAAAAAAAAGACCTCAAATTGAGGTCTAATATTTTTTATTTAGGGTAATTTTTAACCGTTGAATACCATTAGATATTTAGAACCACTAGCAGCACCCGCTCCACTACCTGATAGCCAAAGTGATCCCGTTGTACGTTGCTCCGTTGTAGGTAAATTTTCTATAATTACAGGAGTTTCAAAACCACCAGAACTAGTAATAAATAAAGCTGTACCACCTACGTTATCATAATCTAAAGTTAGTGAAGAAGCTGATATGTTAAATTCTACATTTAGTGAACCTGAAACAGTTAAAGATCCTGTTATATCATGTGAGCTAGTAAAAAATCTAAAATTATTATCTAATTCTTCTATTGTTAGAGCGGAACCTTTACCGCCTGAACCTGTTCTAAAAGTTAATGCCATTTTTTTATTATTTTATTATAAATATGTTAAGAAATTTTTAAAACACCCCCATCATTCCAAAGTTGACCTGTTACTCCTGGGTCTGATGTTGGTAGATTATCAAATATAATTACTGAATTACCTCCTGATGTTCCTTTTGCTGTTAAATTATTTACAAAAGTTGTACATGCTGCATTAGAACATATATCAGAACCAACAATAAAAGTGCTTTCATTACTAGTAATTATATTTCCACACCCACCTAATATAGCACTATTAGAAGAAGAACCTGATATTTTATTTAATCTTCCTCCTCCAATAAAACTACACCCAACGTCAGCACTTAATGAACCTGTTATTACATTTCCTGAGCCAGCAAATATACTATTATAACACCCATTACAAGTAGCTGTTTCTATTATATTTGATGTTCCACCTCCTATAGTTTGACTAAAAATAGCACAATTATTACTAGGATCATTTGATGGGGTAAGAATGCAATTAAACAATCCTCCTCCAATTGAGCTATAAGCAGAAGCATCTTCACCATTTCTAGTTTGTAGGCAATTTGATTGCCCCCCTATTATAACACCAACTCCACTATTGTTTATATTTGTAAACCCACCAATAATAGTTCCAGAAGTAGCTTTGACACAATTTGAATTTCCTCCTACAATTGTTCCTCTATCAAATGCTACACAATTTGCATTTCCTCCTACAATTGCGGCACATGCAACGGATGATGAAATATTACTATTTTGTCCCCCAATAATAACAGAATTTATTCCATTATTTGTATGTCCTGGGCCTATAACTGCACCTGAACTACCTGATATTGTTCCATCTACTCTAATTTCAACAGAAGAAGATATGTAAGTTGTACCATCAAACCAATCGCTATCGCTTCCACTTCCACCACCTGATCCTGTATTAACTATAATATCAAAAGTAGAATTATCACCTTTTGTAAAGGTAATAGTATTACTTGATACGGATGCAGTTGTTAATAAACTACCAGTATTAGTAGAACCACTACCTGATATGCCTGTTAAATTACTACCATCTCCTACAAATGAACCGCTAAATATTGAAGCAGAAACTGTTCCTTCTACATCTAAGTTGTTCATAAAAGTATGACAAGCTTTATCTGATGTTAGGTTTGAACCTATGATAAATGAATTTTCATAAGAAGATGTATTATTAGAACCTCCTATAATTGAACTATAATTTGATCCAGATGCAAGAATGTTATTTTGACCAGCTCCAATGTATGAATATTGTGAGGCTGTAATTGTATTATTTTGACCTCCTCCTATTGTTGAAAAGTCATTAGTGACACAAGATAAAGCATTTGTTGGGATAATACTAAAACTAGTATCTCCTTGTTTATATACTCCTGTGCCAGTTGTTGATGATTGATTTCCTGTTGAACCACCACTATTATTTGGGTCTGTGGTTGGCAGGCTACCAAGATGCATTTGTACAAAATCAACATATACAAAAGAATTATTAGGAATATTTCGTGCTCTTACTCCTGTGCCCATTTGAAAAGATGTTATTACCCAATTTTCATTAGCTTGCCCATTTATATTTGTAGAAAAATCAGTTACGGGAAGGGTAACATATTGCCAATCAGTAGTGTTTCTAGTATTTATACCTAAATCTTCAAAAGTTGGAAAAGTAAAATAATTGCCGTTTGTTTTTTGATTATTTTGATTTTTAGGGCTATTTTCTCGAAATTGAGCACTTAAGAAAGGTTCGCTAGTAGATAAGTCTGTGGTTAGCTTAATGTAAAAACTAAAACCAGCTAAACGTGATGATATTATTGTATTTCCTTGTTCTCTTAAAAAATCAAAAACAAGTCTATTTGCAACATCAGTAGATGAAAGAACTCTAGCCATTGAATTTTTAATAGAAACAGAGCCTGTATAAGCTTGTTCTGTAGATGCTAAATTATTTCCTGGGATAGAATACCAATTAGAATATGAAGTTGCACCACCTGCATCCCATTCACCTCCAGCTACTCCCAGATTTTCATTATATAATAATATATTTTCAAAATCAGTACCTGTAGTTTGATCTTGTGGGTTTGTTCCTGCTGATAACGGTGTTGTAGCATTTGCATTTACCCTAATATACTTTAAAGGAATTTGTAAATCATAATCTAATGCAGGAAATTGAGGGTCAGCAGAGGCTGTACCCGATATATTAGTAATTCTTTTTCCTGAGCTACCTGAAAATTCTGCTACTATAGCATCGATTCTATCAAATGTAGTATCTGCAGGATTTAAAGTTACAATTGAAGATGTAATGCTAAACAGACCACTTGCTATAGTGCTTACATCTGTAACCGAAGCACTAAAAATTAAACCAGAATCATATATTACAGATGTTCTGGGTGTTTGAGTTATATTTAAACTACCTGAATTTATATTTAAACTACTATTTAAATTTAATGCCATAATTTATTGAATTCTAATTGCTAATACATTACCTGATCTATACACATCACCTAAAGCTACACCTCCAGCAGCTGCTTCTGCATCTCCTGGGAAATCTAAAGATTCTGATACGTGGATTAATTTTACTAAAGAATTCATATCTACACTTCCTGTTACAAGAAAACTACCAGTAACTTCTAAACTACCAGTAACTTCTAAACTACCAGTAACACTTGATGAACCAGTATAAATTGGTAAATTTGTAAGTTGGGAACCATCACCAATAAAATAATCAGCGGTTACAGATCCACTAACATTTAAACTACCGGAAATATCTAAACTACCAGTAATACTATGGGACCCTGTGAAGTGTCTAAAATTATTATCTAGTTCTTCAATTGTTAAAGCGGAACCTTTCCCACCCGAGCCTGTTCTATAAGTTAATGCCATTTTTATTTTTGTTATGAGGATCCTACAAAATACTCTATTTGAACATCTGCAGTATCAGCTTTTGCTTTAATTGAAGTTAATGATGCAAATGAAGAAAAATATTGTAAATCAACATACCCATCTACTACATAATCATAATAATTACTACTTTCAAATTGTGCATTAGATAACATCATAGATTTACCAGGATCTAATCTAAATACACCTTCATCACCTGAACCAACATCACCAGAATTTGGTGAATCAGCTTGTGGACTATCTTGAATTAAATAAAGTGAAACAAAATTAGTTTTATCTAAATTTGTAAATCTTAAATATTTAACTGTATCTCTTACAAATGAACCTGCTGTTTGTGAAGCTTCATCAGCTACAAATCTTAAAATTTCTACTCCTGTATCTTCCCAATATGAAGAAATTGTATCAATTCTTCTTACTACTTGTTTTACATTAGGGATAACTACTGTATTTATTGCGTTTTCAATATTACCATTTGGTAATTGTATATTTTCCGATACTGTTACAGTAAGAGAGCCCGTAGGATTACAGATTGCCATAATTTTATTTTATTATAAATATTAAATGGGTTATTATAATTATAAATATTTTGAAATAAAAAAACCCGGTCAAAGACCGGGTTAATTTATAAAGAAATATTAAATACCTAATTACAGAGTATTTAGTCCAGCTACGTTGATTAATCCGTAGAATTCTGGTCTTACCATTTTCTTAGCATATCTAGTTAACAATCCTTTTCTAGGTACGAATGTATCTGGATCGTATACTAGTGGAGTCATGATTAACGGAATATAAGGAGCAAATACAGCACCACTTTCTAGGAACTGAGTTCCACGGTATCCTAATAGGATTGTGTTACTAGTCATATAAGGGTTTTTGTATACTTTTTGGCGGCTATTTAAAGCACCAACTTTTTGTACACCAAATGCATAGTTCATTTTAGCAGCATCGCCATCTGTATCAGCAGCAAATCCTGGAATAGATTCTAGGACTGTTGCAACAGTTGGAGAAACAACCATGAAGTTAGCACCACCACGAAGAGTTTTCTGGTGAATGATGTTGCTCAATTTTTGGATTTTAGTTCCTAAAGTTTGGAACCACTGTCCTTGGCTATTGTAAAATCCTAAATCAGTTCTTACAATATTACCTGAACCATCAAGTGAGATGGCATCGTTATTTACAGCTGACCAATTTTCTGTTCCAGCAGCAGCACTTTCAATTAACATAGAAAGGATTTCTAGGTCAATTTCTAATGAAATGTACTCACTAAGGATAGAAGTTAATTCAGCTTCAGCATCTAATGCATGATATGCATTTAAATCCTGTGCAAATTCTGGAGTCCATACAGCTTTCAGTTTTCTAGTTTTAGCAACGATTGCAGATGATTGCATCTGAATGTTGATTTCTGGAATAACTTGCTCAGGAGATCCTTGATCATTAAATGTATTTGGAGTTGCGTTACCAGCTTCAAAATCACCTCTTGCGTTATCTTGAGGTTGGATTTGATAATTTACAAGTACTGCAGTATCAGAAATATCAGCATCAGCAGTTACGAATGCAATATTTCCACCTGATAATTTTGTAAATTCAGATAATTGTACACCAGCTACAGAACCATCAGATCCTGTAATTACAGAAGTTGATAAAGATCCTGAGAATAATTGGAATCCTTTTATACCTTCTAAATCAGCAAAAGCTAAAGAAGAAGTTGGTACATATACTACTTGGTAATCGCCAGCAGCTGCAGAAGCAGAATACTCGCCATTATAGTTAAGATCATCCCATTCTGCATTCTCAATTAGGGCTGCAGTTGCAACTGATTGAGTATTTTGAACAGAATATCCAAAACGACCTGATCCATAAAGACCACCTGTGTTAGTATTACCAAAAGGCTCGTTACCGCCTTTATCACCATATAATGAACCACCAGCTGAGAATGGAGACTTAGCAGATCCGTATTGGAAATCTAAAAAGAATACAAGGCCAGAAGGCAAATTCATTGGTTGTACTGATACAAATTCCTGTGCAGCAATTTGTCCAAATACTTTACGTACTAAGGGTAAAGCTACTCCAGCCCACTGTCCACCAACATTTACTGATGTTTGTGACTGAAAAGTACCCCCACCGCTTACACCACCACTAGTTTGTGATGATTCAACAACAAGTTGCTTAGCTTGGTTTTCAAGAATCATTCCCATATTATTTTTATGAGTTCCTGATAAACCTTCTAATAAACCTGTTTTTTCCCATTTGCTAGCTAATCTAGCAGCATCAGACTGTAATGACTGATATGGGTTTGCGCTTTCTAAAAGAGTATTTAAGCTCATTTTTTTAAAGTTTATAGGGTTAATTAAATTTTTAAATTAAACCAGCTAATTGTCTCATTCTGTCATAGACAGCATTTGATTCAATAATTGGTTTTTTAGCTTCAGTTATTGGTCCAGTTGTTTTAGAAGCACTACCTTGTGGTCTTGCTTTTGTTTCTGTTTTAGACACTAAGCCTTCGCTTAATGTTTCAAAAATAACTTTAGCCTCTTTTACTGTTGACGCTTTGTCAAATGCTTTAAGCACTTTAACTTTTTTGTCTTCAGTTAAGTTTTTAGACTTAAAGATTTTGTTAGTGTAAAGAAGTTTAGCATTTAAAAGGTTTACTTCATTCAATTCTTTTTTAAGCTCTTGGATTTCATCCATTGCTTCTTTGAATCTCATTTTTTCAGTCTCTTTTTCGATTTTAGTGTCATCTTTGTCACCATCTTCGTTTCCAGGACCTTTTTCACCTTTATCCATACGTTTTCTTTCTTCCATTTTGTCTTTGTCTTTGTCTCCATGAGCCATTTCGTCTATTTCAACATCAACATCAACAGAATCGTCCACTTCCATATCTTCCATGTCCATCTCTTCGAAATCTTCACCTCCCTCGATTGTACCATCAGATACCATATCTTTGATAACATCTTCGATGAATCCTTTTAGATCGTCTTCTGACATATCTTCAAGATCAATTTCTTCATCTTTCATGTCATCTTCCATATCTTCTTTTTCGTCCTTCATACCATCCAAGTAGCCTTCTTCTTCAGCATCAGTTCTAGCATCTTCCTTAACGTCTTCTTTGTCATCAGCGTGTGCCGCTTCTTCCATTTTATCGTCTTCGTCTTTTGCTTCTGATACTTTCATAGATTTAAGTTCTTTTTCGATGTCGTCTTTAGCGTCTTCGAATCCGTCCTTATAGCCTTCTTGTTCAGCATCTGTACGTTTGTCTTCATCTAAATCGAGTTCAGCAAGTAATTCGTCGAGGTTAATCTCGTCAAGCTCCTCTTTAGCTTCATCCATTTCTTCTTTCTCTTCTTTCATATCATCTTTAGAATCCATTTCTTCTTTAACGTCGTCTTCTTCATACTTATCGTATCCTTCGTCAACGTCTTCTTTGTCCATTTCTTCTAATTTTGCTGAAAGCATAGATTTCAAATGTGGAGTAAAAGCCTCCTCAAGAGCAAGTTTAGCATTTGCGATAGCTGTTTCCTTAACGGCTTTAGCATCAGCAATTGCTTCTTTTAACAAATCATCGTTTGCCATAATCTCAAAATTTAAGTTTGTGAAATACGATTATTCAGGAATCGTAATAGGGAATTATTAATTTACTCACACCATATAAGGGATGGTGTATTACGATTATACGTATATGTAGATTTGGGAAAAATTAAGAAATTGGACAACTTCCTTTTGAGCAAAGTATTTCATGTAATATTTTATTTACTTTACTATAATCATAAGTTATAATTTGTTGTCCTTCTTGTAATACAGACATAAATGAACCTGGGTTAGATGGTGTAGAAACAAAATCCCAACATAATAGTTCAAAATCATCTTGTACTTCCATTACACTACCATTTTGTTCCAGTGAACCCATACCTCTAGATGATACACCAACTGTAATACCATTTTTAATAAGTTCTTTTAGTATATTACCTGATGGGGTGGGTAAAATTTCTATTTTTCCCATTAATTGATCTCCGTCCCAACCATAGTCAGTTACAATATGAGATACATTTTTTAAATTAATTACAGTAGATTCAGGGTGATCAAGTTCGCCCATTGAGCGTCTTTCTTTTACTAATTGATCGTATTTTTCCATTTCACGATCCCATAACTCTTTTTTATAGTAACGTCCATTACCATTTTTAACCTCAGCAGTAGCAAGGATACCTTCAACCATTAAGTTTCCGTTTTCCCTATTTACATTTTCAGTTAATTGAGAAGGCGAAACTTTAATAGTATGTGTTTCTATTAATAGTTTCTTGCTCATATTATACGTTTACAGCGTAATCAGATGTTGATTGACCTACTTTTTTGGGATCTAATTCTTTTTTAGTAGCTCCTCTTGTTGGGTTGTTTTTTTCATTCCAACTAACAGCATCCATTTCATCAATTTCAGCAGCTTCGTCTACTACTTCAGTTTGTTGGTATTTCTTGCCAGCCATTTTTTCATACATTTTTTCCATCTTGCTCTTTCTTTTTTCTAAAAGCTTGATTTCTTTTTGCATGTCTTTCATTTTCTTTTTATCAACTAATTCTCTAAGATTTTCATCCTCATTAATAGAGCTTAATCTATCAATTTTTTCATCAATATGATTAGATAAAAATTCTAATTGAGCTTCCATTTTAGTAATTTCTCCTGCTTTTCCTATTTCAGCTAATCTTGTTTCAATAGATTCTTTTTTAGGTTTTTTACCCATTGCTTTTTTAATAGCTTTATCTCTAGCAGCTAAATAATCATCTGAATCTACATCTCCATCACCATCATGATCTTTTTTCTCTTCCATAGTATCAGAATATGAAACGGCAGTACCTTCATCTTCCATTTCATCCATTGGTAATGCTTTTTCTTCTTTTTCGGCCATCATGTCTCTGATAACTTGTCCAGATAAAGCAGCTAATGAATTTGGATTTCCAGATGTTACAACTCTACCAAATTCTTCGTTAATAACTTCTTTTCCACACCCACAATCTTTATCTTTACCCTCTTTAACTACTTGCATTTCAGCACTTCCGTCTTTTAGTTTTTTACTAAATCCACTTCCACCATAAGTTTCACCTGTATTTTCTTGTACAGCTGGTTCAGAGTAACCGACACCTTTTACTCCAAACTGACCATCTTTTACATAATGTAAAGGATCCTTAGCAAGATTTTTTACAGCTAATTCTTTAGCTTCATCTAATGTTAATTCACTATTGTAGTTTATTTCACACTGAATACCTGAAAGTAATTCCTGTGCGTTAACATTATTAACATTTTCTGCTTTATAATCGTAATTATGAGAATCTACATTTTCTACAGTTTTATCAACTTTTTTAGCTTCGGCTTTAATTTTTTCAACCTGCTCCTCTGTATTTTCTTTTTCCTCGTTATTTACAATAGGTTCTAATGAATTACCTTCAGCTAAAAAACTTTCAAATTTAGACCAAAATGGTTCTTTATTACTTGGTTCAAAAGTATTAATTGGCTGTGTAGTTATTACTTGACCTAATGCTTCGTTAATTACTTCTTTATCTTTCTTAGAAGCAAATTCCTGAGAAAGTTGGCTAAATAATTGTTCTGGTGTCTGTTTCATAATTTATTTTTCTAATAATGTTTCAATATCTTTAAAATAGTCGCCAATTAAATCTGTTCCTATAAATACTCCAAAACTTCCTGGGTTTTCTCTATAGTATTTTATAGTATTAATTTTGCCTTGACGCAATAATTTTTTTACATTTTCTAGTTTAGACTCAAGTTCGTCAAACGCTTCAATTCTTTCTTTTTGAAATTGTTCAACTTTGTTTTCTTGTTCTTTAACTAATCTATATTTCATGTTATACATATTAAAAGAGATTCTTAACTATCATTCCTGATCCTTTTTGTACATATGTACCATCTTTTGTTTTAGGAACTAATTTATATTTAAATTGTTTAGTATAAGCACTATTGCTAACACCATCTGGTCCTGCTTTAGGTCCAGGTCCTAAGCTAGCTCCTGGGTCATTACTACCCTCATCAACATTGGTTGTTGTTTTTAATGTTTTAGCTAAATTAAGGGCTTTTAAATATTTTTTATTTTTTTTACTTGGATTTTCCATCTTTTTAATGCGTGAAATTTCCTTAGTTATTTTGGATAGTGGAATTTTTTGTCCTTTAGGAATATTTAATCTTTTTCTTACTGTACCTTGTTTTAAATTACCTGCTTTTTTACCTTTAGCAGCCATTTTTTCATAGGTATCACCTTCACCTAATCCACCTGGTCCTTTTAATTTTTTATCATTTACATCTCTATCATACCCACAAGTACCTTCTCTTATAATAGTTGGGCCTGGGTCAGATGGTGTGTTTATAGCTTGAAAAGTATCTGTTGGTTGTACAGTAGTTTTACTACCATCAAAACCTATTACAGCTTGAGCAGGAACTCCATCTGTTATTACTGTAGTACCATATTTTATACCTTCTTTATTAATGACATGAACTAAATTCATGTCCTCATTTACTTTTTTATATCCTAATTTTTTATATGCCTTATCATTTGGTTTTTGTCCTTTTTTTCTAAAAGCATAAGGTGTTAAGTAAGCACCAGCTGCACCTGATGTAGATAATTCTTCTAATTCTTCATCAATTCTTGCTATAGCTTGTCTATATTGTTCGGGATAAAATTTTCTTAGGTGGGCTCTATACTTATTTAAAGCCACTTTAATATCTCTGGATACATCCTGGATATTTGAGTCATTTTTAGCTTCATCTGCTTTTAATAAATCTTTTAAAGCTTCATAAGCACTAGTTATTTTTCTTAACGACTCTTCAAAACTAGCTAATGGAATTGGTTTATGGCCAACTCCTCCAGTTTCTTTATTTATAGAGGTAGTTTTGTAATAAGTATCTAAATCAGAGCTAAAAAAATCATTTTCGACATCAATAGGACCATATAAATCCTCTAGACGTTTAAGTAATGAAGGAGGTACGTCTTTAGGTTTAAGAGTATTTTTTCTTTCCTGCTCTTTAAGTTTATACTTGAATGTCATTTGCTACTTGTATTTCGTTTACTAATTGATAATAACGTAACAAATCAACTAAATTACTATCACCAACTTTATCGGTTTTACTTAATTCAGTTAAAAATTTAGCTACTTCAGATATTTTAATTTGAGTAGCTCTATCTTTTACATTTTTATTTTCTGTTTCTAAAGTAGCTTTTAACTCGTTAATTTTAGTATTGTAGAAATTTCTTAAATCAGGAGTTGATTCTACTGAATTAATATATTCTTTAAGTACCTGTTTTTGATCGTTAGTTAAAACATCATACTTACTATTAAATTTTTCTAATAATACTTTATAAGTAAGTGTTCTAACATCTTTATCATATCCAGAAAATTCTTCTAAAACTGTTTGTTTTGCATCCTTTTGGATTTTCTTTTTAGTTAAATGTTCTAAAATGATGATTTTACTGTTATTAATTTGATCTAAATTAGGTTTATCATTATGGAAGCTTTCTATTAAAGTATAAACAGCTGCTATTTCTTTATAATTTGAAATTTTAGAACCAAAGAAAGATTCTAAATCATAATGCTTTTTAATTTCTTTAATTAAGTTATATTTTTGCTTCTTAATTGATTTTCTATTCAGTTTTATAGTAGATTCTAAAACGGTAGAAATCATTAAACCTGCTTGAGTATTATTCAAGGGTTTTGATTTCATAACAGACTCATATAACTTATATTCTCTACCTAAACTAGTTTTTACAAAGTAAGACTTTAAAATATTAATAGCAGGTGAGTCTACACCTTTTAGTGTATCTGCAGTGATTTGTCTAACTAATAGTTCGAATAAAATACCAGTATTTTTGTATTTCGAATGTTTTATTTTCATCAAAAAATATATTTATTTATAAATATTAAAAGGATCTTACTTCTTCAATTGTTTTTCATCTAATAACGAAGTATCGTCTTTATCTTCTTCAAATATTAATTTCTTTTTATTTAAAGATTTAAACATTTCCTTGTGTTTATTAAAAGTTAATTGAGCAGTTTCTAGAGCTAATGGACTTCCACCTTTAAAATTAGGTCTCATAGAATCCGAATCATTTTTATCTTTATTTTTCATACCTTTAACTCCTAATCTATCTTTTCCAAAATTACTATCTTGTTTATTTCTTTTAGTATTAGTAATTTGTGGTCTACCTAATTTAGGATCATCAGCAGCATATTTATCTGCATCTGGTACATTACCAGGATCAGTATACATTCTTCCCTTACCATATAATGAAGCCAAATCATGAGGTGTACCATAAGATTTACCTGTTTGAACTGGGTCATTACCTTCAGCTTCAATTTGAGCTAATCTAAATTTACGTTTAGCATCTTCTCTAGATAAATCTCTCATTTCTTCATATTGATCTTCACTAAGCTGGTAAACGTTATCATAAATCCAATCAGAAGATATCAATCCTTGACCTAACATTTCTCCTGCTAATTCTGTTTTTGCCTTAAGCAATTCTACTTTTTCTTGTTCTAGCACAATTGATGGGCTATTCATGTGTAAAGTAAAATTAGTTAATGTTTCATCTGTATACCCTTGAGTATATAAATGAACTAAAGCAATTTTATTTAATTCCGATAGTACAATTCTTTGTATTCTTTCAATTGTACGAGCAAATCTAATATCTTGAGCTGCTAATGTAGATTTACCTTCTACTCCTTCTTCATATCCTAAAAATGCTTTAGGAATTTTAAGTGCAGCAAATAATTTACCTCTTAAATACTCTACATCTTGGATACCATCATACTGTAGTCCAGGTGTTGTTTCAATTTTAGTAGTTTGATCATTTCCTCTTACAGGTATATAAAAGTCTTCCATCATGTTTTGCATGTTGTACTTTAAATTATATTCACCTGTTTTATTATCTTGGAATGGAGTTCTTTTTAAATTTGAAATAGTATTTTGCATAAACGCATCTATTTCATTTGGAGGAATAGAACCTACATTCATATAGAAAATACGTTTTTCTGGGGCACGAGCAATTCTATGTATTAACATTGCATCTTCCATTAACACATATTGTTTATACAATCTACGAGCTGGTTCAATGTATGCTCTACCATAAGGAAGATAATTAACATCAGAAATAAGTCTAAAATGAGCCATTTCATAATTGTCAAAGAATATGCCTGTTTCATTTTCTAATCCACCTGGTCTAGCTCCACCAATAGGATACATACCAGAACTAATATTATCTAAACCATCTGCTATATATCTAAATCTTACTTCCGCAGGGTTTTCTGGGTTAAAACCGTCTTGTCTTTCGATATGATAAGCTGTATAAGGTATAACATTGTAAACCCCAAATTTTTCTGCTATTTCTAATTTAAGGAAGAAATCACCATATTTACACATTTGACGTATCCACATCCAAAGATTAAATTCAATATTCAATACGTCATAGAATAAATTGTATAATATTTTTTGTATATCTTCATTAGCACTTCTAATTTGAAGTACTTCATCCATATCATTTTTTAATGTTGATTCATCAGCTAATACATCAAGAGCGGAAGCGACAATAGCATCTTGGTCCATTAAATCATATTCTGAGTACATATAAGGTCTCAGATATTGATAATTTATATTGAATTGAGCACCATAAAGGGAAGTAGGTGTAGATGAAAATATTCTATTATATCTATCCATTAGTGAATTAGTTTCTAATTCACCAGTAGCTTGGATTTTACCACTATCTATTACTTTTATTTGATTACCACCTACATTTCGGATAACTACGTCAGTAGAAAATAATCTTCTTAATCTTGAAAATATGCTTTTATCAGCCATAATCTGTTATTATTATTATAAATATTATTTAAAAAAGCCATCTAATGTCTTCTTGTTTATCTCCTGTTTTTATAGAATAAGGATTGTCAATTCTTGTAACTTTATTATAACCAGCATCATAAGGAGTTCTATTAACTTTCATTCCACTTAAAGCATTTTTAGTGGCTTCTAAACCTTGTTGTCTAAACTTAAGAGCTGTATCTCTTATGTACATTGCAATACCAAATGACATAACTAAATCATCATTATACCCGGATTGAGCTTCTGGTCTTCCGTTACGCCAAACAAATGTTTTCATTTCTTCAATTAATCTTTTAGATTGAATTGTTACACCTTTATCACTCAAATATTCCTGGAATTTACCTATTACCATAGGTCTAGTTCTTGATGACATAGTAAAACCAGGGACCATCCTTGAATGGTCTTGATATTTCTCAAAATACGAACGAGCATTTGCCTCTCCACTCTTTTGTGAATAGTAAAGATTAGGATAATTTCTATCTATAGCAACTTGTATAGTAGCCCAACCTATATTAGCATTTTCTATTACTAACATTGCTTCATTATATTCAGTGGCTATCCCAATTAATAAGTGACCATATTCTTTTGTCCCTAATTGTCCTTTATATTCTGCAACTTGTACATTATTAGATACATCTATAACATGGCATGCAGAATAATCTTTTCCATCACCCCTAGATACATCAGCTACAACAACATAATCCCTAGTATAATCAGGTGATTCCCAAACCCATAAATTTTGGTCAGCACCTCTTCTTTCCATTGGGTCTTTTATATAAGATTTTTCATAATATTCTATATATTCAGGATAAAAAACAATATCACCGGAAGTACTAAAATCACAATCACATTCTTGAGCCGCCATTCTAGGATCACCTAATAATTCATCTTGTCGTTTTCTCCAAGCTTCATCTCTTTCAGGATGTACATACCAGGGCAATTTAATAGGTAAAAAATCATTTTCCCTAGCTTCTGCTCTAGTCCAAGTTTGATGAAACCAATTTCCAGTACCATAAGGTGTACTTAATGCTATACAACCACCTCCAGTTGCTAATGTTTGTTGAGCTGAAGCCCATATTTCACCAATATTATCAATAAAAGCTGCCTCGTCAATTAGTAGCAAAGATACTGCTTCGGATCTACCTGCATCTGAACTTGCTGATGTGGCTTTAATTTGGGATCCATTTGAAAGACGAAGATTTAATTTATTATTTTCCGCAGCATCTACTTTAAGCCATGAAGGTAAATTTTCATACATAAATTTTACCTTTGTAACCATGTTTTTAGCTGTTTCCTGTTTTGTGGCTATACAAAGTATATTTTTATCTTTATAAAAAGTCATCATCCATAAAGAATATCCCGCTGATAGAGTAGATAATCCTAACTGTCTTGATTTTAAAACAATGTTATAAGGATTATCTTGAAATAATTTTAATACTTTTTCTTGAAATGGAAATAAATTAAATTGAATTCTACCTCTTTGTGGGTGTTGAATATAGCAATACTTGCGCATAAAATGGATTGGATCTTGTGCACATCTAAGATATTCTTGACGTATTACTTTTTTTATATCTGACATTACTTAATAATAAAAACAGTAGCAGCAATAGCAATAATACCTGCTCCCCCCATTAATTTGGTTTTTAGTTTTTGTTTTTTTAAATCAGTTTGAAGTCTTTTAGATAATTCTTGAGATAAAGCTAATTGGTCTGATTTTGTACTTAGGATAGAATTAAAGTTGTTAACTTGAAGTTCTAAATTATTAATAACACTATCTTTTAAAACAATTTTTTGTTCTAATAAATTTATCTTATCTGCCGTTAGTACTAATTCTTCTTTAGCACCATCACCTGTAATTAAATCTTTAATTACTAGTTTCGCTATTGGTTTTTGCAATTGAATCGAGGAGTTCACGGTATCGTTCTGTGAAAAACCTTTCAAGTTCATCATCATTAAAATCATCAACGGCATTAACTTTTGTACTAATTTCATATTTTAAATTATTTATTCTACTATTTTTTAGATTAATTTCTTTATCTAAGCCTTTAATTTGGGTATTTAATGTGTCTATTTTAAAAGTCAATTCGTCATTTATACCATGTAACGAATCGACTTTTTGTTCTAATGCTTCTATTTTAGCATTATATTCCTCAACATATCTTTCTCTGTCTGTAAATAGCAACCAAGCTACAATACAAATAAGAACAATAATTTTTAATATGTAAACAACCCTTTCTTTATAGCCCATTTTATTTATCTAAAATTTTATCTAATTCTTTTTTTAATTTAGTTTTAGATTTTAATTTTTTTAATAAATCTTCTTTTTCTTGCCCCTCAGCTTTAGAATATTTTTTAGCTAATGATTTCATCTCACGAGTTAATACAGCTAGCTCTTCAGCTGCTTTAGCTAAACTTTTATTCTTTTTAATTTCAGCATCAGATGGTTCTTTATCATCATCTTCTTTTAAATCTCTTTTAACAATAGCATCATATGCTTTAGCAACATCACCTTTATATAGTTGGTCTACTATTTTTTTACCTAATTTTTCTAACTGAGTATCGTCTAAGGAGTGTTTTTTACCAAATCCTTCTAAGTAAGACATACCAATATCTAAATAATCATAAAAGAAGTCTTCACCTTTTGGTGTTGCATCTTCTTCAATACCAGCTTCTTCTTTTTTCTTAATTACATCATCTAATTTAGCTTCATAATCTTCTAAAGCTTTGGTATCATCCATAATATCTTCAGATAATGTGGATAAAATTTCCTCTCTAATAAAGTTTTTTAACTCAGATTTTTTCATTGTAATAAGGGTTTTATTATAAATATGTTAAAGCCCTGTAATATTCAATATTTGTTGAATACGTTCATCTGTAGATCCAGATATTTTTTCAATAGATGGGCATCTATGTCCATATTTTTTAATAAGTGTAGTAATAGTAAAATCAATAATATCTCTATAATGTTCATCCGTTTCTCTTACCCCATTATCTTCAATAGGAATCCCATAAGGAGAAATGTAAAAAATGTGATCGTATTCTCTAATAAATTCTGACGCATAATCTTCAAAGTTTTCTTTATCTTGATAAGGAATTGATTTAGCATTCATAGTAAATGCCATAACATCTATTACAGTTCTATCTGTAATAATATCAGGTTGAATTAATTCAGCACAACGTTCTGCTAAAAATACAGTTTGACCTTTTAGTGTAGAATCAGTATTAAGTGGAATACCTTGCTCCATTAAAAATTTAGAACGTTCTGTTCTAAAAGCATAATCTTTAAATTGATTTGTTTCTTTTAAAGCATTAACTAGTGTAGTTTTACCTACACTCATTGTACCACATAATCCTATTTTCATAACTTAATTTCTATAATCTGATAGTTTAGATTTCATTGATTGATTTTTATAATAAGGTAAACCTTCCCTTTGACGTCTTCTATCTGTCCATTCTCCCTTTGAATATTTTATACCATAAATGTAATATTCAGCTTTTTTATTATTACCTTCAGGTATTAAAGCAGGTCCATCCCAATTATGAAATTTACCATCCCAAACATAAGCTATAGTGCCATCTACTTTTTTTAACCTTTTACTTTTTTCCCATTTTTCACTCATACTACTATTGTTTTATTCTTAAATATACGAACTTTTTTATTGTTTTCCAAAATTGCTTCCGCAACATAAGTACCTTGTGCACCACTCACCGTGATTCCTCTAGCGGAAAGTGCATCTCCAACGAAGTGAACGTTAGGATACTTGGTCAGGGCTAGATTGGAATAATCGACGAGTGGCTCAGGAGATAAATATTTTACTTCGGGAACATAAATACCCCAATCATCTTTAAGTGTTGGAAATACCTTTTTCATATCCTCAATAAATTCAAATACATACGTAAAATAGGGTTGCATTGCTTTAGCAATCTCGTGTAACCTATCTACTTTAACAGCTGATACTTCTACACCTTCTGATGTTGTTGATGGTTCTCTAGTTGGACTATAATATAATCCTGTACCATCTATTTGTAATTTTTTAACTACATCTCTGGACCATTCAAATGGTTTATCTATGCCTCTAACTTCCATTAGGATACCAAAATTGGTCATATCATTTCGGAATGCTTCATCTTTTTTAGCGTGACCATTATAACTGTGGTCTCCATATGTTTCTTCTACTGCTACATATGCTGCATTATTGTTAGTACAAAAGGAACGAAGTGATACTCCTTTATCCTCATATTTTCTATATAATTTAAAATCATAACTTACATCAATTAATTTTTGAAAATGTTTTTGTGGTGCTTCAAATCTAACACCTATTTGTACTGGTTTTGGTTCAGTTGGTAAATCATATTTTTCAGCTAATTGTTTACCAAAGTCAATACCTGATTTACCTACACCAAAAATAAGTTCATCATATTTCATTTCATCTACTGCTCCTATAGATACAATTTGATCTTCAAAGTCAATATCAGTTACTTTAGTTTCCCAAATAAATTCAACACCACCTTCAACTAAAAAGTCATACCAATTTTTACCTATTTCGTGTAGATAATCTGTACCAACGTGCCATACAGGAAATAAACGTAGACCAAAATATGGTTTAATAAAATCTGGTTCTGCAACTGGATTGGAACATTGTACTTCCTCTGGTTTAGGGTGGAAACGTTTAAAATTATCAATCACCTGATCAAATAATTCCATTGCTTTTTCTTCACCACAATATTTAGACAATTGCCCTCCAATTGAAGTATGATAAGTTAATTTACCATCAGACCAACCTCCTGCACCTAAAAAACCTGTCATTACCTCTTCATAGGGTCTTAAATATGGATCTTTACCCATATCAATAATAGTTATATTACCTTTAAACCCATTATCAACTAGCTTAGTAGCAGCATTTACATTTGCTACACCTGCTCCAATCATTACTATGTTTTTACTCATCTAGACTTATAATTTTAACGCGTTAATATACGAAACTTAAATGTGACCTCCAAACGGAGGCCACAGATCTCATTTTTACTTTTACTCTTGCGAGCGGATAGGCTATGAATCTATCCTATATGTTTTTAATTTAGCAATCGCAGCATGTACAATCACATGATGTTCCACAATTACATACTTTACAATTACATTTCATTTATTTTTATTTTTAAATCGGTCGTACCTTTTAATACACGGTGAATCTCACCTTTTGTTATAAATATTGTTTCTCCTTTTTTCATCGCTCTAGGTAGCATATTGTCTCGTTGAATACACCATCCTTTGCCTTCAAGGATTTCTATTTTTCTATCTTCATCATCTTGATGCCAAACCAATTCCATTGGATCTACATCTTTAGAGAAGGTTCTTATATTAGAACTATCTTTATATGGTTTCATACTACCAAAAAGTATTCATATTAGCACCTAACCCCAACTGAGAAGCATATCTAGGTAATCTACATGACCAATAACGGGCTGTTGTTCTATCTTTTGCCTGAGCACATCTATGACGAGCTGCAAATGCTTTTCTTGCTTTAGGGTTTCTAATTTTAGCTCTTAAACCACCTGAACCAAAAGTTACTTTTTTAATCCTTTTTGTTTTAGGATCTCTTACATATACATAATATGCTTTAGGTCCTCCTCTTTTAGGTTTTCCAATTGGTGGATCTTTTTTCTTTTTCTTAGCTTTTTTCTTTTCATTTAACATAGGTAAATCTAAAGGTACACTTTCACCTTCATATAAAGCAAATTCTCCTAAATGTGTTTTAATTAAGCCCTCATCTTCTTCACATAAATCTATTATATCTCTAGAATACATTTTTCTAGCTTCTCTAATTAAATTTAAATGAGCATCAGAACCAATTCTAAATACTGATTCAAATAAAGGGATATTTTTATCTAAATGGTATTGTAGATTTTCAGATAATAAAGATTTTACCTTTACTTTACCTTCAGTTAGTAAAGGACCTCTTATTTTTGTTTGGCACCCGCCACATCCACAATTACAGCTCATATTACATTATATCTTTATAAGGGATTTCAATTTTATTACCTGTTAATTTACCATCCCTATATAATAGATTTTCAGGTTGTACTATTGCTCTTAATCCTCCTGTTGCAGTTCTTGTTGAATCATGTCTAATATTCAAAACAGGTTCTAAATTAAATTCTTCAACATCACTTATATCCTCAATAATTTTAGAAACTTCAACTCTAATTGTATCTCCCTCTTCACTAAAATCTTTAGGACTGTATGTTTTATAAACTACTACAGCATCATCAGACCCAAATATTATAGAATCTTCATCCTTTGAAGGTAAATCAGTTACTATTACTCCTGATACTTTAGTATTTGTTTCCTCATTATACATAGTATTAATACCCTCTTTTGTATTTCCTAATTTACCAACAAAAGGTTTAAATACTAATTCAGGAGCAAAGTCTCCATTTTTAATCTTTTCTGATAGTTTATTTACTACGTCTTTATATCTTGAATCCGAACTTTCCCAAAATCCAGCATTATCTTTTTTTATTGAAATTGGATATTTTTTATCACCAATTAAAACAACATCTGCTTTTTTACCTGATGCTGTATCATATCCAACATCTAAAACATCTTTAATACCATTAGTAGAATAGTTTTTATTAGAACCTACAAATACTACATTTTTAGGACCATCTTCTAGGTATTTTTTTAATTCATTAACTAAAATATCCTCATTTTCCGTACCTGCAGATGCTCTACCTTGTACCCCAGTTGGTTTAATTAAAAATTTAGCTCCTTTATATTTTATCCCTCCTATAGAAGAACCTTTCATATTAGGATCATATTCAAAATCCTCAATAGCATCTATTTTTTGAGCATAATTAAATCTTTCTGCTCTGGGGACTAATAATTTATATGTAACAGATGATTGCCTTATAAAATCTTCATCCTTTAATGGAAATTCTTTTTTTAAGATTTCAATACCAGCTTCAGCATCAGTAGCTTCTTTTAAGCTAAATTTTTCATCAATTGCTTCACTAATTAAAGATTCAAGCAAAGCTACATCTGTAGGATTATCCATATCAGGATAACCTTTAGGAAATTTATAAGCGAATTTTGTAAAAAATTTATCGAATAATTCCATTATGCTTCTACATCTACGTTAACATCTACTTCATCCTCTACTTCAGGTGCTGCATCTTCTGTATCAGTTGCTTCACCTTCCATATCAGCACCACTAGCTGGTCCTACTCTTAGAAGTCTGTTAATCGCTAGAGCGCATCTTTCTTCCTCGTCGAGGTTTAATAGATAATATTTTTTTCCTGATACTTGTCCTATCCAACTTTTAATTGTGTACATTAAAAGAAAGTTTTCACCATTTAATAAGTTAATTCTAAATGTTGTAGGTCTAGGAGCAACCCAATCTACTGATTCTATAAATGAATCAAATTCACTTGTTAGTAAATTAACAATAATATCTTTTAAAGCAGGAAACTTTTGAATTTCAGGATAAGCAAGAGCAGCATCATCTGCTTTTACAGTATCAGCGTAGACTTGTTTTGCAAGTATCTGTATTTTTTCTCTTAATTCTGCTGCTGTCATTATTTTTCATTTTGTTTTGACAAATAAGCTGCTACAGCCATTTTTCTTTTTTTATCTGCAGATTTACCTTTAAATTGAGGTGCTTTAGATTTTTTAAAATCATCTACAAAATCATCTACTTTATGTCTTTTTGTAAGCTTTTCTTTTACAATTTTAGATATTCTATCAGCCTGATTTTTATGAGCTTTAGAAGATCCTTTTAAAGCTTTTTCTATTTTTTTTAAATCTTTTTTATCTGATTTACTTAATTCTTTTTCATCTATAGTACCTGATGTGCGTCCTCTAGCTTTATAAAAGTCACCTTGTGCTTGACCTTCTCGATCTAACCCGGTCATTACATGGTCAACTATATCTTTTAAACCTTCTACTGAAATATCTACTGGGGTATAATTTCCATCTGTAATATAAGAATCCCTTCCAACAACGCCTGAGTAGCCTTGTTCTCTCATTCCTGCTTTAATAGCTTCTTTTTGATCGATTCTATAACCACCCATTCTACTAATCATGAATTGATCATTATCTTTGTTATATTGAATTATTACTGATTGAGGATATGGACCATCTCCTCTACTTACCATATATCCTTCAAATCCAGGTTTTCTACCATCTGCGCTACGTTCTGTTACATCATATCCTTTTTTAGCAAAGTAATCAAATAATTGACCACCATCCATTTCTTCGTTTAATGATTCATTCATATCATAATCACGAAGTTGTTTAGCAATTTTATACATACGGTCTTCAATTTTATTTAATTCATCACCATATCTATCTGCAATTGGCCCTCCTTCTGGTTCAGCTTCTTGCTCCATATCTCTAAATAATTGCTCTCTTTCTTTTTTTAAATCAGCTAACATTCCTCTTAAGGTTAAAGCTTCATCATAATCAATTTCATTTATAGGAGTTGAAATATAATCCCCATGTTTATGTTTAGCAACACCAACTACTTTTTTAATCATAGATTTTAGTTGGTCTTTATCTATACCTAATTTTTTAACAGCTTTTACTAATGGTTCTAAACCAGCGGCTCCGCCTTCATCTTTTAATGTTGATTTAATTGCTTTTTCAGCATCAAGTCTTTTTTCTTGATCTATTTCATTAACTACATCAATATCCACTTCAACTTCTTCTGCTCCATCAATCATAGCATCTATTTTAGCTACCATTTCTTCACCATCTAAATAATCAAAAGCACTATCTAACATAGCATTTGCTTGGATTATTTTTTTCTGCCACCATTGTGGAAAATCTACTTCGCCTTCACCATCATATTTATCTACTGCTCTATAAAGCATTTGTATCATTTGGCCCGCTCTAGCTAATTCTTTTTTAAGCATATGTGGTTCATTATCTGTATGCCCTACGTCTAAATCATCCATAGACATCATATGACCTTCATTTACAAATACATCACCATCATCATCAATTTCAAATCCTTTTTCTTCCAATCTATCAATAAAGCTACCTAAAGTAACATCATATCTGTTAGCTGAGTAAACATTACTAAAAGCCCCATAAGCATCTAATCTTGATAATTCATTAGGAAAATATTGTCTAACAATTTCTCTAGCATCTTCACCTGCCTGCTCAATATTATCGGCAGCATCTCTAAGATCTTGAACTGCCATTTCAATATCATTTTCATCATATTGTTCATTAACTTTACCTTTAGATAAATCTTTTGGTTTATCATGAACATAACCCATTTTATCCATTTTTACATGGTCCTCATATTTTTCGGCTTTATAACCTTTCCCTGTTTTAGGATCATACATCATGTGAGGTTCAAAATCACTATTTTCTTCTAAACCTCTCATTTCAAGTTCGTCTTCTCTACCTAGTGCTTTATCTTCTTCACCATAATCAGCTCTACCAGAAAATCCAGTATCTACTGTTTTTGTAACATCGGTACTAGCATTAGGAACAGATGGTGTAGTTTCTTCGTGTTGCAAAGATTTTTTGATTAATTCTTTTAAATTATCTAAATTCATATCTTCAATTTTCTTTTTTGCCTGTTTAGTAGCTATACCATACATAACTTTTTCCGCATCCTTACCATACTTTTGAACTAACGTACGTTTATTGGACATTAAGCCTTTGACTGCTTGTTTTCTTACGTCTAGTTCTCTTTCTGTAAGTTTGCGTTCATTTAACATATTAATCAGTATTTCTACCTACTACAAATTCTCTTGTAAAATAAGTAATTGTGTTACCGATTTGATCTGTTAAAGTTTGGTTACCTAATGCTTCAGAAGCTTTCATAGCTGCTTCTAATGAATCTTGAACTAATTCCTCTGTAGGGGATAAACCAACTTCTATATCAGCTTTTACTGATCTTTTTTTAATATTTATTTCATCACCTTCAGCATCTACATTTACATCATCTTCTACGTCAACATCAACGTCTGCTTTTACTTCATCTTCAACATCTACGTCAACATCCTCTTCTTGTTCTGATAAGAATTCAATAATGTCTTCTCTAATTTTATCTTTAAGTTCAGATACTTTCATTTTCTTTAATGCATCTTCCACATCTTCTTTAGCATCTTCAAATCCATCCTTATATCCTTCTTGTTCAGCATCAGTTCTAGCATCTTCATTAATAGCATATGCTGCTGTAGATTGGCCTACTTTTTTAGGATCTCTTTCTCCTACTGCTTTATTTCTAGTTGGGTTATTTTTTTCATTCCAAGATACTTCATCCATTTCTTTTACAAGACCTTCTCCATATGCTGCTCTGATAGCGCCACATACTTTTTTAGCGCCTTCAACACCATATTTACCTTCATTATCCGAAAGGCATTGGTCAAAAGGATAGGATCCTTCTTGGATTTTAGTATATGCTTCCTGGATAGTTTCTTTTATGTCTCTTTTATCCATTTTGAAGCCTTTTTTTCCAACACCGTGTTCTTTTTTAAAGTAGCCTTTACCTACTTCATCGATGTCTTCTTTTTTTTCAGTCACTTCTTGTGATTCTGAAATTGTTTGTGTGCTTTCTCCGTGGATTTTACCACTTTTAAGATAAGCTTGATAGTCAAAGTTGTCCATTATAATATATTTTTATTTATAAATATTAGTTTTTTCCTCTAGAATTACCTCTTGATATATTATTATTACTAGATCTTGAATTACTGCTGGGAGCCGTCCTTATATTTGAGGAAGGTACATAACTTGGTCTAGAATTATTATTTATTCTTGGTCTAGAATTGTTATTTATTCTTGGTTTATTAATCCTAATTGTATTATTATTTATACTTGGTCTAGAGCTATTATTAATATTAGGTATATTAATGGGTTTATTGACATTTATTCTAGGTTTATTTCTATTTACTGTTAATCTATTAGATATTACATTAGAATTTCTATTTGAATTAGTGGTTAAAGCCCCTCTTCTACTTGCATTATATACCACATTATACCCTGAATTGTTAAATGGTCCTTGATACCAATTATTCCATGGTCTGTATGGTTTGTTCCATCCATAATAATAAGGTCTATTCCAATTATACCAATTACTCCAGCCCCAAGTATGATGAAATGGGTAATTAAAGGCCCAATCATTCCAAAACCAATTACTATGAAAATATACATCAAATCTATTATACGGTCTCCAAATGCCTTCTAATCTTGGATTATTCCAATACCAAGAATAAGGTTGTTGCATTGCATATTGAGCAAAATCATATCTAAAGTTGAAGTCAGTTCTAAGTTTCCATCTTAAATCAGAAACACTATTAACAGTATCAATTTGAATGTTTGGGGAACTGTAAATAGAATCTATTTGGGCAGCGTGATTTAATGTTGTGTATTGCCATTGGACACCACAACTAGTAAGAAGTAGTATTAATAATGAATATATTAACTTCATTTATTTCTTCTTTTTAAATTCGGATTTCTTTGTATTTTTTACAAATTGTTTTCCTTTTTTACTACCACGTACTTTTTTAGCTACAGTAGCTTTACGCTCAGCTTTAGTAAGTGATTGTGCTTTTTTACGAGGTAAACATCTAGTTGTTGGTTTATCTTTTTTCATTGTACCACATTTACCAGCAATGTTACCTGATGTATTTATTCTTACCCAATCCTCTTTTTTAAACCAATCACGTAATGATTCAGCTACGGCTAATTTATAGGCAGAACCAAATGGGGCAGATTTACCTTTATGTTTTTTCTGTGCTTCGGGATCTATATTTTCTCCTATTTCGTTTAGTGCCATTATTTTTTCTTTTTCTTTTTCTTACCACTCATTTGACCTTTACAAACCTTTACAGCACGACCAGATAAATAAGCCGAGGATTTTTCACCTGCAGCCATTCTTCGTTTACGGTAAGCTTCACCTTTAGGACAAAGTTTTTCATTTAATTGCTTACCTAATTCTTTTATTTCTTTTAATTCTTCCTTAATTTCTTCGTTAGTAAATTCTGGGTTATTTTCCTTAATAAAACGAAGTGTTTCTTTAACTGCTTCTCTTTCGGTCATAGATTTTAATAAATCCATAGCTTTATTATATGCAATATCAATATTACCAGATGCTTCTATATCATCTATATCTCGTTGAGTTACTTTAGATTTTTGTCTAGGAGCCATAAAACCTGTACCTTTAATAGTAGAACCTGCTTTAGGATCTGATCCTGAAAATTCATCCCCCCTAAGTTCAGCGTCTGTATAACCGTATTTACTACCATATAATGCTTCAGTTAACGCACTATAATCAATCATATCTTTAATCAAATCTAAATGATTTTTTAGATATTTTAATTCTGAAGCAGGAATGTTTAAATCACGAGATAAATTAATAATACGGTCAGCTGCTTCTCTAGCTTTATCATAATCCTCTGGTTCACCCTCTTTATCTTTTATTACTTGTTTTTCAATTCCAAATAAAACATCATGTTGATAAAGCCATTCACCTAAATCTAATTCATCTGGTTGTCCAAATTCACCTGATTTTAATCTATCTCTTAATGATTCAGCAGCTGGGCAAACATCAAAATGTTTGTCTTGATATCCTTTGTACATATAACTTGCTTCCTCTAATTTACCTCTTGAAATACTTGAAGATTTAACAATACGAACTACCTCTCCTCTATCATCATCATCAACGGCAAATACTTCATATTCACCAAATTTTTTACCATGCATTTCATTACCAAAATTAGCTAAATCTTGTTGAGAACCCATTACATCAATTCTATCAAAGGGTTCTTCTCTAACATTAAATCTTAAATCCGGGTGTTTACTTGATAGCTTACTAGCTAAATCTTCTAGGTACTTTTTATTTTCACCTACTACGTTTTTATCAGATTCCTGTTCAGCTCCCGTTTTAGGATCATCACCACCTTTAGTAATATTTAAAGAACCACCTATATCTTGCTGATCAACAGCATCATCTTCTTGGTCAATTTCTAATTCACCCAAATAACGTTTTTTATTCCATTCATGTAAGTCAAATCCCTCTTGCTTATCTTCTGATTGGGGATTTTGTTTCCATTTATAAACGTCAAAATTATCTCTCATGGTAGTATTTTATTATAAATATTAGTCTTTTTTTACCTTTAAATTTTCTAGATGATTAACAACTTCATTTACATATTCATCTACTTTATTAGCATCTAATTTACCATCCCACTTTTCAACAACGCCATCCTCTGATACAAAAGAATCATTTGATTCATTAATTTGTTCAATAACAAAACTTTTAAAATCTTGAATTCTTTTATCTATAATTTTATTATTAATTTCATTGTAATAGTCTTCGTATTTACCCTCCGCTTTTAACTTATCCTCAAATTTAGCATGACAATTAAGACAGTGTTTATGAATATTATAATAAGGTTTATCTACACGTTTCATTAATTTTCTACACTTTGGACAAAATAATGGCATAGTATGTGCTTTTTTGGCCTTATCTAGTTTAGTAATATTTTGTTTTATTCCGTTTTTTATTGTCCAATTACGGCCGTCAGCTTCCCATATGTCACCCTCACTATAAAATTCTTGTTTGTTGGTAAAACCAACGCTAGAACGTGTTTTTTCGCCATGTTTACCCTGCATTAAGTTTCTTAATCGTTGAACATCTTTTTCAACAAATTGTTTTTTTAATACTGTTTCTTTACTCATAAACCTAATTTTTTAAGATCACCTAATACTTGACCTATATTTTTATACACTATACCAGTACCACCTGCTGCATTCCATCTTCCAATTGTGTCTTCTCTATCATCAATTAAAATATCTGTTTTAGATAATTCTGGTTTTATTTCGTGTTTTTCTTTTGCTCTTTTAAAGTTGATACGAGGTTTTCCTCCTAAAATATCACTATGATTTCTAACCCAAAGTATTTTACCTAAATAAGATTGTTTTTTAGATGAGGGGGATGTTAATAATTCATAATTATATTTTTTAACTGCGTTTACTAATGCCGCAGCACCAGGCATTGGTTTAATTCCTACCCAAAAACTAATTTTATTATCTTCATCTATTAAATTCCAAAATGCTTTTTTACCATATTTAGCTTCAAATTCCCCAGGTTCCATACCTGATATATCTTTAAAGCGTTGATCAAAATCAGCTAACACCCCATCCATATCAAGATAAACTTTATAATCACTTACTTGTTCCTCCATACCCTTAGCTAATTCTAAAGCATATGCATTTAAACCAAATGGATCCTTTTTTCTTTTTTCAGTAATTAATTGTTTAATAGATTCTTCCAATTTATTACCTGTAAGAGAATCAGTCCAACTTCTAAACATTATATTACCAGTTTCATATGCTTCTCTTTCTAATTGTTCTAAATAATCATCATCATTTACATCAGTTGTATTAATATTACTTAATCTATCTTCCATGTTTTGATGCACATGAATTAATTCATGGGCATAAGATCGTAAAATATCTTTAGGATGCCTACTGTAAGTATAAAGTACTATTAAATTAGTTGCAGGTGCATAATACGCTGTTTTACCAAATAAATCTTCTCCATTTTCATAATCATCATGAATCATTTGTATTTTAGGTAATGGCTCCAAATTTAAACCATTATCCATCATATGTTGAGTTAATGAAGCAATATGAGGAGCAAAATCAAATTGGCTTGAATCTATAGACTCATTTGTTTTTTGTTTTTTAAGACGTTGTGTTTTAGCTTTAGATGCTTCTTTACGTTTAGTAATATACTTAAACCCAGATTGTAATTTCTTTTTCTTAGCTGGGTCTTTAGTTCTGCCTAAGGCTGCTCTTACTCTTTGATGTATTAAATTAATAATTTGAGATTGACGAGCATGCGATTTAGCTTTAAAGGATTTTTTATTTAAAGTATCTACAATGTCCTGTCTAGTAGAAAATTTAATACCCACTGTATCTTTTGGGTCTTCATCAGTGTATAATCTACGACCTGATTTTTTAGGTTTTTTACCTGTACCTTTTTTAGGATCCTTTTTCTTTTTTCTACCTTCAGCTAATTTATCCGAAATCATTTGATAAACTTGTTCTACTTCTTCATCACTTAATTCATCAGGTAAATAACGTCTTAATTTTTCAGAACTAATTTTACCAGCTTGTCTAGCAGCCGTACCAGATACACCTCCTTGTGTAACTATTGTACGTAAATTTAAATTAGGGTATTTATCTAAAGATTTAGTTCTAGCAGATATATCTTTAAAATCATCATCATTTCCTTCTCTAGCTCCAATTATAAATAAAACTTCTTCTTCGGGATGATTTTTAGCATAATCATAAGTTGCCTTAATAGGAGGAGTACTACTATATTGAATATTAATATTAGCAGATACTGGTAGGTATTGTTTATAAATATCCCAAATTTGAATTGCTTCTTCAGGTGTAACTCCATCTCTTTCTTTACCACCTATATTAATAATAAATTCATCTATATCAGGGTTATCTTCTATTGCTTTTTTAACTACAGCAAAATGTCCTTTAGTAGGTGGTTTAAAACCACCACCGTATACTGCTACTACCTTTTTTTTTTCTTGCTCCAAAATATTTTTAACTGTAATATAATTATTTGGATCTTTAACCTCGCCTAAAACGTCTTTAATAAAAAATAAATGTACATCATTTTCTATATGGTAAGCCCAGTATATGTCTTTATCTTCATTATAAGCAAAATCATAAATAGTATCTTCAGCTGGTCCTAATTGATCCGATGGCCAATTTACTTTTTTTGTAAATTCATCTGCTTGCATGAACTTATTATCATATTCATCTACTATACCTGCCATTTCAGTAGCATCATAACATACATTTCTTTGAAAATAAGGATCATCTAAACCTGTAACACAGTTACCGGCATAATTATATTCTTCGGGTAATAACCCTTTTATTATTTCCTTTACTAATGAATTCATTTAGATAAGAATTGTTTTAATTTAGATTGTGCTTCTTCTTTAGATACAGAACCATCTATAATATCTTTAGCACCATCATCACTTAATAATGCTTGAACATCTTTATTTAATTCTGCTTTTTGTTTATCACTTCTAGCTTGTTGAGCTGGGGTTTTGGGTTTAGTACCTGTTGGTTTAAATGGGTCAAGATATTTTTTAATTACATCTTCTACATCTTTTAACTTTTCGTCTTCTAATGTATTAGCAACAGAAACAAAATCGTCTCCAAACATATCCTTATAAGGTGCCCAATTTTTAGTTACTGATAGCCAAGTACTCATTACAATAGCGGGTGCTAAACTTCTATCTTTACCATCTGATTTTTCAAATCTATCTTGGTTTTGTCTTAATGAACGTTCTAAATCAGTATAAACATAAAGCATAAATACATCATATCCTGCTTCTTCTAATTCATCTTTTAATTTAGTTGTTGTTTTAACTGAAGCTGCTGTTCCATCTAATATAAATGATTGTTTACCATCAATTACATTTTGTAATTCACCTTTGAATTCTTTATTAGCAGCTGCCATTTGTTTAGCTTGCTCACTTCTTTCTTCAGGTGTAGCGTTTTTTAAATCTAAACTAACATTAGCCTGTTTTAATTTTTCAATAAAAATATTATCTACATTTAATACTTTTAAACCTCCTAAATCTAAACCACGTAAGATAAATCCCTTACCTGCTCCAGGTGCTCCTGCTAATATAATGGCTTTAGGTTCGCCTTGTGCTTCTTTTAATAATTGCATTAAACTTATCATACTCTTGGGATTCCAAACATTGTTTTTCTATACTTTTTACTACCTAAAATTCTATCGTAAGTACCATCATCATATACTTTTATTTCTTTACCCTTTAAAGCTTTACGAATAGTTTCTTCATCAGTAACTTGTACTACTCCTGCTTTACGTAAAATACCTTCAATAGCACCT
>CAACVD010000009.1_pt1 | contig 37669 bp, 64 predicted proteins | sample 2381771 | NCBI WGS metagenome assembly CAACVD01 (sample SAMEA5211965, study PRJEB30684) | marine metagenome | biome: Marine; feature: Epipelagic; material: Water | collected 2015-10-15 | depth 15 m
GGTATTGGTAAGACTACACTTGCAAAAGTATTGCTAAATGAATTGCAAGTACAAGAATATGATTTACTAGAAATTAATGCTAGTAGAACAAACAGTGTAGAAGATGTCCGTGATAAGATTGTAAACTTTGTACAAATGATTCCATTTGGTGATTTCAAAGTTGTACTATTAGATGAGGCAGATTACTTGTCGCCAAATGCACAAGCGGCATTGCGTGGTGTGATGGAAGAATATCATACTACAAGTAGATTTATTTTAACATGCAACTATCCTAACAGAATTATTCCTGCTATACACAGTAGATGTCAAGGCTTTCATATTACAAACGTTGATCAAACAGAATTTACTGCACGTATTGCAACAATATTACTAGAAGAAGGTGTTGAGCCTGACTTAGATATATTAGATACATTTGTAAAAGCAACATATCCTGATATGCGTAAATGTATTAATATGTGTCAAATGAATAGTACAACAGGTAAACTTACTCCGCCAGTAAAAGGTGATACAGGCGAAAGTGATTACAAAGTTGATATGGTTGAACTATTCAAAGCAGGTAAAATTACAGAAGCACGTAAACTAATTTGTACACAGGCAAGGCCTGAAGAGATGGAAGATATCTTCCGTTGGATGTATGATAACTTGGATGTGTTTACAAAAGACGATGATAAACAAGACCAAGCAATTTTAATAATAAAACAAGGATTAGTAGATCATTCATTTGTCGCTGATCCGGAAATAAACATGAGTGCTACACTTGTGAAGTTGGCACGTTTAACCAAGGAGTAAAATGCCAGGACCAGAAATAAACCGCAATTATGACTCTGTGAGTGATCCAGAAGCGGCGGGAAAAAGACAAACTGAATTAGACGAAATGATTAAAGAATTTTTAGCCAAAGGCGGAAAGATTGAAAAAATTCCAACAGGCATGACAGGCGAAGAATACAAAGACTATAAAAAAGGCATTAGTAAAAAAAAGAAAAAATCTACAAAGCGTAAGTAAATGAAGATACGATACTACCATAATATTAATGGTTGGCGTTGGTTAGGGTTTATATTAGCAATGATCAGTGCTTTCCTTTTAAGCGGAGGAAACCCTAGTGTACAATGGATGGGTTGGGCAGTTGCGACAGTGAGTTGTTCAATGTGGATCTACTTTGGTGTCAAAGATGGTGATACTCCTAGAGCATTAATGGAAGGTATGTATTTGTTACTTGCAATTAGAGGAGTATATAATTGGGTGCTTTAAATGGATAATATTACTAGATTTCATCAAGGTATATATTTAGAAAAACTTTTTCCTACAGTAATTGGTATCGCTGATTGTCCTTTTATTAACGATATACAAGATCCTTATAAAAAAATATTATACACAATACCTAGTGATGATGATTCTGAATTAAAATATTATCAAATTCACACAGATGAAAGATTTAATCAACTTACAGAGTGGATAACAAATAGAGTGCAAGACTATGCTAACGAACACAATTTTCCAGGACAGTATCAACCTTTTGAATCTTGGTGTATAGACTATAAAGCAGGAAGTTACAATCCTGCACATATGCATACTGGCAGTACAATTAGCACAAGTTTTTATTTAGAAGGTTATACATCTGATGTACCTATTTCGTTTAGAGGACCATATTTTAATGACATGAATAACCCATTAAAAATTACTCCAAAGCAAAACGGTGAAGCAAACCACTTTAATGAATTTACATCGCCTTCGCATTGGTACTATCCATTGTCAGGAAGACTGCTCATATTTAGAAGTTTTACTGAGCATGAAGTAGATAAAAAAGTAAATAACGATAACAGAATTGTTATATCAATGAATTTTAAAGAGAAATAATATGGCACACGTAGTAGACAGTAAATGTATAAATTGTAAACACACAACCTGTGTTGATGTATGCCCTGTAGATTGTTTTTACGAGGGCGAAAATATGTTAGTAATTAATCCGGATGAATGTATTGACTGTGGAGTATGTGTTCCGGAATGTCCTGAAGAAGCCATTTGGCAAACTGATGATGAAGAAGATCCATGGTTTAAACACAACCTTTATTTCAGCACCGAAGGTAACTGGCCTAATATCGTTGACGCTAAAGAACCTATGCCTGAGTATGAAAAGTATAGTGGGCAGTCGGACAAAACTAAACTTTTCAAAAAATTACCCTACAAGGAAATTTAATCTTCGCCGTAGATATCTAATACTTCTTTAACTGCTTCATGCCTTTCTACATCTCCTGTTCCAAAAGTACAAACACCAATATGATTTAGATCATCTTTGGATTCGACTTTATGTGTAAAGTCTAGTAGTCCATTCGATTTCATTCTATCTGCTTGTTGCAAATCTCCTGTTACTACCATTCTACTTCCTTCACCTATTCTAGTAAGTAACATTTTCATTTGACTTGGTGTTGCATTTTGCATTTCATCTGCTATAATAAACGCTTTCTTAAAAGTTCTACCACGCATAAAAGCCAACGGTGAAATTTCAATCACCCCCTCTTGTAGCATTCCGCTAACTTCTTTTTGATAGTAGTATTCATTGAAAACATCAAATATAGGTTTAGTCCATGGCTCCATTTTTTGTTCAAGTGTTCCTGGTAAAAAGCCGTGTTGCTCGTCCACGCTTACAGCGGGTCTTGTCACCACAATCTTATCTACGTTTCCTTCTTGAAACTGTTTGATAGCCATTTGTACACCTATTAGAGTCTTACCAGTACCTGCTGGCCCAATAGCAAAAACTATGTGCTTTTTGTAGTCTTTTAGTGTCTCTAGGTAAGTCTCTTGGCTAAGGTTCCGTGGAAGAACCTCTACTTGTCGTCTTTTGTTAGGGATTGGATTAATATATGTTATATTACCCATTTGCGAACGCTCCCTATTGCGTTCTTTGCGTTTTGCTCTTGACAAATCGTCCTCCTTTTTAATAATTAGAACTTTGTCCGACTGCAAAAGTATTTAAGGCATACAGCAAATTATAAACCAATATGTTTATTTTTTGAACATTCTCTTAATTCGATAAATAATAGTGGAGACTAAAGTATGTATGATATTGTAAAAATTATTGAAAATGTAAAGACCATATATGAGTCTAATACGCATATGCGTGTTTTAAAGGACTTTGAGCGTGTAATAGACGAACTAGACATGTATGTGTTTGAAAACTGGAAAAAAGGCGAACTTATTTCAGGACCTAATGTAAGTAGACACACTGTAGAGTGTAGTTTTATGTGGCCTAGAGAGCAAATGCCTAACCCACAAGCAGGACGCAGACTACTAGATTATGGTTGTAAAGTATCATACAAAAAAGACTTTTTAGCAACACCTCGTAAAATTGAATCACCAGATGATTACAGGCCAGGTACTAAAAAAGGAAAAATAGATCAGCATCCTATTTGGATTGTTAGCATTAGTATGCCTAAACAACTTATGTTCGATATGTACAAAGGTTACATGAGAGAAGTTGATGAATACGTAATGGCAGGACTTGAGCAAACTGATACTCAACCTGACATTATACCAGATGCAGATGCAGACGCAGATATAGGAGTTGGTAATGAGTCTACAATCTAAAGATTTAAAAGACTTTGTAAACGAAATTATTGCTATTGATTCATACAAATCAAAAATGGGTCAAGACAAAGAAATAGCAGTATTAGCATTTGAAGTTCAATCACAAGAGCCAGCAAAAGATTTAATGAACTTTATTGAAAAAGGATATGATTTTGTTCTTGATGCAGACATAAGCACAGGAGAAAATCGCAAAGGCAAGTATGATGTTTTTGTTGAAGTTGAAAGAAACAGACACTTACCTAAAAACATAGGACTTATTTTAGATGACGTTTCACATCTTGCAGATATTAAAGATTGGAAATATAGATATTATAAGAATATTGAAAGCAAACCTTTTACAGTAGAAAATGCAGAAAATGATATTCCACTAGATGGTGGTGCATACGAAAGTATGGTAAACGAGTACAACCAAGTTGAATTAGATAGATTCTTTAACAAAGGCGTAACAGAACAACGTTATGTAAAAGAAAACATAATTGAATTTGGTAGACATGCTTCAGGCAAGATTAGAATGGAAGTAGTAGAAACTGGCTCTACAGAAGAACTACTTACAAAATATGCTGGAGCAATTAGTTTGGACGAAAATTCAATGTCAGAAGTACTGTTCTTAACAAAGTTTTTAGGTAACTATAATATACAAAAAATTGGTGAAAACTTGTTCTTTACAAATAGTAACAGAACAAAAGTAATGAAAAGGATATAGAATATGGCTAGTGAAAACTACGACAAGTGTTTGGAGACAATTTTACATCACGAAGGTGGTTATGTAAATCATCCAAAAGATCCAGGCGGAGAAACAAACTTAGGTGTTACCAAAAGAGTTTATGAAGCATGGGTAATGGAAAACGACTTAAATCAAAAAGATATGAAAGATCTTAAAGTAGATGATGTTGCTCCAATTTATAGAAAAAACTATTGGGATCGCATTAAAGGTGATCAATTACCAAGTGGTTTAGATTTATGTGTTTTTGATTTTGGTGTTAATGCAGGTACAGGTCGTTCTGCAAAATACTTACAAACACTAATAGGCACAGTTGCTGATGGTGGTATTGGTCCTAATACACTTAAATGCTTAGATGAATATGTAAGCAAACATGGTGTAGAAGATACAATCAAAAATTTCCAAGAAGCACGTCAAAAGTATTATGAAAGTTTATCTACTTTTGATACGTTTGGAAAAGGTTGGACTAGAAGAAATACCGAAACAACAGAACTTGCTCTAAGCATGGCATGATAAAGTACTGCCAAAATTGTGGAAGACCGCACGAAGGCGTATTAACAGAAACGTTCACGGACGGGGATAACAAACCATTAGAAATAGTGGTTTGTAGTTACCCTAGATATTTAGAAGATAAAGAAGATGAGCAAAGTAATTAAAGCAATAGCAGAACACTTAGGCGTAGATGAGTCTAAAGTTGTGCCAACAGCACACCTAATAGATGATTTAGATGCTGACGAATTTGATATTGTAGAAATGACAGTTGCTATATCAAAAGCAACAGGTGTAACAATTTCAGAAGAAGACGAAGCCAACGTACAAACTGTTGGTGATTTTATTAAACTGGTGGAAAAGGAAAATGTTTAGTTCAATTAAAATTGCATTAATAGTAATGATGATGGCAGGTGCAGGCGGCGGATACATTTATGTAAAAAACCTAAAAGCAGATCTTGCTACAAGTGAAGCAAACAATGCAAAATTAGAACAGTCAGTTAACGACCAAAAGGCAGTTATTGAACAACAAAGAGAAGATTTTACTGCTATACTCGAAGCGAATAAAGAACTGCAAGAGAAGAATGCAGTTTTGGCAAAAGAATTTAAAGCACTAGACGAACGCTTTAATAAAATCAACGGCAAGGGCGAAGTAAGAGATATTGGTAAACTTGCTGAAGAAAGAGCAAGTTCAGTTGAGCGTGTTGTTAACAGTGCTTCTAAAAAGGCAATGCGTTGTGTAGAAATTGCAATGGGATCGCCACTAACAGAAAAGGAAATTAATGCAACTAAGAAATCACAGATTAATTCTGAATGTCCTAGTTTAGCAAATCCAAATTATGTCGATTATTAAAAACACATTTATTATTATTCTATTAGGGGTATTTCTATCAAGTTGTACTTCTGTGAGACAACTAGACATCTTCAAAACTGAAGTTGAAAGAGCACCATTGAATCTCCCTAATCCTGAGACTCCAAAATTAGAGGATATCAAATGGGTTATCATTACCAGTGAAAACGCAGATGAAGTATTTGCAAAACTAAAAGAACAAGGAAAAGATCCTGTGTTGTTTGGTTTAAGTGACGAAGACTATGAATTACTTGCAAAAAACTTTGCTCAAATACGTGCATACATGATTAAGCAAGGTGCTACGTTAGATCAATACCGTAAATACTACGAAAGCGAAGAGTCTAAACCAACCAAGCCTGAATAAATACTCATATAACAAAAGGAACAAGTTATGTGGGAAATGATACAACAAATGGCCGGCGATAGATTGTGGATTTATACTGCAATCGCAGGATCTATATTGAGTGCAGGATTTTTGTTCTGGTTTAAAGATACAAGAATTGCCATATGGGGTGTACAAAAGTTTGATCATTTTTTAGAGTATCTTGCTGTACGTTGGGGCTGGACTTGGTTTCAGAATGATCCGAATGCTTGGCGTGTAAAATATCCCAAAATAACTTCTAAGATTGATGAGTTAGAAAATCGTATAAAAAATTTAGAGACAAAGAAGTAAATGAGCGAAATTAAAAAAGACACTAGTAAGCCAGGAGCAGAGGAGACTAAGAAAGTGGCAGATGTAACGAAGAAAGTAAATGTAGAACTAGAAGTAGACACTTCAGTAAAAGACTTAGGACCAAATCCTTATGCCAAATTAATACACTTGGCAAGAGCGGTTGATGCTTGGAGAATTTTTCCAAGACTGTTCTTAACAGTTTACATTGTATTATTATACAAATGTGTTATTTGGTATATGGATTTAGCGGCACCTACAATGGAACAATCAGGTTTAATTAGTATTGTAGTCGGTGCTGGAGCGGCTTGGTTTGGATTGTATACAGGTTCAAAATCTAAACAAGACAAATAACACTTGACAGATATCTGATTCTGTCATATAATTAATACTATGGACTACTATGACACTTTAGGTATCTCTCGTGGCGCTTCAGCCACTGAAATTAAAAAAGCATACAAAAAACAAAGTATGCAACATCACCCTGATCGTACGGGTGGTGATGATTCCAAGTTCAAAGAAATAAACGAAGCATATCAAATATTAAAAGATCCACAAAAGAAAGCCATGTATGATCAGTATGGAACGGCTGATCCACAACAACAAGGTTTCAATTACACTGGAAATATGGCAGATATAAACGAAGTATTTTCACAAATGTTTGGACAAGACGCTGGCCCCTTTGGCGACATGTTTGGACAACAAACAAGAAGACAACAACGCAACAAAACACTAAACATAAATTATGAAATTACTTTAGAAGAAGCATATAAGGGCAAAAGTATTGTATTCGAAGTGCCATTACCTAGTGGTAGAAAACAAACAATAGATACTAGAATGCCTCCTGGTATTGAAAATGGACAATCTATTAAATTACGTGGTTTAGGTGACGATAGTATCAAAGGCGTACCGCCAGGCGATTTAACAGTTACAGCAAAAATTAAAAGAGATCCAAGATTTAATAGAGATGGTTGTGACTTATACAAAACTATTTCAGTAACTGTATATGAACTCATACTAGGTTGTAAAGTAGAAATTGACCATTTTGACAAAGGATTTGTATTAAATATACCTGCAGGAACACAACCTGAAACTACTTTTAGTATGAAGGGTTTAGGTATGCCAATAGTGAACGCCCCTGGTATTGGAACGTTATACATAAAAGTAAAGGGAACTGTTCCAAAGAATATAAATGAACATCATAAAGACCTGATTGAACGAGCAAGGGTCTTGACAAAAACTAGAAAGGAAGTATAGTATATAATATGTTAGAGATTGTAAAATACCCAGCAGAAATTTTAGACAAATCAATGCCAGCATTTGATTTTAACAATCCAATTATGGATCCAAAAGAACTTAAAGAAAAAATGTTAGAAGCACAATTTGCAAACAATGGTGTAGGGTTAAGTGCATGTCAAGTAGGCATTGAGACTGCGGCATTCACAATGGGTAGTGAAGCATATAAAGACAAAGCACAAATTTTTATTAATCCAACAGTATTAGATGCTAGTACAGATTTAGTTTTAGATGTAGAAGGTTGTTTAAGTTTTCCTGGAGTATTTGTAAAAATTAAAAGACCAAGTTGGATAGTTGCAGAGTTTTGGGACGAAAACGGAGAAAAACAAGTAGGTAGAATAGAAGGTTATGACGCTAGATGCTATTTGCATGAATGCGATCATTTAAACGGTATTGTTTTTAAAGACAGAGTATCTCATCTTAAATGGGGAATGGCTACAAAACGTGCCCAAAAAAATATTAAAAAAGGAATAGTTAATGCTTGAACCTAATGAACAATTAGAAGGTATTTTTGAAGAAGCAATCAAGTTGGCACAAACTGCTAAACATGAATATGTTACCATTGAACATTTTGCGATGGCATTAGTATGTGATAAACAGTTTGAACAAACACTTACAGAATTTGGTGCTGACACAGTAAAGATTAAAAAAGATCTTACAGATTTTATTGGAGACAAACTTACAGATATTGTTGATCCTAATTTCAAAGGCAGACCTAAAAAAACACAAGCAATGGAAAGAATGCTTAACAGAGCATTTACACAAACACTGTTTAGTGGTAGAACTACTATTGATCCTATTGATGTGTTTTTAAGTATGCTCAAAGAAAAGAAAAGTTTTAGTGCGTTCTGTATGCGGAAGCATGGTATTGATTCTGAAAAGTTTAGTAACTTTATTGAAGCAGAACAAATTGTTGGTGAAGCGGCAAGTGAACAATATAGCAGTTCACAATTAGAAAAAATTATTAGTTCATTCTGTGATAACCTTTCTGTTAAAGCAAAACGTGGTAAGATTGATCCAGTGATTGGTCGTGCTAACGAAATTGAAGAAACTGTGCTTATACTTGCACGTAGACAAAAAGCAAATGTAATGTTGGTAGGTGATCCTGGCGTAGGTAAAACTGCTATTGCTGAAGGACTTGCTGTTGAAATAGCAAATGATAATGTACCTGAGTTTATTAAAGGTAGCACAGTTTATTCTTTAGATATTGGTGCTTTGGTTGCAGGTAGCAAGTATAGAGGCGACTTTGAAGAACGTCTAAAGATGGTTATTCATGCATTAGAGAAAAAAGACAAAGCAATTTTGTTTATTGATGAAGCACACATGATGAGTGGTGCTGGTGCAGGTGGAAGTGGCCAATCAAATGATATGGCAAACATGCTTAAACCTGCTTTAGGTAAAGGAACAATTAAAGTTGTAGCAAGTACAACGTGGGAAGAATATAGAAAACACTTTGAAAAAGATCGTGCATTAATGCGTAGGTTCCAACGTGTAACTGTTGATGAACCTAGTGCAGAAGTTACAATAGATATTTTACATGGACTTAAAAAGTATTATGAAGAACATCACGGTGTAACAATTACAGACAAAGCAATTGACGATGCAGTTATGTATTCAGAGAAATATATGGCAGATAAAAAATTACCAGACAAGGCAATTGATATTATTGATCGTGCTGGTGCTAGATTTAAAGTCAAAGACGAAGCAAATGGTATAGTAGATCATGATCAAGTTGTTTTTGAAGTAAGTAAAATGACTAATCTTCCATTAGAGCAGATTGCGGCTAAAGAAACAGAAACACTTAAAGATCTTGAAGGTGGTATGAAAACTAAAGTATACGGACAAGATGAAGCAATTGATGGCTTGTTAGATAAAATCTTTATTGCACAAGCAGGACTAAAAAGTCTTAACAAACCAGTTGGTTCGTTTTTGTTTGTAGGGCCTACAGGTTGTGGTAAGACAGAAACAGCAAAAGTATTGGCTAGCGAAATGGGTGTTGAACTAGTACGTTTTGATATGAGTGAATATCAAGAAAGACATTCTGTTGCTAAATTTATTGGTGCGCCTCCAGGATATGTTGGCTTTGAAGAAGATGCAGGACAACTTATTACAAAACTACAAGAGCATCCAAACTGTATTTTACTACTAGATGAAATTGAAAAAGCACACAAAGATGTTACAAATGTGTTACTAGGACTTATGGATCATGGTTTTGTTACAGGGTCAAATGGCAAAAAAGCAGATGCAAGAAATGCTATTGTTATTATGACAAGTAACTTAGGCGCTAGAGAGATGGAGAAAAACGGCATAGGATTTGGTGACATGGATCGTTCAGGAGAAGATGACAATGCTGTTACTGACTTTTTTGCTCCTGAATTTAGAAATAGATTAGATGGTATCATTAAGTTTGATAGACTTGAAAAATCGACTATGATGCTTATTGTTGACAAATTTATTAAAGAAGTAAATGATATGTTAGCAGACAAAGGTATATTAATTGAACTTACACAAACAGTTAAAGACTTCCTTGTTAAAAAAGGATTCAACAAAAAAATGGGTGCGAGACCACTTCAGCGTGTAATTGACAATGAAATTAAGAAGCCTATGAGTAAAGAAGTTTTATTTGGCAAACTTGTTAATGGCGGACACGTTACTGTAGACTTAGACGGCGAGAACATTAAACTAGACATAAAAGAATTTATGCCTACGAAAGAGAAGGATGCCGAAGTTGATAACGCAACACACCAGTAAATTATTTTTTAATAAGTTCAAATACAAAGCAGTTGTAAAAACTCCAAGGACAAGTTATCTAAGATACGCAAGTAGATCTGAAATAGAAAAACTTTTTAGTGCTGAAAGATTAGAAGAATGGTCAGGTATAGCAAATCCTAATCACTCATACCATTATGCTAACATGAATCTCGACTTACATGAAGGTCGCTACAAAGCAAACAAAGAAGTTTGGGAAAATAGATTTACATTGTATAAACTATACAACTGGATCACAACAAACTACAATAAAGATAGCAAAATACGTAACGAAGGCAATAAACTTGCTTTTTATACAAACGACGAAAGTCTATGGTTAGATTTAACAAATACATTTAAAAATGAAATAAATGAAATTGTTTGGCCAAAGAATGAAGCACACAGTAAGTTCTTTGATGAAAATCCAACAACAATTATTTGCAAAAAATTACCATACGACAAATATAGATACAAAATTAATTTACGTGGTAAAGTTGTACAACAAGCAGGATTTAGTGAATGGATAAGCAACTACAACGGTGAATTAAAAGCATCAGGCAATTTAACAAATAGTATTAGACGTGGATATTTGTATTCAGATGGAAAGTTTTTATACAGTACAAATTCAGAAATGATGCTATTATTACAAATGTACTTAGGCGACGCAATTAGAAACATACAAGAATATATAACGGAGGCTGAACTAGATGAACAACACACTAATTAAAGAACTAATCAAACGTAAAGTAATTAATCACGGTACTACTATTAATGCTACTGTCAAAGCAAATGGCATAGGCGGTCAAGTAGTAATTGTTGATAAAGATGTCAACGTGTCAACTGCAAACGAAAACGGTATAGTTGCATGGGAACAAGATTATGCTGGTAGACACCACGAATACAACGTTAAATTAAATGATGTACGTGATGTTGAAGGTATGGATATTGCTCGTATTGCAAAAGCCTATAAGATAAAAATTACATAAATAACTGTATGCCAGCGAATAGTACAACATTACAATTTATAGATCAAGACGGGACTGCAATAACTCCTGTAGCACAAACACCTGAAGCAGACAGTACACAAACTGTACTTACAACTGATAAAGTTAAAGGTGACGGATACTACAAAGGAGGAGATGGATTGCACACTGTCCATTATGCTATTACAGATTTTTCAGGCACGGTCAAAATGCAGGCTTCGTTAGCCACTTCGCCTGCGGGATCTGACTGGTTTGACATAGCAGGAACAACATATACAACAGGTTCAGACACTGACACAGATTTTGTTGCTAATTTTACAGGTAACTTTATTTGGTTAAGAGCAGTTGCAACATATACAAACGGACGTATAAATTCAATTAAGGTAAACTACTAATGAACGAACATTTTATCAGATTTATTTTTAATGAAGATCAGGGTGATGCATTTCTAAAAGTATTTGCAGGAGCAATGGCATCAACTGTAAACGAAAGTTTGAATGAAAGCAATGACGGAGAAATAATGTTTGAATCATATACTACTGAAGGTATGCATGTATATGAAGTAGCATTAAACAAAGACTTAGACGATGCTACAGCAGAAGAAATGGCTAACACAGTTGCGAAAGCCATTACAAAAGATTTTGATATCGAAGTAAGCGGTGGCGACGACTCTAGTCGCTAATTTTAAGATAATTCACTAAAGTGTCATTACAATTATAAAACTTGCTATGACCATGGCGTTTTACTTTGAATGTAATGTTATATTCGTTGCCTTCACGTAGTTTTGGAATAGCACCCCATTCAGTAATACCTTTTTGCGAAAAGTGTGAGATCAAATTACCACTACTAATAAAAGTATACACATGGAAGTCACGTGTCCTAATATAACGTGCTTCATGCAGTATTGCACGAGTATTCATTTTAGTTCCAAGAGTACCAAGATGTTGTGATTCGCTCACTTCCTCTATAAAAAGGTCTCTTGCCATTTCTTGTTCATAAAGTGCAGGCAACGGAGCAACGAACCCAAGATCTTTGCGTTCGACCATTTCTTTAGTTACAATTTTATAAATCCGTTCTACAAAATCACTTGCAGTATCTGATAGCACTTTGAAAACCAATCCTTGATAATGATTATAGATATCTTCAACCATATCATTACACTTTGGATCAATTACAAGTTGATCTTTGTCAAACAACTCTTTTAGAATCTGTTTGTTACTTTTGGTTGTAATTTGTTCCAAAGGACCATCTTCTGTGTTTTTATATTCATACACATTTTCTTTATTGTATTGATTACCGGCTTTACGATAAACTTGGACAGCCAGATTGATAGCATCTTTGATTGGTACTTGTTTATGCATTTTGGATTTCCTTTTATCTAACTATGTACACAGTATAGTTGGTTTTACCACATTTGTCAACCACTTTGTTATCTATTTTGGTAAAATAAGTACTTGCTTTTTACAACGATTTGTTGTATTATGTATATATTATGTTTAATTTAATTAGACACTTTTTTAATAATCATAACAAGGAGAAACAAATGGCTAGATCAAAACAATTCGTTGTATATACTAGAGAGTTTCAAAAAGGAAACGTAAATTCAAAAATTGGCGTATTCGTTGAAGAAGCAAACAAGTACATGGTAAACGGTTCTGTTAACGGTGGAGCAATTAAATTTGCAAACTTAAAAATGTCAAGACCAACTGCTACTAGAAAATTAGTAGATGCTGGTTATGATTTCAACGTAAGAGTACTAGGTACATCAAACCTACAAGGTGCTATGGCGATGAAAGAACAGTTAGTAAGTTTACTTTCTAACACAAACAAAACTGTAATCAATACAGTTGCCGCATAAATCGGATAAACAGAGTGGCGTTTCGACGCCACTTTGGCTAAACAAAGTCTTTACAAACATCTTATAATATTGTATTATATACAAGTGAAGTGAAAAATTGGTTTTCACTAGACAATAGGAGAAAATAATGTCAAACACAATTCAATCTAAAGTACTTACTGCCCTTTCATCAGGACAGGAACTTACTGCAAAGCAGATCAAAGCACGTTTTGGTGCAGGTAATCCTGCGGCAGTAATCCAGGCGCTAAGGTTTTCAGGATATCCTGTGTACCTTAACACGCACACTGATACAAAAGGCAGAACAACAAACAAATATCGTTTGGGTACTGCAAGCCGTAAAGTAATTGCGGCAGGTTACAAAGCACTTGCTTCAAACGTAGCCTAATTAAAAAAGTGAAAGAAGACCCCTTCGGGGGTCTTTTTTTATACCTACAAATTCAAGGAGACATACATGGCCCAATACAGAGAAGAACTTCCAAAAACAATAGCAGTCACTTGTACAGACAACGATCAAGTTGTTGAAGCAGATCTTTACGCTTACCATGAAGGTAAACATATGGACGTAATCCTTAATACAGTGCGTATACGCTTGGTTTGGCAAGGACGCTTTTATGTAGGTAATATGACTGGCTATGAATTTACCGCACCAGAGCCTAGAAAAGTGGTGTTCAAACAACATCGGTAAAAGGACCAATCTGTAATAAATACTCACATAGGAGAGTATATTATGGATTTCAGAGAACTAATTAATAAAATAGATGCAGTGAATGCAGAGGCTAAAAAAGAGCCAGAAAGGCTATCTTTTGATGATGCTATTAATCATGTAAAAGATATCACATTTACACCACCAACACAAAGCGGAATAAAGTTTAGCAGTGCTAACAATATGAAGTTTAAAGGCAAAGATGTAAATGATCCTAAAACAAAACTTGCTCTATTCCAAGACGAACTTAAAAACTCTCCAGCAAGATTACTAGGTGAAATTGCATCAAGAATTAAACCTTCAAGTGATGCACAAATGGACCTAAGCGGACACGTAGGTATGTTAGGTGAAAAACTTGCACAAGGCAATATGATGCTTTCGCAGTTAAGTAAGCCAGAACAAAAATTAGCCATTGAAGTTATTAAACAAGCATTAAGAAGTATGGAACTTGAAAGAGATCCAGATGCTGACATCGAATACAAAGACGATGATGAGCCTGATGCAAAAGAAATGGAATCTACAGAAGCACCAGTTGAAGAAGACGAGTTTGACAGAGACAGTGTAACTTATGACGAAGTACTTCCGTATGTGAAAACTGTATACAAAGAATTAATGCAAGATATCAAAGATTCAGAGGATGAAGTTAAAGACGCAAGAGCAAGAGGCGATAAAGAAGACGACGGTGGAGATATTGATATGATATTGCCATATCTAAGAGATATGAAAGATATGGAAGAATATGTGAGAGATATTATAAACAATCCAGGTATGGATATTGAAACGGTTATTGACTACATGATGCCAGCCGGCATGGACACATCTCCAAGAGAAGAACTAATGGGAAGATTTAAAAAGGCAGTATCAAAGGATCCTAAACTTGCTAAAAGATTATTCAAAGATCCTGAACTAGACTTTCATACAAATCAGGAAGAAGGTATTGCTAATGAAGAAAATTGGTTCCAAGGATTAAGTGATGTTACACTACATGGTGATGATTTTTATGAAACATTTGGTTGGATTGAAGAAAATGATGAACATGTTGAAGAAGCAGAATATCAAGGACGCAATGTAAAACTTAATAAACCAATGCGTGGTGATGTTAAAAAGTTTAAAGTTTATGTTAAAAATCCAAAAGGTAACGTTGTAAAAGTTAACTTTGGTGATCCTACAATGAGAATTAAAAAATCTAATCCTGCTAGACGTAGAAGTTTCCGTGCTAGACATAATTGTGATTCACCAGGTCCAAAACATAAAGCACGTTATTGGTCATGTAAGAAATGGTAATCACAAATGTTATTAAAAGAACTGTTTACTCCAGAAGAAAATAATAAACCACAATACGATTTAATTGATGATCTAACTTTTTTCATCGACAACGATGACGAACTTCACAAAGAATTTTTTCTACCAGCAGTACACGATCTTAAAAGAAAAAATATAATTGAAAAAGATTCAGTTGAAGAAGTTGCACCCTATTTTGAAAAAATGGTAACAGCAGGTTGCATGAAATACAATGAAACTTACGGAACCCCTGGTAAAACAGAAGAAGTATACACAAAAAAATTAATGGCTAGTATTTGTAACAAACTAGCAGAAAAGCATTTATCATATATCAAAGACGGCGCATACGATCCTAAGGAGGCATAATGCTACTCAACGAACTGCTTGAAGCACCATCAAAGAAGACAGCAGTAGTTGCTTGGGGAAGAATGAATCCGCCAACTATTGGTCACCAAAAAGTTATAGATGTTGTAAATCAACATGCACAAAAGTTTATGGGTGATCCTATTTTGTTTTTAACTAAAACACAAAAACCTAAAACAGATCCATTATCATTCGCAGAAAAATTACATTTTGCTCAAGAGATGTTTAATATACCTGTGGATAGAAATACAAATGTAAAAACAATTATTCAAATGTTTGAAATGTTACAAGGCAAAGGATATGATAATGTTATCGTAGTTGCTGGTAGTGATAGAGTACAACAGTATCAAGATTTAATTGACAAGTACAATAACAAGCCAGATCAAAAAGGTAATATTCCTTTTAAATTTGCAAATGCAAAAGTTGTAAGCAGTGGAGAACGTGATCCTGATGCTGAAGGTGTTGCTGGTATGAGTGCTAGTAAGTTAAGACAGTTTGCCGCAAATGACGACTTTGATAGTTTTGCACAAGGTGTATCAGGAGGCGAAACACTTGCAAAACAAATGTTTGCTAGAGTACGCAAAGGAATGGGTCTTGAAGTAAATGAGATAATGGGGTTTGCAACTAGAACTCCAAAAAGAAACACTGTTAAAAGACGTCCACCTGAACCAGAAGAATTAAGTGTTGCAGATAAACTTAAAAAACGTAGAGCGTTAGCAAGTAAAATTGGCGTAGATAAAGCATTTAAAAAAGATGCAATAAAAAGTACAGAAGCCGCTGGTGTTGGTATTATAACAAAACAAAACACCACAAAAGATGTAAACAAAGGCACTCTACGCAAAATGATGAAAAGTTTAAAATTAATATAATGACCTTAGACGAATTAAAAAAGTTAGCAGGGGTTGACATAGTACGTCATGATAATGTACAATCGTTAGAAAATATGTCACACACTGCACAGGCATTAAAAGATAAAGAGCGTAAACTAGGTGTTAAACCAGGAGACCCAGAATGGTTTAAATTATGGTTTTCAAGACCATATATGACTGGTGCAGGCTTTAAAGGATTTAGAGGACGTAAAAAATGAGATTAGTTGAATTAGCAAATAAAACTAAAAACGAAATATTCATTGATATGGATGGCGTTCTTGTTGACTTCTTTGATGCATGGGCAAAATTAATGGGCAAGAAAAACTTTCGCGATATCAAAGATATCGATAAAGGCCTACAAGCAATTAGAGATAAAGACGACTTTTGGTTGAAGTTAAGACCAACTCCTAACGCAGGAAAACTATTGGCTTTGGTTCGCAAACTTAAAGGAAGTTATACAATTTTAAGTTCGCCACTGGCAGACGATCCTAGATCAGAACCACATAAACGTATGTGGGTAGAAAAGAATCTCAAACAGTTTCCACCTAAAGCAGTAATCATCACAGGAAACAAAGCCAAGTACGCACAGCAAAGTGATGGTACTCCCAACATACTAATAGATGACTTTGGACAAAACATTGATAAATGGAATGCCGCAGGTGGTATTGGTGTTAAACACAAAGATCATAAATTTGAAAGAACATTTCAAACGTTAATGAATCATCTTAATAAAGATGAAAAAGTAAAAGAACGTGAACTTACTAAAGGCGAAGAAAAAGAAAAAGAACGTATCGTAAAAGGTATGAAGAAAAATAAGAAAGATTTTAAGAAACGCTACGGTGATGATGCTGAAGCAGTCATGTATGCAACAGCAACTAAAATGGCTAAAGAAAATTATACTCGTAAAGAATTACCACAAATTAAAAACAAACATCTTGAAAATATAGAACATGACATTATATTTTTAAAAATAAACGAAGTTATAACAGTTCAGAAAGAACGCATAATAGAAAATTTTAAACGTCAAGTAGATAGATTATTAGAAGGAAAATATGCTCCGATTGTAGTAGATTGTGATAACAGGATTGTTAATGGACATCACAGATACGATGCTGTAAGACTTTTAGGAGAAAAAACTATTCCTGTTGCACGTATTCCATATACATTAGAATACATAATAGAAAACTTTGCTGACGGTAAAGTAAAAGGCAAAAGTAGACCAGGGAGAGTAAAACGTTCAGGTGCAAGTTGCAGTGGCAGTGTATCTGAGTTACGTAAAAAAGCAAAAAATGCTAGTGGTGAAAGAGCAAAAATGTATCACTGGTGTGCAAACATGAAAAGCGGTAGGAATAAATAACAATATGCGTTTAAAAGATATTACAGAAGCAAAAAAGAAACCAGAACCAAACAAGCCACGTGATCCTAACTGGCGTGATATGGAAGCACTACGCAAAAGCGGTGCCGCTGGAACGCATAAAGACAAAACAAAAACTATTCCACGCAAAGAAAAACACAAGCAATTATCTCTAGAAGATAGGCTACAGCAGTATATGAAAGAAACTGCAACAGCAGGTGCTACAAGTTCAGGTAATATTGCCACTGTAGCAAGTCCACATCTTGCTATAGGAGATAAAAAAACACGCAAAAAGTACGGTTTAATGGGAGGATTACCTAATCCACCTAAAGCAAAAGCACAAAAACCCACAGACAATGCCTTAAATATGAAGGGCACTTCTATCTTTGGCGGACCCCTCAAACGCTAAATACTACTATAATAAATTAATTATAGGAGCAATCAATGGCAAACGAAGACAAATACGATGAGCCAGCATCAAGTTACGAAGCAGAAATGTTAGATAATCAGATTGCGTTTATCAAATACGCGGCTGATGAAATTAAAGATGCTGTACATGATGGTGGAATATTCCCTGAATGGTTTCAAAACAAATTAAGTGGTGTTCATGATAAAATGAAATCACTCCATGCATACATGGAAGGTGAACGTCAACAAGAAAAAGAAAAAGCAAGAATGATTGCTATGAAAGATGTCAAAGATGAATATTTTGATAGTCTTGAACAAAAATTAAGTTCAGTAGGTGAAGAAATTACTGAAGAACAATTTGACGAAGCGGCTGGTGAAAAAGATGCTTGTTATCATAAAGTAAAAAGCAGATACAAAGTTTGGCCAAGTGCATATGCATCAGGTGCGTTAGTACAATGTAGAAAAGTTGGTGCAAAAAATTGGGGAAACAAAAAGTAAGTAATGCGTATTTTAGAAGTCACTGAAGGAACACGCTGTTGGAAAGGTTACGAAAAGAAGGGCATGAAAACCATGTTCGGAAAACGTGTACCCAACTGTGTTAAGAAAGAAGATGTTGACTTCTGTGTTAATTGCGGAGAATTAGTATTTTCTGAATCTTTAGATGAAAATTTAAAGAAATGGTTTAAAGACAAATGGGTACGCTTTGGACCAGATGGAAAAATTCGTGGCGATTGTGCAAGAGGATCTAGTAGTGAAGGCAAACCTAAATGCTTACCAAGATCAAAAGCACATTCACTAGGTAAAAAAGGACGCAAATCTGCGGCAAGTAGAAAACGTAGAGAAGATCCTAATAAAAATAGACGAGGCAAAGCAAAGAACGTTGCCACTAAAAAGAAATGAGGTACTATGAGATTGTTAGTGAAACCTGGAGCAAGAAACATAAAAAGTCGATCGACTGTTCAAATCCCAAAGGTTTCTCACAAAAGGCTCATTGTGCAGGACGTAAAAAAAGACAGGGAGGGGGGAACACTAAATCCAAAAGTGTCTCTTAAATAACTATGGCAGATTTACAAAAGATATTAAACAAGTTTACAGACCTAGGTATTGAAAATAAAGGTCTAACAGTAGACGATCCTATGCAACAAGGCAAAGCATTAAAGGAACAATACGGTGCATCTAATCAAAGCACTGACGCAACTAGTCATGCAAAAATGGTTGCTGAAAGCGTAAGTGGTAAACATATACCGGGTGTTTCAGATGTTAGTTCAAGTGATATGGCGGCACTTGCAGGTGTATCAACTTCTAATAAGCCTGTACAAGCACCACAGTTACAAGTTGCTCCTAGAGAAACATATTCAGACAAATGGCACGAAGTAGATAGTAGATTATCTAGTATAGAAAACAAATTAAACAAAGTGTTTGAAGCAATTCAGTTTATATCCGAAGGTATGAGTAAAGAAGAATATCAAGCAAAAAGAAAAGCATTACAAGATATACAACTAGATCCTGAAACAAACAAGGATCCTAAACTTAAAAAAGAGTTAATACGAAGGAAGTTTGAATTAGAAAAAGATTATAAAGCAGGTAAAATGACAACTGAAGATTCTTTGAAAAAAGGATTTGCAAGTTTTTTAAAAGAACTGGAGAATAATTAATGAATACAAGTACATGTGAAAATTGTAAATGCGACAGTCACTGTTACAAAGAATGTACATCATGTGCAAATGATGTTTGTGTAACTTGCAAATGTGATAATTGCCGAGATGAAAATTAAAGAAGTAACAGATTATTTTTATGGACTAGATCCAGCACATATGTCATATAGACACAAAATAGGTGACATATATGGAAAGAAGAATTTAAAAGTACCACATGCAAAGTTGCATGTGAAAAACAAAAAGAAAAAACAAAAGAGATAGCGTATGGCCTTTTTAGTACATAATTTACCACCTATGGAAGTATATGTAAAAAAAGAATATCTATACGATCATCAAAAAGGACATGGAGAACTTACTCCTGGTGTCTGGATTTCAATTAGAAGTATAATGGGCAAAGCATTATACATAGAAACATTGCTTACAGAATACGGAGCATTGTACGACAAACTTCCTATATCAGCGTTTGTATGGAAAGAAGATTATGACAAAGATAATCAACTGCCTTTAGATACACTGCAAATATGGGATTGTTTTGATTATGATATTACACTAATTAAAAAGCCTTTATTATGTGATTGTGAATTTTTTGGCAAAGACAGAAAGATGCACAAAGGTGAATATATGTTTACACTTGACACTTGTCATTCACAACACTCAACCCTTGATATTAATTTTAGTGAACACGATCCAGAACATAAATCATTTAACTTTATAAAATTAGATAATGGGCAATTTGCGGCACAACCTAACAACAGGGTTATATTTACTGACCAAAGTTTAGTACATCCAGAACGTAAAATGCCTGACTTTAAAGTTTGCACACAAAACTACACAGTCGAAAACAATCCTAAATGGTCAGTTGGTCATACAGACGAATGGCAATACAAAACAAAAGACGAAGAGGAAAATCCTGTTGGCTAAAGATAAAATTAAGATTAAAAGAACAATAGAATATAACGGACCAAACAAAAGAGATTACTTTTTAGTAGATCTGTTTAAAAAATTACAACCTACTGTAGGTTGTGAGGTTGGAGTTCGTAACGGTAGAACAACTTTTAAACTGTTAGAGTCATTTCCAAACTTAAAAATGTTTGCTATTGATTTTGATATCAAACTATTCTATAAAGATTCAGTTATATTAAAGTATGGTCCAAGACTAAAAGCAATACAAGGACCTAGTCATGAAGTGCATAATCAAGTAGAAGATGGCAGTTTAGACTTTGTTTTCATTGACGCAAGTCATGACTATAGTAGTGTTAAAGGAGATATAGAATACTACACGCCTAAATTAAAACCAAATGGCTGGTTATGTGGACATGATATGGATTTCCCAGGAGTCAATCAAGCAGTAAATGAACTACTGCCAAACGATCATCATATTGGTCCAAATAACGTTTGGTTTAAATGTTTAGATAATTCTGTGCCAATTCCGTTCAAAGTACTTGACATCTAGCATAAATCTATATATAATATAACTCAAATAACAAAGGAGTTTCACATGAGTGATAAAGTATTCGGTGCTGAAGAAAAAGCAAAACTTATACAAGTAGTAAATGAAGGTGTAAATGTTTTGCAAGAAGTTTCAGACCTACAAGAAGGTTTACGTGATACAGTCAAAGCAGTAGCAGAAGAAATGGACGTAAAACCTAGTCTAATTAATAAAGCAATTAAAATTGCACAAAAAGGCGAATGGCATAAAGCCGTTGATGAATTTGAAGACCTAGAAACCATTATGGTTACTACGGGCAGAGACAAGCAATAGTTGTTTTGCAAAAGATAAAAGATTTTTGGATCAACAGTTACAAAAGCGATAAAGTTGCTTTTGGATTCGAATTAATAAGTTTCGTATTTACGGTTATAGCAAGTTTGACTTTGGCATTTAATGCTATTGATCCAAACATGCTAGTTATATATCCGTTCTTCTTTGTAGGATCGGTTACACAATGCTACGCGGCTGTACGCAGAGGCGCGGCATGGGTCATGTTACTAACAGGATATTTTGCTGTTATTAATGTAGTTGGATACGGAGTTGCCGCCTTATGGTGGTAAAATAAAGGTACAGAGTTATTTGGATTTTGATAAAAAAAGTCTTGACTTTGTAGTAGTAAGATACTATAATAGTAAATAGTGTTGAAGAAGGTTAGTTGGCCATAAGCAACATTACTGGTTTTTGCCAACCGAAAGTGGCATACAAAGGAGAAGATATTGAGTTATGTAGACGCACTCTGGGATCGTGATAAAGATATTATCAAGGTTGTAGAGAGAAACAAAAAAGGCGAAAGAGAGTTTCGCGAATTTCCAGCAAGATATGTTTTCTATTATGGAGACGCAAAAGGAAAACAAAAAAGTACTTTTGGAGACTCTGTAAGTCGTGTTGTATGTAAAAGTTGGAAAGACTTCCTAAAAGAACAAAAAATTAATAAACATCGCGGACTATTTGAAGCAGACATCAATCCTGTATATAGACTGCTTGAAGAAAATTATCTTGGACAAGATGCTCCAAACCTAAACGTTGCATTTTTTGATATTGAAGTTGACTTTGATCCAGAACGTGGATATAGTTCACCTGAAGATCCTTTTACTGCAATTACTGCCATTACAGTTCATTTACAATGGCTTGACAGTCTTATTACACTTGCACTTCCGCCAAAAACACTTACAATGGAACAAGCCAAAGAAGAATGTAAAGAATTTGATAATACATACTTGTTTGAAACAGAAGCAGAAATGCTTGATACTTTTTTAGATCTAATTAAAGATGCAGATATTTTATCAGGTTGGAACAGTGAAGGTTATGATATTCCGTACACTGTTAACAGAATTACAAGAGTACTTTCAAAAGAAGATACAAGACGTTTTTGTTTGTGGGATCAATATCCAAAGAAAAGAACTTATGAAAAGTTTGGAAGAGAGCAAGAAACCTATGACCTAATAGGCAGACAGCATTTAGATAGTTTGGAATTATATCGTAAATACACATATGAAGAAAGACACACTTATCGACTTGATGCCATTGGCGAAATGGAAGTTGGCGAAAAGAAAACTGTGTACGAAGGTACGCTCGATCAACTTTATAACAATGACTTCAGAACGTTCATTGAGTACAACAGACAAGACGTTGCACTCTTGGACAAGTTGGACAAAAAACTAAGGTTTATTGACCTTGCAAATGAACTTGCTCATGCAAATACTGTTTTGCTACCCACTACTATGGGTGCTGTGGCAGTTACAGAACAAGCAATTATCAACGAAGCACATAGACGTGGCTATGTAGTACCTAACAGAGTACACAGAGAACCTGGATCAGCACAGGCGGCTGGTGCCTATGTAGCATATCCTAAAAAAGGACTACATGATTGGATTGCAAGTATGGACTTGAACAGTCTATATCCTAGTGTTATTCGATCATTGAATATGGATCCTGCAACAGTTGTAGGACAACTAAAACAAAATCATACAGAAAATTACTTGTCAGAACAAATGAACTTTAAAAAGAAATCGTTTGCGGCGGCATGGGAAGGAAAGTTTGGTAGTCTTGAATATGACTATGTAATGGAACAACGCAAAGATGTTGAAATTACTATTGACTGGGAAGGTGGCGAAAGTGATACTTTAAGTGCCGCCGAAGTTTACAAACTTATTTTTGACAGCAATCAACCGTGGATGGTTAGTGCAAATGGTACTTTGTTTACTACAGAGTATGAAGGCATTATTCCAGGACTACTTAAACGTTGGTATGCAGAACGTAAAGAAATGCAGGCTAAAAAGATTGCGGCACAAGATGCAGGTAATAAAATTGAAACTGCTTTTTGGGATAAAAGACAACTTGTTAAAAAGATTAACCTAAATAGTTTATATGGAGCAATCCTAAACCCAGGGTGTAGATTCTTTGATCATAGAATTGGGCAAAGTACTACACTCACAGGTCGTGCTATTGCAAAACACATGAGTGCTAAAGTTAATGAAATTATCACAGGTGAGTATGATCATGTAGGTAAGAGTATTATATATGGTGATACTGATTCTGTTTATTTTAGTGCATATACAAGTTTACGTGCTGAAATAGAAAAAGGTGATATACCTTGGAATAAAGAAAGTGTAATTCAACTCTATGATCAAATTTGTGAAGAAGCAAATGTAACGTTTCCAAGATTTATGGGAGATGCTTTTCATTGTCCTAAAAGCAGAGGAGAAGTTATTGCGGCTGGTAGAGAAATTGTTGCTGAAAAAGGTTTATACATTACAAAGAAAAGATATGCGGCATTAATTTATGATAACGAAGGATTTAGAACAGATGTAGATGGCAAGCCAGGCAAAGTAAAAGCAATGGGTCTTGATCTTAAACGTTCTGATACTCCTGTGTTTATGCAAGAGTTTTTAAGTGAAGTATTGTTAGCAGTACTAACAGGTGCCAAAGAAGATCAAGTATTAGAAATGATTACAGATTTTAGAACAAAATTTAAAGCACGACCTGGTTGGGAAAAAGGTTCCCCTAAACGTGCTAACAATGTTACTGATTATCTTGCAAGACTTAAAAAGCACGGTAAAGTAAACATGCCAGGACACGTAAGAGCAAGTATTAATTGGAACTCATTACGTGAAATGCATGGCGACAAATTTAGTATGCAGATTGTAGACGGTATGAAAGTTATTGTTTGCAAACTAAAAAATAATCCTATGGGATATACTTCGGTTGCATACCCAACGGATGAACTTAGACTTCCAAAATGGTTCCAAGAACTTCCATTTGAAGATGACGAAATGGAATCAACAATTATCGATAAAAAGTTAGATAATTTGATTGGAGTGCTAGATTGGGATATAAAATCAACCGAACAGAAGAATACATTCAATAATTTATTTGACTTTGAATGATTTTCTAAATATAATAGTATAATGAACGGAGAAAAACTATGAAAGACATTTTACAAGACATTGTTGCACATACACATGCACTTGGCTTTCTTAACATTGTTAAGGTCAATGGTGATGATGCACAAACAGGTATTGATAGCATGGCAGAGGATCGCTCTGTAATCATGCAGGCAAATACTAAAAACGCCCAGTTAGAAATGAAGGGTACGTTTGGTATGCCTAACCTAAATAAACTAGACATTCATTTGAAGTGTCCAGAATATAAAGATGGTGCAAGTATTGATGTTGTACGTCAAGACAGAAATGGTGAACAGATTCCAACTGGCATTCACTTTAAAAACGCATCAGGAGATTTCAAAAATGATTATCGTTTTATGAACGCAGAAATTATTAATGAAAAACTTAAAACAGTTAAGTTTAAAGGTGCAAGTTGGGACGTAGAAGTTTCGCCAACAATGGCAAGTGTACAAAGATTTAAAATGCAGGCAACTGCAAATGCAGAAGAAACTGTGTTTACTGTACTTACAGATGGTAGTGACATTAAATTTAAGTTTGGTGATGCTAGTACACACGCAGGTGAATTTATTTTTGCAACAGGTACAACTGGTCAACTTAAAAATGAGTGGGCATGGCCTGTACAACAAACACTTGCTATTCTAAGTTTAGATGGCGATAAAGTAATGAAGTTTTCAGATCAAGGTGCTATGCAAATTAATGTAGACAGTGGTTTGGCAACTTATGAATACATTTTACCAGCACAAAGTAAGTAGGAGAAACAGTAGTGAACACTGATTTAACAAAAGAACAGAAAGACTACGCTATATTTTTGCCAGCGATCAGTGGTTTCTATGCTACATTTATTGGTAAGCAACGTAGAGAAGAATATGTAGAAAAGAGTCGTATTCCTTTTCCAAACAATTCAATGGAAAGTCTTAATTGGTTTAACACCAAAGAAGGACTATACAAATACCATTGGAGTTTGTATTCAGCAGGACATGCCGAACTTGATATTCACAAAGATGCACCTAAAGAAGATATGATTCGTGATAGAGATCGAGAAAACAGTTGGCTACTAGGTGATAGTGGTGGATTCCAGATAGGTAAAGGTGTGTGGGAAGGTGATTGGAAAGATCCTAATTGCCCTAAAGCAAAAAAGAAACGTGAACAAGTTCTTGCTTGGATGGACGCTTACATGGACTATGGAATGATATTAGATATTCCGGCATGGGTAGCACGTTCGCCAGCAGGTGCAAAAGCAACTGGAATTGACAACTATCAAGATGCCGTAAATGCAACACGTATTAACAATGACTACTTTATGAAGAATAGAAGTGGTGCTTGTAAATTCTTAAACGTATTACAAGGTGAAAATCATACTGACGCAGAAGATTGGTATCAGCAAATGAAAGACTATTGTGATCCTAAAAAATATACAGATCATTTTAACGGGTGGTCAATGGGTGGTCAGAATATGTGTGATATTCATCTTGTGTTAAAAAGATTAGTAGCACTACGTTTTGATGGTTTACTTGAAAAAGGTAAACATGACTTTATGCACTTCTTAGGTACAAGTAAACTAGAGTGGGCAACTTTACTTACAGATGTACAAAGAGCAGTTCGCAAGTATCACAATGAAAACTTTACTATTACATTTGATTGTGCTAGTCCGTTCCTAGCAACAGCAAATGGTCAAATATATTGTGAATTAGAAACACAAGATAGAAGTAAATGGGTATACAGAATGGTACCTAGCATAGATGATAAAGCACTTGCTACAGATACTACGCCTTTTGGACAAGCATTTGTACGTGAAGGTAAACATAGAAGTTTTAAAGATTCTCCAATCACACAAAACCTACAAGCAAAAGATGTTTGCATTTATGCTCCAGGTGACCTAAATAAGATTGGTAAAGAAGGTAAAACTTCATGGGATAGTTTTTCTTATGCGATCCAAATGGGTCATAATGTATGGAGTCATATTAATGCAGTACAAGAAGCAAACAGACAATACGACAATCAGGTCATTCCAAACATGCTTGTGGAAGAGTCCTTTGACAGGATATTTTTTAGAGATGTTGTTGAGGCAATATTCGCAACAGATAAAAGAGACGAAGCAGAAGCAGTGATAGAAGAGTTTTCAAGATTCTGGATGTCAATTATTGGCACTAGAGGTGCAACAGGTAAAAAAACTGTAAACGCAAGTACGCAATACGCAAACTTGTTTGAGGAGGTATAATGGCAAACAAAGATAAAAAAGTAAAAAAACTGATCGAAGAACACAAATACTATGCAAAAAAAGTCGACGAACTCGAAAAAGAACGTGCATTATATAGAGACTTCGGGCATAAAGGATTACTAACAAGGCTTAAGAAAATAAAATTAAGCATAAAAGATCAACTTTACAAATTAGCAGGATAATAAAATGAAGCGTGATTACTCAGATGGTGTAAAAGATGATGTAGTATACTTCACAGGTTATGAAGTAGAAAAAACTCCAGCATTTGATATGGATACTCTGTTTGTAGTAGGCTGTCAGCCATTAGAAGAAGTTCTTAAACAAGCAAAAAAGACACACGTTGATCACATCTATCTAGGTGCCAATCAAAGTTTTCAAGTAAAACTACCACACGGTGATGATGCTACTAACAAAGCATGGGACACACTTGTTGATGGTTTGCTTAAAGAAGGTTACACTGTAACACTAGACTATGATATAAAGTATCATGAGTATGTGCTAGAAGCAGGATATAACGAAGAAAGCAAGTTTATAAGCCAGATCAGTGTGAAACTTCCTTATATCGATCAACTAAACTATAATGCTTGTATTAAGATTGATGACAAGGATTTTAAAGCATCTAATACTGGCGTTTGGATACATCAAGTACATGACTTGCAAGATAGAGACAAGTTTACTGATTGGTCCAAATACGAAAACGACAATTCAATCGAGTAATACAATGAAACTAATACACCCCTTTTCCCAACCCAAGGACGAACATCCTAAAATACAAGAAATGAATGGACATTTCCTAGTAGGAGAAAATCAGCAATGGTATGACCTAAGTGGTGGTACTGGGTGTAATATATTTGGATTTACACAACCTGATATACAAGCCAAAGTAGCAGAAACAAGTTTTAAATTTGCTAACGATGACTGGACAACTAAAAGCACTGTTTGGTATGAATTAGAAGACACTCTTAAGAAAGTATTACCAAATACATACACAGGATTTATTCCTGCACTTACAGGAAGTGATAGTGTAGACAATGCATTAAAAATTGCATGGAGATATTGGACTAAAAACGAAAAGCCACAAAGACGTACAGTACTTGTCAGAAAAGGAAGTTTTCATTCAGGTAGTATAACTGGCTGGCAAATGACAGATGATCAAGATTGGATTGTAGGTAATTGGCCAAATATTGATTTCGTTGATTTCTTTGATGATAACTTTGATGTTATCTTTGCAAAACACAAAGACACACTTGCTGGTATTATGTTAGATACTGTAAACTGGTATAACGGTATTAGTGAAGCAAGTGATGAACTATTAGAAAAGATACAACATGCAAGAAAACAAACAGGTTGCTTATTAATAGTAGATGAAATACTTACTGGAATGTGGCGTATGGGTTATTTTGCACATAGTATTCATAAAAACTTAAATCCTGACATGATTTGTTTTGGTAAAGCACTTACAGGAGGATTTGGAACGTTTGCTATAACTGTTCTATGCAAAGAAGTGCATGATAAAATAAGTGCATTTGATCCTAGTCTTTGGGATAACTTTCCTATTGCAGTTGGTAACACTAGAGCACAATCTAACAGTGGTGCTAGAGCAACAATAGAAACAATTAATAAGTGTATCAATGAAGATATCGGAACAAAAGTATTAAATGATGTTGCACCATTTGTTGAACGCATTGCAAATATACTTAAACAAGTAGACAAGTTCGAAGTTACATATAACAATAGTATTCTTTACTGTAACTTTGTGAACAATTATGACAACGATCAATGTAAAACACTATCAACATTTTTGAATAGTCATAAATTATGGAACTCAGAACACACAAGAATTTGGTTTCTAAGTTTTTATGACCTAAATAAACATGAAGCAAACTATATAGAAAATGTTTTTCAAAAGTTTGTAACACTTGTTAATAATGGCAAAATTTGGAACCAAAACAACTGGAAAAATAATTGACAATAGCATAGAAAGAATGTATATTAAATGGATAATGAAAGAGAATCTTATCACAACTATATGTTAAGACGTATGAAAGAAGACAACGAAAAGGCAATTATGGAAAACGCAAAGCGAATGATATGGGTAACTTTTAGAAAAGAAGGTATCCACAAGTATCCTGCGGCACTGGAAGATCCAGCACTTGCTACAGGTGATGAATATGATGTTTCATTTTTGGGATATCCCCATAGACACATATTTCATTTTAAAGTTGGTATTACTGTTACACACAACGACAGGGATATTGAGTTTATTCAATTTAAAAGATGGTTAGAGAAACTGTATCAGGAGAAGACACTTGAACTAGATTATAAGAGTTGTGAAATGATGGCTGATGATTTGTATGAACAAATTAATGCCAAATATCCGGGCCGTGAAGTACACATCGACGTAAGTGAAGATGGAGAAAACGGTGCACATATAGAGTATGCAAAATATTAAAGGAGATTACATTGTCTTATTTTGCAAAGCATCCAGAGATTGTTAAAATCTTTGATGACCTCGAGGCCTTCCGTGACTTTTGTCGCAATGAAGGATTTAAGTTTAACGAGAAGTTCCTTTACAGAAGGGACTCAAAAGAGTGGAGAGCATACGAAAATCGAAACAATCCACGGAAAGCAAAACAACGTGTTCAAAAGAACCGTAGTAATAGAAACCGCAAAACAAAGCACTAGGATGCCTTACCAAACTGATGCCCAAGGCAATTCAGTAGAAGGTGGTGCTTTAAATGCAAACTACACGACCGTAGATGCAGTTGCCAAAGTGTGTAATACACTAGGAAGACATGGCTACGTTTACGGTCGTGATTTTAATTGGAAAGATCAAGGCTATACAGAAGATCTTGAAGATGCTATAATAATAGAATATAATGACGAAAAAATTAAAACACTACTGGGGTTAAGTTAATGGCTAATATTTGGTTAATAGATTTAGAAAGTGTAGAAACTAGATACACTAAAGAGTGGAAAACTTATTTTCCTGCGTTACTTACTAAAGCAGGACACAACGTAAACATCATTGATGGTCCAACAGATATTCCTAAAGCAAATACTCCAGGTGCATTTTTGAACTTTGGTGGTACAAATATTTACAAAGCAAGTCAAGTAGAAAAAATTAGTAGAGCATTTACTACAGGTCAAGTTAAAGAAGGTGATCATATTATCTTTACAGATGCTTGGCATCCTGGTATTACAAATATAAAATATATGAGTGAACTACTAGGTGTGAAAGTTATTACACATGCACTTTGGCATGCTGGCAGTTATGATCCACAAGACTTCTTAGGCAGACTAATAGGTAATGCTAGTTGGGTAAGACATGCTGAGAAAAGTTTCTTTCATAGTTATGATCATAATTATTTTGCAACTGATTTCCATGTAAAATTATTCTTTGATGAATTACTTTTAGATGGACACAACGAACCTTCCGAAATGTATAACGAAGCATTCAATAGACGTTTTGATAATGGTAAAATTGTACGTTGTGGTTGGCCAATGGAATATGAAAAAGTTGAACTAGAGCCATTTAAAGGAATGAAAAAAACAAATAAAATTTTGTTTCCACATAGAGTTGCTCCAGAAAAACAACCTGAAATATTTTTAGATCTTAAAGACACACTCACACAATATGAATTCGAAATTTGTATGGACAAGAACTATACAAAGAAAGAATACTATAACGCACTAGGAGAAGCAAAACTAGTTTTTAGTGCTAACTTGCAAGAAACACTTGGTATTAGTTGGTACGAAGGTGCTATTGTTGGAACACTGCCTATGGTTCCAGATCGTTTAAGTTATACTGAAATGGAAAACACAGGCAAATTTTTATATCCAAGTGAATGGACAGAATCATTTACTGCGTATAAAGAACACAAAGATAAGATAGTTGAACGTATAATTGACTACATGGAAAATTATGAAAACTATCTTGTTGACCTAAATAAACTTACAACTCATCTAAATGAAAACTATTTTAGTTGTAAAAATTTACTTGAGAAGTTAAAATAAAGATGGCAATCCACTGCCTAAACATCGGAGAATAAAATGAACGTAAAAGATAAAATTAAACAAAGACTAGTAGATAACAATGTTAGATACTGGGCCAATGATAACATTGCTGATTACATTGAAGAAGGTGAGAAGCAACAACTTATTGATGAAGCAGTTCCTGCTTTTGAAAACATGTTACAACACTTGCTGATTGATACTAAAACAGATCCTAACAGTCAGGATACTGCAAGACGTATGGCTAAGATGTATATCAATGAAATTATGAGTGGCCGTTATGATAAGATGCCTAATCCAAGTAGTTTTCCTAACTACATCGAAGGTGGTTATGAAGGTATGCTTGTAGTTAGAAGTGAACTTACAAGTTTATGTTCGCATCATCATCAAACAGTAAAGGGTGTAGCATACATTGGTATTATTGCAGGTCCTAAACTATTAGGTTTGAGTAAGTATACAAGAATTGCACAATGGTGTGCTATGCGAGGTACACTACAAGAAGATCTTAATGGTATGATTGCTAACGCAATACAGAAAGAAACAGGTAGTGAACACGTAGGTGTTTATGTTCAAGCAACACATGGTTGTTGTGAGAATAGAGGCATTAGAGCAAAAAGTAGTTTGACACAAACTACAGTATTACGTGGTGCTTTCAAAGATGATCCTGCTACTAAAAAAGAATTTATAGATAACATCAAAATGCAACAACAGTTTGCACAGGGATCGTAATCTATAAAAATTCAACATATGGATGTGTTGAAACGGTGCGTGGCACCATAATAAGAAAAGGAGAACATATGTTCACAAAACTTTTAGAAGGTGTCGATAAGGCACTCGTAACAAAACTAGTTATTTTGCACACACTTGTTATTGCGGTGTCGAATTACCTAGTCACAATCAGATTTGATTTATTCCCCGGCGCAGACTTACCATTGTTTGGTTCGTTTCCACTTGCGGCCGCGGCATTTACATTTCCCATTGTTGTAGTAGCAACTGACCTTACAGTACGTATGCTTGGTAAAGAAGCAGGTAGAGCCGTTGTAGCAATGGCAATTATTCCTGCTATCGTAGCATCAGTACTTGTACTGTTGGCATTAGATGATCCACATGCATACAGAGTTGGTTTTGCAAGTGGTACTGCTTATGCTATTGGTACAATGCTTGACGTTTATGTATTCCAAGCAATAAGAGAACGTTCAAGTGCATGGTGGGCGGCTCCAGCAATTTCAACTATTGCGGCCAACATCATTGACACATATTCATTCTTTTATGTGGCGTTTGCAGGCTCATTAGATGCTGAAGGCAACCTATCATGGATTGGTGCTAACTGGCACATAGTTGCACAAAACAATACACTTACAAAAATTGTAGTTGGATTGGTTGTGTTCCTTCCTGCATATGGTGTTCTTTTAAAATACTTAAAGGGCAGTCTTTCAGACAAGAAGTAGGCTAACATCAATTACAGTGGGGGCTTCGGTCCCCACTTACTTTTTAAAGGATCCGAAATGAATGACGAAGATAAAATTTTAGACAATACCTATACAGTTTCAATCGGCGGCGACACTCAATCAATGACATATACATTTGACGACTATAGTAGTACTTCAATTAGTACTATAGATGCAACTTCAATTACTTTGGATAGTGGACTTTGGGACAACGATTCAAATTGGGAAAGTGTTGATATGGACTTATTGGAGAAATATCCGACTGCAAAAACTCTTTACAATGAGTTTAAAATAGTGTATAATATGTGTAAAGCAAATGAAGAATTAGAAGAGTAGGACAAAAAAATGTTGAGTAAGTTAATGGACAAATTGGGTCGACGCAGAGTGATCTTTGATCGTTCTGGCCAGATACCATATCTAATCCGTTATTACTTGTTTTTAAAAGAACGTAAAAGTTTTCCTTTTAATATTACATTGCACAAGGTTTTAGAAAGTGACGAACCTGTACTACATGATCATCCATGGAATTGGGGTGCTATTATTTTAAAAGGTGGATATTGGGAACACATTCCTGTATATTCGCAAGAAGGAAAAGTTGTTGGTTCTACTGCAAGATGGAGAGGACCAGGACATATTAGATTTAGAAAGGCAAGTGATCTACATTGGTTAGAACTTGCAAAAGATGAAGCAGGAAATAACATACCTTGTACAAGTATTTTCTTTATGGGAAGAAAACAAAAAGAATGGGGTTTTGTTAGATGGGTTAAACATGTGGGTTACAGATGGATTCACAATGAAGAATATTTAAAAGGAGCAGATGGTGGAAACAATTGAACAATTAAAAGAGTCAACAGTAGCAAAACTAAAAGAAGGTAGTGTTATTGTTACATTTAACAAACTTAACGGTGACAAGAGAGTAATGACTTGTACACTTAAAGAAGGAGTAATACCTCCTGCAACAAAAGAAGATACTGCTAGTCAGAAAAAAGTTCGTGCAATTAGTGAAGAAACACAAGTTGTATGGGACACTAATGCAAATGGCTGGCGTAGTTTTAGATGGGAAAATGTTATAGAAGTTAATGATGCATAAATTATTTGCCATTGCAGTTTTATTTTTTTGCACAGGTTGTTCTACAACTGTAGCAGTATTAGATGTAACTGCATCTACGGCAATTTATGCAGGTAAAACAGTAGTCAATACAGTAGACGCTATTACTCCTGATATTGTAAACAAGGATTAAAGATGATTAAGAAACATTATTATAGTTGGACAGATGTAGAAGCAATGTGTACAAGCATTGTAAATCAAATGTATAAGGACAATTGGCGTCCTGATTATATTGTAGGTATTACACGAGGTGGTAATGTACCTGCAACTATTATTTCAAACATGACTGGCATTCGTTGCGAAGCAATCAAAGTAAGTCTACGTGATGATAATAGTGAAAGTGAAAGCAATGCATGGATGGCAAGTGATGCATATGGCTATGATGAAGAAACAGAATATGCTCCTGAAATGGGACAATTTAAAAATAACCCAGAAGGTGCAAAGATATTAATTGTAGATGATATCAACGACACAGGTGCTACATTTAATTGGATTAAAGAGGACTGGAAGAAAAGTTGTTTACCTCAATCTCCTATGTGGGATCAAGTATGGGGTGAAAATGTCCGGTTCGCAGTATTAACAGAAAACTTAGGAAGTGACTTTGATCAAGTATCATATAGTTGCCATGAAGTTAATAAAACAGAAGAGGATGTATGGTTAGTATATCCTTGGGAGAACGTAGGCACTTATGGCTAAAAAAGAAATACAACAACCGCAAAACATAGAATCTAATGGTATATATGTTTTAATGGATACAATAACTCACGCATCATGTCGTGACGCAATTAAGTGGATAATGAATCACAATCTTAGTGATAATCCATTACCACAGTTAACATTAATTATTAATTCACCTGGCGGAGATGTACACGCCGCATTTGCATTAATAGACACAATGAAAGCAAGTAGTATTCCTATCAAAACAGTAGGACTAGGATTAATTGCAAGTTGTGGCTTTTTAATCTTTATAGCAGGTGAAAAAGGTAGACGTATTCTTACGCCTAATACTGCAATACTATCACATCAGTATAGTTGGGGCAGTAAAGGCAAAGAACATGAATTATATGCTCGTGTAAAAGAATTTGAATTAAGCACTGAACGTATGATAAAGCACTATAAGAAATGTTTAGGAATGGCTGAAACTAAAATTAAAGAAATTTTACTTCCGCCACAAGATGTTTGGTTAAGTGCTGAAGAAGCCAAGAAAATGAAAATCTGTGATAAAATAGAGGAGTTATACTAATGAAATTCAGTGAGTTTAGAAAAAAGTATGGTGAAGGTACAGACTTTGATTTAGATTGGGGCAAGTTAATTATACTTGGTCTTTGTATTTACATTGCCGTACAGGTGTCTTAAATGAAAGTAGACCCTTTATCTATAAAAGTAGATCAACGTAAAAAAGATACAAGAAGAGATGCTTGGGATAGAGATTATATGGGTTATTATTATCTAAAAGAAGAACCAAAGAGTAATAAACAAATATCTAATGCTACACCTGTTTTTATATTTGCATTCTTTTACGTTGCAATATTAGTAATGATAGGTAGTATAAAATAGAGGAGTTATACTAATGAATAGAAAATTTGACGGACCACTTGTAAGTGCTTTTGAAAGCGATCCTACAGGTGTAATTAAACAAGAACTTGTTACGTATCGTATCAAAGACGGTATGTTGCGTAAAGAAACAACAACACGTAGGTTTAATTCAGATCAAACAGATTGGCTCGATAGCAATACTGTTGATCCTATAATTGAAATTAAAAATGACTGATACTTTAGAAAAAGCACAATCAGAGGGTCGAGCACCATGGACTGAAGTTGAAATTGACACACGTGATTTTGTTGTTTACAATGATATCTATCCTGTTACAGAAGGACATACACTTGTTGTACCTAAAGAAAATACAGAAGAAGCAATTTTAAAATGTTTTAACTTTGCATTAACAATGGGTAACCAAAATGTTAAAACAGACAGTAATAATATTACAGGTTACAACGTAGGTATTAATATGGGTAAGAGTGCAGGCCAAACTTGCATGTATCCACATGTACATTTAATCTTTAGACGAGATAACGATATGGAAGATCCTGCAGGAGGAGTACGTGGTGTTATTCCTAATAAGCAGAAATATTCCAAAAATGGTGATATTTAATGACGTTACCGGTTGACAAAAACCTAAATATATATTACATTATATGATAGAGGCTAAACAAATGAATGAAAAGAAATACTATTACTCTGAGATATTCTATAGTATTCAAGGAGAAGGACACTATACAGGTGTTCCAACGGCTTGGATAAGATTTTTCTTGTGTAATTTACAGTGTAATGGATTTGGACAAATAGATCCTACTAATCCTGATACATATGAATTACCATTTGAAGACTTTGATGTCGATAGTGTGAAACGTGTTGAAGATCTTCCTGTATGGGAAAAAGGTTGTGATAGCAGTTACACATGGGCAAAGAAGTTTAAAAAATTAATGGGATATGAAACACCGAGTACACTTGCTAATAAAATTGTAGATTGTATTAAAAATGATAGCAATCCTGAAGGTAAGTTTTTACATCCTGTAAGTAAGTTCAATCAACATCTTTGTTTTACAGGCGGAGAGCCTTTGATGATTACAGGACAACAAGCAGTTGTAGGAATATACAATGAACTTAAAAGACAAGACAACTTGCCGGGCAGTATGACATTTGAAACAAATGGTACACAAAAATTAAAGCCTGAATTTATTGAATGGGCAAACAGTATTGATACAGAAATATTTTTTAGTTGTAGTCCTAAACTATTTACTGTATCAGGTGAGAAGCCTGAAAAAGCAATTAAGCCTGAAATAGTTGCAGAATATGCAAAGGTAAGTAGTAAAGGACAACTAAAATTTGTTGTAGGTGATAAAGACAGAGAATGGAATGAAATGGAAGAAGCAGTTGTAAAATTTAGAGATGCAGGTGTTGATTGGCCAGTATGGATTATGCCTACAGGTGCAAGAGAAGAAGAACAAACTGCTGGTGCAGGCAAGGTAGCAGAAAAAGCATTTAAGAGAGGATATAACGTGGCGGCAAGAGTACATGTATACTTGTTCGGCAACGCCATTGGAACATGATTAAGAACAAATTAAAAATTATCTGGTTTGAAGCAGAAGACAAAGCAGTTGAATGGAGTAAAACAAACTTATTCAGCGGACTTGCTAAACTTCTGCATACATTTATTTTACTAGTGTTTACTATTACTTTTTTTGTAGTTTACTCTATAATAGATCTATTTGTTTTTTTAAAAGACAAATTAAACAAAGAAGACAAAGATGTTGTAACACAAACTATTGCTCCTGAGAGTGATATCAAGTATGAAGACATCGACGGTGTAAGTAAAAAGCCGGAAGATAAACTAGATAAAATAAGGAAATACATGTAATGACTGAATATAGTTCACACGATTGGAGAAAGAACACAGATGATGCTATTGTTGTATCTTCTAATATAGGAATACAATTAGAAGCAAACAAAAGCAAAGTAATTTTTACAAATCCTAAAACTTTGAAAAGAGAAGAAGTTGACATATCAAGACTTGTTAGAGTGTTTGTAAACAACATGGAATCAAATAAAAGGAGTGTAAAATAATGAAAGGAGATGGAATGTTAGATAAACTAAAAAATATGTTTACTAAAAATGCAATCCCTGCAACAGTATCTAAAGAAAAAACAACAGATGCTAAAGCAGAAGCAACAAAAAAGAAAGAGCCTTACGTAACAGTTCTTAATGTAGAAATGAAGGACAATAATCCACGTAATGGTTTTTTTGAACTAGACTGGAACGAATACTTTATTAAAGAACTAAGAGTAAACGGATATAACGGTGCAACAGAAGAAGAAATTGTAGATGCATGGTTTAAAGAACTTTGTGGGAATGTAGCACAAAGTGACGGAGTTGCTAGTGAAGAAAAACCAATGGGTGCAGGATACATAAACACAAAAAAAATTAGCGACGATAAATCAGAAATTAGTTAATGGATCAACAAGGAGAAATTTTAGGGTTGTTTCCTAACGTTCTAGCACGTAAAGTTTGGAACGAAGGAAGTAAGTTCAATTCCGGTATGAAAGACTTGTTCTATCGGATTGAAAAAGATTTTCCTATGGATAATACATCTTTT